>Ga0194043_1000693_pt1 | contig 18845 bp, 23 predicted proteins | sample JunL4415m_MetaG_FD_161274 | JGI IMG/M metagenome (GOLD analysis project Ga0194043, IMG submission 161274) | Anoxic zone freshwater microbial communities from boreal shield lake in IISD Experimental Lakes Area, Ontario, Canada - Jun2016-L442-15m | ecosystem: Environmental > Aquatic > Freshwater >...
TGGCCGCAGTGCTGGGGGCGTACATCGTGCTGTTCCCATCCGCACGCGTCTGGGCACTCGTCATCATCATTCCACTGAGGCTGCCCGCGTGGATACTGCTGGTCGCCTGGTTCGGCTACCAACTGGTGGCAGCGCTCGGAGGCGCCGAGACGGGGACCGCCTACTGGGCCCACGTGGCCGGGTTCGCCGCGGGTGCACTGCTCATCCGCATGGCCTCACTGGGCCTGCCGCCGCCGCCCGTACCCCGTAGCGCCAGGCCGGCGGAAGCGGCCCCGGCATGAGCGCGCTCTTCCGGCGACGGCCGCGCTCGGAGCACCGGCCCGAGTGGGTGCGGGTGGCAATCGTTGCCAATCAGGCCGAGGGCGAGATGCTCCAGGGCATGCTCGCCAATGCCGGAATCCCATCGTTCCTGCTGAGGAACGCCGGGTTCGATGTACCGGACATGCTGGCTGGGGGACCGCGTGACGTGATGGTGCCGGGAGGCCGTGGCCTCGAGGCCCATGCCCTTCTCGACCCGCTCGACCCGCTTGACCCGCTTGACCCGCATGACCCGCTTGACCCCGACGCGGCCTAGCGGCCGAGAACGATTGGGCCCCGGCGCCCACGCGCTGGTCTGCGAAGCAGCATTCCGGCGACCAGCATCGCGACACCGATGACCACCGTGACGATCAGGGCAATCCACCAGTTGGCGACCGTCGCCACCGTGGCGGCCGCCGCAGTGTCGCCGGCATTCCCTTCGCCCACGGCGCCGCCCACAATCGGAGGCACGATAAGGCGCAGCAGAATCGGCGCGATGCCCACCGCGATGAAGGCGATGCCGAGACGGCGCGATGTACGCGCGCGATCGTCTGTGACCAGCAGGCCGATGCCCAGCAGCACGATCGTGGCGACGGCCAGCCACAGGGGCAGCAGGCGAAGTGTGTTCAGCGCACCGGCAGCGGTCGAGACGCCCGACGGGACCTGCTCCGGGGTGACGGTCACGGTGAGATCGGCAGCGGGGGGGATCTGCGAAGCGAGTTGCGGTGCGGTCGCATCGAGCGCGGTGACGAGGCGGTCGCGCAAAGCGCCCAGATTGATCGTGACGCCGCCGTCCGGGCGGTCCTCAAGACGGGTCCGGGCCTGATCAATCGCGGGTACGAGCAGTGTGCCGATGTCCGGCTGCGAAAGCAGCGACTGCACCGCAGCGCGCAGGGTGGACTCTCCTGCCGCCGAGACCGAGCCGCCCTTGCCAATGACATACGTATCCACCACGGTCACGACGGCGTCCGATGTACCGGTGAGACCGGCGGGGCTTTGGATCGCCTCCACGGTGATGTCCGCAAAGCCGCCCGATTCGGTCGCCCGACCAAATGACGTCCAGGTGAGCACGGCGAGCAGCCAGGTGAGCACCCCGAGTGTCGCGACGACCCTCAGCAGAAGCCGACGGCCACGGGTCATACGGCGATTCATCGGAGAAGCCGTCCCGCGCGAGTGCCCGACATGCGTCCCATTCGGGTGAACCAGACCAGTACGGACCCGCCCTGTCAAGGGGTGGTGCCACATATGGGGGAATCCCGGAGCGCCGTGCCCCGACCCGGGCCCTCATCCGACTGCAATAGGCGACACTTGGAGTCATGAATACCTTTGCATCTGCCATCAGCACGCGGGAGACCGGACGCGACGCGGCCACCGAGGCCGTTGCCGCAGTGCGGGCGGGCCTCGGTGGCGCCGCACCCGACCTCGCCGTGGTCTTCGCCACCCCTGATCTCATGGCCGATGCCGCCGGTATCGCATCCGTCATCGGCGTTGGGCTCGGGCCCACGCACCTGATCGGCTGCACTGCAGAGGGGGTCATCGGCACCGCCCGCGAAATCGAGCACGGGCCCGCGCTGACCCTCTGGGCGGCGTCACTCCCCGATGCCGCCATTGACTCATTCATTCTCGACCCGGGTCAGGCACCCGACGGGGGGCCCGTGATGGTGGGCTGGCCACCTGCCATAGACCCCTCCGCACCCCCCGATCTGCAAGGAGACCAGACGGTGATCCTGCTGGCGGATCCGTTCAGCTTCCCGCCCGATGCGCTCGCCGGACCGGATGGCGGAGGGATGGCACGCGAGGTGACCGGGGGCATGGCTTCGGGTGGCCAGGCCCCGGGCGAGCACCGCCTCATCCTCAACCAGAGGGTGACCCGTTCCGGGGCGGTGGGGATTGCGCTCTCGGGCGTCACGCCTCTCGTGTCGCAGGGCTGCCGCCCCATTGGCCCCGAGATGACCATCACCGACGGGGGCGAGGGAATCATCAGGCAACTCGCAGGTCGCCCGGCGCTCGAGCGCGTGCGCGAGGTCGTCGAGGCCCTTCCGGCAGATGAGCGTCGCCTGGTGGAACAGGGAATCCTTGCCGGCATCGTCATCGATGAGAACCGCCCCGAATACGAGCAGGGCGACTTCCTTATCCGCGGCATGCTTGGCGGCGACCCCGGTACCGGCGCGATCGCGGTGGGTGAGCATGTGCGGGTGGGTCAGGTGATGCGCCTGCAGGTACGCGACCACCTCTCGGCCGACGCAGACCTCCGCGCCGCTTTGGCCGCCGCGCGTGGCACGACCGCAGGTGCACCGGGAGGGGCACTGCTCTTTTCGTGCAATGGCCGCGGCACGCGTTTGTTCCCCGATCCGCACCACGACGCGCTCGCGACTGCAGACGTGCTCGGTGAAATCCCACTGGGTGGCCTTTTCTGCAACGGCGAGATCGGACCGGTGTGTGGCCGCACCCACCTGCACGGCTTCACGGCCGTGATGGCCATCTTCCCCGCGTAACGCATAACTGAACATGCAACATGTATGTCATTCGATGTGTCATACGATGAAGTGACACTCCGCGTTTATATGTATCTCACATGTCTGCGGATCACCCGGGAGTTCACTGATGGATCAGCAGTCCCACGGCAACCCGCCATTCAGCGGCACACCGCAGCCCCAGACCCCGCCCCCGGTACCTGCACCGGTACCGGTACCGGCAGCCGAGGCGCCACGTGGCGGCATCGCCGAGGGCATCTTTGCCGAAGTCGAGCGCATGACCGCCGGCGGCACCATGACCCGCAGCGACGCATTCGAACGCATCTCTGACCGCACTGGCCGTCGCGCGGGAACCGTGGCCGCCAACTACTACCGCATCGCCCGCAAGCGGGGCACGGTGGCCACGCGCGCCAAGCGTGGGCCCGGCCAGCCGGCTGGATCCCACAGCACCGGCAGCACTGCCGTAATCCTCGCCCGCCTGGAATCGGCCGTCAAGGATCTGGGCGATCTGCTGCGCGCGCAGGATGCGGAGATCAACAAGCTGCGTGAACAGTCCGCACAGTTCGACAAGCTTCGGGAGTGGATGAGCAAGAACAGCTAGTGGGACGAGCTGCCCGGGGACATCACTCCGGGGGCAGCTCGAGGCGCCGCTCGCCAGCCCACGCAGCGGCCTGCGAGCGGCGCTGGAAACCGAGCTTGCGAAGCAGTTGCGACACGTGGTTGCGCACCGTCTTCTCGGAGAGGTGCAGCACCTCTCCGATGGCACGGTTGGTGTAGCCCTCTGCAATGAGGGTGAGCATTCGGCGCTCGCGATCGGTGAGCCCCGCCAGTTCGGCCTCGGCCTGCTTGGCGGAGAGCTCCCGGAACTGCGAGAGGAGCGCCCCGGTGGCGCGGGGGTCGAGCGTGGATGCACCCGACGCGGCATCGCGAATCGCCTGAGTGAGGCGCTCGGCATCGGCCTGTTTGAGCAGGTAGCCCGATGCACCGGCCATCACGGCACCCACAATGGCCTCCTCGTCGGAGTACGAGGTGAGCATTACGACGCTGATCTCATCGTTCTCCTGCTTGATCTTGCGGCAGGCGTCCACACCGGATCCATCCGGCAGGCGAATGTCCATCAGCACGACATGGGGGGTGAGCTGCGCGGCCATCTGTACGGCCTCGGCGACAGACCCCGCCTCGCCCACCACGCGAAACCCGCCAGTGTGAGAGAGCAGCGACCTGAGGCCAAGGCGCACCACGTGGTGGTCGTCGACGATCAGGACCCGGATCGGATCGGTCGGGCTCGGAATCGTGCTCATCAGCTCATCACCTCGGTCGCGATGCCCTGCCTGGTGGCGGGCATCTCGGTTGACTCGACATCATCCAGCGGTACTGCCAGTACCACCCGGGTGCCGCCAGACGGCCCCGGCTCGATCACGATACGGCCTCCAAGCCACCGGGCGCGTTCATGCATGTTTCTCAGTCCGTTGCCATGGCCCGGCGTAACTTCACCGGCGATCTCATCACGAATGCCCTGTCCCGTGTCCGCAACCACCAGATCGATCTCGTCCGGCCGGAATGTAAGACGCACACTCACCGCGCACGGGCCGGCGTGACGTGCGGCATTCGCCAGCGATTCGCGCAGGATGTGCGCCAGGTGCTGACCGGCATCCTCGGGCAGCGGCCCGCACGACTCCTGGCCCGTCACCCGGAAGGTCACCTCCACGTGCGAGTCGTCGGCGAAGTCGTGCACGATGCGGTCGAGGTCTGATGCGATACCGGCCGGCCCGCCGTCGGGCGCCTGGAGGCCGCGGATGTACCCACGCAAGCCGTCGATGGTGGCGTTCAGGCTTCCCACGACCCGGCGGATCTCCTCGCGGGTGTCGGCATCATCGGTATTGAGCGCGACGGCCTCGAGGTGCAGCCCGGATGCGTAGATCGACTGGATGGTGCCATCGTGGAGGTCGCGGCCGAATCGCGCGCGCTCCTCGGCCACCAGCCGGGCGCGGTCGAGCGTCTCGATCTGCTGCTTGGCCTCCACCTCAAAGATGTCGAGCAGTTTGATGACCGCCAGGAGCAGTGCGAGTGCCACCAGGCCACGCAGCACCGCAAGCGGTAGGCCGGTGGTGGCAAACCAGCCCGACTCATTCGCGATTCCCCCTGGCGCCCACGGCGCGGGCTCCACGATGATCCCGCCCACCACTGCATAGACCACGAGCGCGGCGGCTGCGAGCGCTGCGTACGGACGGATTCCCACCATGCCCGATCGGGTCAGCTCGTCGCGCTGCCGCCACATGCCGTAGGCCGACAGCAGAGCGCCCGGGATGAGAAACACATACCGCGACAACGCTGCGGTGGTGTCTTCCCACTCGAGAACGTTCCAGCCCAGATTGCCCGCGGCCGCCGTGGCAGAGATCATGATGGCGACCCACGCGATGACCGAGGCCACGGAGAATGCCCGCAGACGCTGCCGGGTCCATGGCACGAGCCGCAGCCCGAACTGCAGCAGGAAGACCACCGCCACCGACTGGAGCACCGCGCGCAGCACCACCAGCGCATGGATTGCGCTGGGCGCCAGATATGTGGATTGGATGGGGATGAACACGAACCCCCAGATGACCAGCGCCTCGAGAAATGCGTACGACGCGAGCCAGATCAGCGAAGACGTGAGGGTGAACCGCGTTGCGCGGCGGCGCTGCAGCCACGCAGCGAACCCGAGCGCGAACAGAACGACCCCGTGCGCAAACACGAGGACGGTCTCATTTTGCTGGAAGAAGGTCGCCACCTGCGGGACATGCACCTCGGGTCATGCCCCGGAATGACGACGCGGGACGCATCGGCCGGGGCGTGACCCGCAGGGGGTGACAAACGACCCGGCGGAAACGATGCTACTTCCTTATCCGCCCGCGAGTTCCGCCAAGTGCGATCGCAGGTCGTCCAGCGATTCCTCCTGCGCGGCATGCACGATCTCGGGCTCCTCAACCAGCGCGCAGCGCTGCATCGGGTTGAGACGGTTGGTCACATACGGATCAGCAACGATCTCCGAAAGCGAACGCCCCTGCTTGAGCTGGCCCACGCAGTACTCGGTCAGGCGCTTGTGCTCGGCCGTCGGGTCGCCCAACAGCCGTGAAATCTCTTCCTTGATGCTCATGCGACTGCCTCCTGGTGCCGGGCCGAAAGGAGCGGGGCGAGCGCGCGCAGGCGTCGGATTCGCTCGTCCATCGGCGGGTGGGTCGAGAACAATTTCGAGGTGCCACGGCCATGCAGCGCCGCAAGTGGGTTGACGATGTACATGGGCGCCGCCGCCGGATTGACCTGCATGGGCACCTGCTCGGCACCACGTTGCAGGTTCTCGAGCGCGCTCGCAAGCGGTTCCGGGTCGCCCAGCAGTTCGGCCCCCGTGAGATCGGCCTGGTATTCGCGCTGGCGGGAGATGGCCAACTGGATGATTGTGGCGGCGATTGGCGCGATGATCATCGCGGCAAGCGTGCCGATGATCCCAAGCCCGCCTTCGTCATCACCCCCGAACAGCATCGAGAACTGAAGCCATGTGGCGATGGCCGAGATTGCCCCGGCCACCATCGCCGCAACGCTCGCAATGAGGATGTCGCGGTTGCCGATATGCGCCATCTCGTGTGCAAGCACTCCTTCCAACTCGCGCATGGTCAGTTGGTGCTGAATGCCCTGGGTCACGGCGATGGCCGAATGCCGCGGATTGCGTCCGCAGGCGAACGCGTTGGCCTGCTGGTCGGGCGTGATGTAGACGCCGGGCATCGGTACACCGGCGCGCTCTGCCAGACGACCGATCATGGCGTGAAGTTCCGGGGCCTGTTCCGCCGACACAGGAACGGCATGCGCCATCTTCAGCGCGATTGAACCGCTGCCCCAGTACATGGCGAAGTTGAAGACCACCGCGACGATGGCCATGAGGAGAATTCCCGATGCCCCGCCGATGACACCGCCAAGGAGAATGAGCACGGCGGTGAGCGCAGCCATGAGCAACGCGGTCTTGGTGTAATTCCAGGCCGTCATTGCACCTGTGGTCATCGATCCTCCGTGTCGTGACGCGATGTCCGGGGACGCGCCCCGCGCGCCTGCAAGTATAAGAGCGACTATGGAAACCCTCCGGCGATCGCCAGTTATGCGTTGGTTCAGTTCGGCCGCCCTCGCGGCCACGGGTGCGCTCGTTCTCACCGGCTGCTCCCTGGGAGGCCAGCAGGAGCAGCAGACCCACGTGGCGGAGCCCGCCACTGTGGTGAGTGTGCTCCCGGCGCGACCAGGCCTCACCCCCGCTGGCCCCATCCGCCCCGTTGACGCGAAGGGATTCACCACGGCACTTCTCGGGCACCCTGATTCCACCCTCACCACCAATCTGGAGCAGGCGGGCTTCCTCCGGGGGGCCACACGCGAGTGGACCGGCCCGAAGGGTGCGAGCCTTGTGGCAGTCGTCGGCCTGTGGGATGACGGGAGCGCGGCGGCATCGCTCGGCGGCGACGCGGCAGACGCTGCAGCGCCAGGGGGCACCCCGTGGACGCCATCGCAGTACGGGGGTTCGCAGGGCGCGCGGGCCGACAACGCGCGGGCACTCAGCGTGGTGGTAGGTCGCGTATCGCTGTTCCTCCGCGCCACCGGCCCGGTTGACGACACCGCAGTGCTGCGCCAGATGGACCTGATGTTCCAGACTGCGTCCGGGATGGATCGCCAGGGGACCTCACCGAATGGGTAAGCAATCCGCACCCCTTGACGGCGACCTGCAGCGCACCTACCGCGGGCGGGCGTGGCGCGACGAGGAACCCACCCGGCGCCTGCTCCTGGACACCAACGTGGAGGAGAAGGCGGTGCTCATCGCATCGCTCAACTGCTCCGCGGTGGAGGAAGCGGACCGCCTCACCGAGATGGGCGAACTTCTGCGCACCGCGGGGGCCACCGTCGTACACCGCGTGGTGCAGCATCGCGAGCGCCCTGATCCCCGCCTGTATCTGGGAAAGGGGCGACTTGAGGAACTGGCGGAGTGGGTGAAGGAGCACAAGCCCAATGTGGTGGTGGCGGAGGGTGATCTGGCAGCCGGTCAGCAGCGGCATCTCGAGGACAAGCTCAATACCCGCGTGGTGGACCGCACCGGGATCATCCTCGACATCTTCGCCCTGCATGCCAAGTCGGCGGAGGGAAAGCTGCAGGTGGAACTGGCGCAGATGGAGTACTCGTACTCGCGCCAGGAGGGTCTGTGGCAGCACCTCGAACGGCTCGGCGGCGGTGTGGGCACCCGAGGCCCCGGTGAGAGCCAGCTGGAGTCGGACCGGCGCATGATCCGCGAGCGCATGGGGCTACTGCGAAAGCGTCTGCAGGAGGCGGCGAAGAGTCGCGACACCATGCGTGAGGAGCGCATGGCCTCGCCCGTCACGCGCGTGGCGCTGGCCGGCTACACAAATGCCGGCAAGTCGAGCCTCATGAATGCGCTGACAGGCGCCGGGGTGGACGTGAACAACGCGCTTTTCGAGACGCTCGACGCCACCACGCGCGCGTTCTCACAGGATGGCGTGAAGGTGCTGGTGTCCGACACCGTGGGCTTTATCCGCCACCTGCCCCACCAACTGGTCGAGTCATTCCGCTCCACCCTCGATGAGGTGCGCGATGCCCACCTCATCCTTCATGTGGCCGACGCGTCGGAGGATGACGACGGGCGCGAGGCCCGCGCGAAGGCCGTGGTGGAGGTGCTCGACGAGATCGGCGCCGGCGAGGTGCCGCATCTGCACGTGATGAACAAGTGCGATCTCCTCGATATCGAGGACCTCGACGCTCTTCGGCGTCAGTACCCCACCGCCATCTTCACCTCTGCCATCTCGGGAGAGGGCCTCGATGAGCTGCGCGATCGGCTGCTCGCCACGGCCCGTGCGCGATGGGACCGTGTGGTGCTCGAAGTGCCCTACTCCCGCGGTGACGTCATCTCGGCCATCTACTCCGCCGGACGCGAGGTCACCCAGGAAGCCGGGCCCGAGGGCACGCTGATCCGCGCACTCATGCCCCCGGTTGACGCGGCCCGCGTGCGGGCGCTCGCCGCCAAGGAACGCCAGTCGCCGTACGGCGGCCCGCGATGAGCCCCCGGGCGACGCGGCTCAGCGGATGAAGACGGGGGTACCGACCTGCACACGTGGGTACAGGTTCTCCACATCTGAGATGTACATACGGATACAGCCATGCGATGCGGCCGATCCGATCGACGACGGGTTCGGGGTGCCATGCATGCCGATACCCGGGGCGGAGGTGCCGATCCAGCGGGTGCCCAACGGGTTGCCGGCGCCGGGAGGGATGGGCCCCAGACCTGCAGCCCACGGCGAGCTGGGTGGGAACCAGCTGGGGTTCATCTGCTTCTCGATCACGCGAAAGTTGCCCGTGGGCGTGGGATAGGCGGGTTGGCCAACCGCGACCGGGTATGTGCGGATGCGCGTGGTCCCCCGATAAAGCCGCAGCTTGAAGTTGCGACGGGTCACCACGACCACCGACCCGATTGACGTGATCTCGGGGGCCACCCGCGTCTCGGGCAGCGCATACGGGGTGGCGGGACGAGCCGCGATGAGGGCGGGAGCCAGAAGCGCCACTGCCTTTGACACGTCAACGACGTAGCCGAAGGCGGCCTTGCCAACCACCGGGCGAAAGGCACGGTTCAGGCTGACGGTGGCATCTCGGGCGGGGATGCCGATCTGGCCCGCCCGCCACTCGATGACGTCCCGCAGCTTCGACTTGCTGATGGTCTCGACGAGGGGAATGTCGGTGATCGCCCCGGGGGCGGGCACCGCCTGCATGGCAGCGATGACCGCCGCGTCCACATCGGCCGCATATCCCGCGGCGTCCGGGTCGATCTCGAGCGCGCGGCCATGGAATGTGAGTGGCATGGCCGCCCGGTGCGGCGCGACGATGGTGTTGAGCACCAGCCCCTTCGCAGAGGTGGCCTGGAGCCCCGAGACATCCAGCCCCGCGATGGAGACGCCGGCGGGGACCGTGCCCTCGGGCAGCGGCGCCGCCTGCTGGGCAAATGCGCACGCGGGAATTGCCAGAAAAATGGCACCCGCGGCAAGGGCGCGGACGCTGGGGTGAATCACTGACACGGGGTACTCCAGAGCATCGGATCGGGACCGGCCGGATGGTAGCCATCGCCTCCGGCGTGGGCGCACGCACGGGTACGCACGTCATCAACGTGTGTTGCCGGAGCCCGCATGCAGGGCGATGCGGTGTGTGCGGCGTATTGTCAGGTAAGCGTGATTGCGGATTCGCACCACATTGAGGCGACCATCGGCGCCGACCCCTCAGAAATCGCCCCCGTGAGAGCGGCGGTGCACGACCTCGCGCAGCGTGCCGGATTCGGCGACCGTGCCGACGATCTTGCACTCGCCATCAACGAGTTGATCGCCAATGCGCAGGAGCATGGCGCTGCCCCCATTCACGTGGTCGCCGACGCCGGGGCCGGCCTTCACATCGAGGTGAGCGACTCCGGTGGCGGCTTCGACTGGAGCGAGGCCGTGCAGGAGCATCCGCCCCGTCCCCACGCCCGTCGCGGCCGCGGTCTCTGGATCGTGCGTCAGTTGGTTGACAGGGTCACGGTGGACCGCGGCGGCGGCGATGGCACCACCTGCGTGCGCATCGACCTGAACCAGCACGCCGCCTGACTCTTAGCGGCGCCCCGCCCGGGCGCCGATGCGCTCCAGCCATCGGGCGCCCTTCTCGCGCCGCTGGTCCAGTTCATCGGCACTCGCCTCGCTCACGCTCTTGACCCCGCTCAAGCGGTTGAGCTCGCCATTCACCTGCGCATGCGTCATCCCTGCGGCGCCCGCGATGGCCCGCACGATCACCGAGTTGGCGTCGCGCAACATGCGGCGGCGCTGCACCGGGGTGAGGCCCGAGGCATCGGGGGCGCGCACCTCGAGGTGGGGCGCTTCCAGCAGCTGCACATCGAATCCATCGTCCTCAGGATCCTCATCATCGAGTGACCCGAACATGCCCAGATGCTCGTCGGCGCGGTGCACCACGGCCTCGCCTGATGGCGTTGCGGACACCGCAGAGAACAACGACATCTGCTCGTCCTCGCGTGCCATGCGCACCTCGTCGAGGAGGCCGTCGGCCTCGCTGTCGTCGTGCTCGCCCACCATTTTCAGGAAGTGCCGGCGCTCCTCCGCGATGCCAATGGCGTGGGCACGGAGGCGTGGATCGTCGGGCATGAACATGTAGGACGGCTGGCGGTCATGCCCCGGGATCCAGCGCACGATGCGCCCAACGGCCTGGCGGAAGAACAGTTCAGTGGTCGTGGTGGTGGCGAACACACCCACGCGAAGGCGCGGAATGTCCACCCCCTCACTCACCATGCGCACAGCCACCAGCCACGGGTCGCGGCTCGTGGCAAACGCTGAAATGCGCTGCGACGCCGCGGGGTCATCGCTGGTGACCAGCACGGCCTTCACGCCCAGACGCTCGCGGATGATCTTGGCCACGCCCCGGGCGTGATCACGATCCATCGCGATCACCAGGCCGCCGGCTTCGGGATGCGTCTCGCGCACTTTCGCCAGCTGGGCGTGGGCCCGTGTGAGGGCATCGGGCATCCACTCACCCGATGCATCAAGCGCGGTGCGAAGGCGCTGGGAGGCAAGACGCGGGTCAAGGGCGTCGTCGAACGATGCCGACTGCGTGCTTCCGTCGGGGCCGATCCACTCCATCTCGCCACCCAGACGCGGGAAGTGCACCGGCCGCACCACACCGCGATCGGCGAGCGCGGGGCCGTAGCCGTACTCGACGTCCGGCTCCGCCTCGCCACTCGCGTCGTAGTACACGAATGGGATCGCAAGGCTGTCTGATCGAAATGGCGTGCCCGAGAGGCACAGGCGCACGGCGGCCACCTCACATGCGCTGCGCACGCCGTCGCCCCACGCCCGCTCATCGCCGGCGTGGTGGATTTCGTCCAGCACCACGAATGCCCCGCTCGCGATCGTGCGTACAGCGAGCGTCGACTGCGCCACCTGCTGGTAGGTGGTGACGATGCCGTGGACCTCTGCGGGCAATGGCTCCCCCGCGATCCACGCCGGATCAAGATGCAGGCCAAAGCGTTCGGCCGCGGCTGCCCACTGACCCTTCAGATGCTGAGTGGGGGCCACCACCACCAGGCTGCGACCGGGGTGCGCGGCCAGATCCTGCCGCGCCGCGGTGAGTGCGAAGGTGGTCTTCCCCGCTCCCGGTGTGGCCACCGCCAGGAAGTCGTCGCCGTCACGCGTGGCAAACACGTCGAGCGCATTCTTCTGCCACTTGCGAAGGCGGATTGTTCGGCTGGTGGCTCCCAAGACGGCGGGACCCTACCCGGCGAACCCCGCCCCGCACCGATTACGTCACGCCGGAGCAGTGCCCCTGTCGGCAGCAAGGCCGCCCACACGGATGACATCACGCATCGAGAGGATCCCCACGAGTTCGGGCCCGTCGAACACCAGCACGTGCCGGATGCCGTGGCGCACCATCTGGTCCGCGGCGGTTGCAAGTGGCCACTCGGGTGCCGCGGTGATGAGCGAACCCGTCATGTGATCGCCCACCAGTTCAACGTCAACGTCGAGTCCGGCGGCCAGCGCCTTCAGCAGATCGCGCTCGGTGATGACGCAGGGCCCGGGAAGATCCGGGTCCATCACAACCGACGCGCCGGTGCGGTTTTCGATCATCCGCTGGGCTGCCTGGCGCAGCGTGTGTGCCGGGCCGACCATTGCATTCAGCGCACTCATGGCGTCTCGTACCTGCGTCATGGCGCGATTGTGCCATACCGCACAATCACCGTCAACCGCCGCCGCCGCGCGGGAGCGCTACACTCCGCTGCTGCTCATGGAATGACCTTGGAGGTTTGATGCTCTACGGACGTCGTCTGGACGAAGCGCTCGAGCACGTCGACGGAAGCCGATACGCGTTGGTGCATGCTGTTTCGAAGCGCGCGCGCCAGATCACGCTGTGGCTCACCGCCGATCCGGCAGAGCTGCGCTCCGAGGATGCGCCGCCGCCCGCACCGGGCGAGTTGTCGTCCCGCGACCCCGTCGCCCTTGCCGAGGCCGAGATCCTGGCCGGCGAGGTGGATGTGCGCTGGAATCCCGACGGCAGCCCCGAGGAGCGCGAGCTGCCCGAGGCCACCGCGTTCGAGGCGGACCCGCTGCTGCTCGAGCTTGACGATGACGACGCGTTCGAGGTGGACGACTCCCCCGCCGCCGGTGCCACCAGCCTGGCCGAGGCCCTCGAGGCAGTTGCCTCGGGCGAGGCCACGACCGTGGAGGCCGCCAGCGACGCAAGCATCGTCGAGGCCGGCGAGGAAACCGTGGATGACCTCGATGCAGACGTTGACGCCGACCTCGACGCGGCTCCGGACCCCGAGGCCGCATAGTCCGCATGCGACGGTGAGTGCCCGATGATCTCGGGGCTCACCGTCGCAGATCTGGCCCGCGACCCATACGAGGTCGCGCGGGCGCTCCCGGCATGGCGCCGGGGCGACGCCGACGAGGCAGTGGCGGCCACGCTCGATCTGGCTGCGCGCCATCTGCATGACCGGACCCCGGTCATATGGATCTGGAGCGGTCGCACTCCAGACGACTGCCCCGCCTGGATACTTCCCATCCGTGCCACGCAGGCCATGGCATTCGGCCCCCGTGGGCCTGCCCGTGTGCTCATGCACGCGCTCCGTGCAGCCGTGGAGGCGGGTGTGCTCGCCGAGGCCGTGAGCGTGCTCGACTGGCACGGCTTCGTGCTGCTCACCCTCCCGGACCTGGATGATGAGATCGCGCCGCTTGCACTGGCTGAAGCCTGCGCCGATGCCGACACGGTTGTCCTGGCCCCACTCCCCGCATCACTCTGCCCGGACGGTGAGGACATCCCGCTCGTCGGGCCGCCCCCCCATCTGGACGCCGCCGACCCGCTGGCGGCGCTGTCACGGGCCACGTGGTCGCACCCCATCCGGGTGGCACTCACCCTGGCAGCGCACGGGCAATCGATCGACGCCCCGTCATACCCCGCCGAGATGGTGTCGGAGCTCCGGCGCTGGGGGCTCGATGGAACCCCTCCCCCGCCCGGGGCCGCGAGCCTGGCCATTGAGGACGACCCCTGCCCCCGGCGCAGGCGCGCGCGCACCGTGCTGCGGCGCCTGCTGCGCATGGGCAAGGTGGGCGACCAGCACCACACTGAGTTCGACAACCTCTACCGCGGAGCGGCCGCCGATGACCGGCGCGACGCACTGGAGGTGGGCGAGGCGCTCGTCCGCGCGGGACTCTTGGGCGAGAAACCCAGCGTGGGCCAGCGGCATGTGTACCTGCGGCGCGATTCGCTGCCGGATATCCACGCACTCATCGATCGCGGGGAGACGCGCGATGCCGTGCTCGCCGGGGAGTGGACCGCCCCTGGACCCGGCGACGCCTGACTGCGTGCCGCGGGCAGGAGCCCCGGCTCACGCCCCGTCAGGCGTCCCCTCGGCATCGCCCAGCAGCCCACGTCGCCGGGCGATGGCCTCGAACACGAGAGTGGTGAACGGCGGGATACTGGCCAGCAGGGCCCACACCGTGACAGTCCGCGACCAGCGAAGGCGCGACGCGGCAAACAGGGTGGCGCCCAGATAGGCGACGAAGGCGACGCCGTGCAGCGCCCCGAATATCGACACGAGCACCGTCGTGGTCTCGGGGACGTACTTGACGTACATGCCCACCAGGAGGGCGGCCCAGGTGCAGGCCTCGACGATCGCCGCGATGATGAACACGCGGGCCGCCAAGCGTTGGCGGGACATGGTCAGGGGGTCGATCCTGATGCCGGCACGGTCACCGTCACCGTCGGCAGGTCGGTCACCAACTGCAGTTGGGTTGGGGCATCGGGACCACCGGCAGCGAAGTACCCGAGCACGCCGCCGGCGACCAGCGTGATGGTGGCCATGGCGATGGCGACCCATCGACGCACGACCGGCCGCTCGCCCTTGCCGGCCGGGCGATCACCGCGGGCGCGCGCTGTATTGGGCTGAGGCGGTTCCGTGCTCATCGCGCCACCGAATCGCTGGCGTTGCGGGCCCAGCGGGCGAATGCTGCATCGAGGGCCACCGACGGGTCCCACGCGTCGGGCGTCCCCGGCACCGTTGCGGCAGCGAGTTCGAGGTACCACCGCGAGGAGCCTTCGTACGCCGCAGTCAGATCGGCCAGCGTGTACCGGTTACCCACACGGCGGCGCAGTTGGTCCTCGACCGCGCTCACCACCCGAAGCCGCGCATCGCGTGTTGGCGACGGCTTGGCCATCTGGCGCTCTCCGGCATCCCAGTCGAGGAGCGCGGTCATGACCTCGGGCTGCACGCCCCTCACGATACCGGCTCCGCACAGCACGTGGTGGGCCAGGTGGCGCCGCTTCGCTGCATGATCCAGTCGCCCACGGGTGTGCCGCCTTCGGCCAGTGCGAAGGCCAGATGCGCGTGCAGGCACTTGACGTGCACGGGGTTGCCCGACCCGGCCACGCGGTGGCCACCGTGCACGGCGGCGTGCTGGGCGTGGGCGTTGGCAAGGGCATCGGTCATCTCGGGGTCGGATTCCAGCATCCGGACACCCCCATCCGCCTCCAAACGACTCACCGCGGTGACGAGCGCACGGCAGGCGAGCCAGTCGCGCGTGGGAAAGGGATGCCCGTCTGCATCGATGGGGGCATTCTGAATAACGGCGGGACCGCCAAATGGACAGCGCACGGCCACACGGAAACCTGCGTGCGGATCGCGGCCGATCAGGCGACGAACGGCGGCGGCGTCAGCCGACAATCCCGCTGATGAATCCCCAGACACCGGTTTTTCCATTATCGGCGGGCCTCGACGGAACCGCGGGGTGCTTGATGCCCCGTACCGCGTAGGGCGTCTCGCCCGGGCGCACCATGCCCAGCTCGCGGGCGCGCGTCTCGAGTACCTGCGGCTCCTTGAGCGCACGGATCTTCGCGGAGATCGCGTCGCGGGTGGCACGGGCCTTGATCAGGGCGACCTGCTCCAGCCGAAGCTGTTCCTTCTGTCCCAGATAATCCCGCACTGGGCCGATGTACGCGAAGGCGATCCCCACGAACAGCCCGATGACCAGTAGTCGCTTGAGCAGCGCCCCATCCCCGCGTACGGAGGGGCCCCCGGTGGACCCCGTGAGATATGGGGTACGCCACCGGTGGCCGGGCTCCTTCCCACGCCATCATGCGGGAGCAGATGATCAGTGGTGCGAGAACGCCGACGGTCCGGGATAGGCCGCTGCGGGCCCGAGGCGCTCCTCAATGCGGAGCAGCTGGTTGTACTTCGCCGTTCGCTCTCCCCGGGCTGGCGCACCGGTCTTGATCTGGCCGGCGCCGGTCGCCACTGCGAGGTCGGCGATGAACGTGTCCTCAGTCTCACCGGAGCGGTGGGAGATGATGGATCGGTAGCCATGGCGCGATGCCAGCTCGATGGCGGCAAGGGTCTCGGAAAGCGTGCCGATCTGGTTGACCTTGATGAGAATGGCATTGGCCACCCCGCGGTCGATGCCCATCTGCAGGCGCGCGGTGTTGGTGACAAACAGGTCGTCGCCCACCAGCTGCACGGTGTCGCCGACCCGATCGGTGAGCAGCTTCCAGCCATCCCAGTCGTCCTCGGCCATGCCGTCCTCGATGGACACGATGGGGAAGGAGTCGCAGAGGTCGCCCCAGTAATCGGACATCTCGGCGGAGGTCAGCACGCGCCCCTCACCAGCCAGGTGGTACGCACCGTCCTTCCACAGTTCGGTGGTGGCCGGGTCGAGTGCGATGGACACATCCTCGCCCGGGCGGTAGCCAGCAGCCACGATGGCCTCCATCACCACGTCGAGGGCGGCACGGTTGCTGGGAAGGTCGGGGGCGAACCCGCCCTCGTCGCCCACGCCGGTGACCAGACCGCGCTCGCGCAGCACGATCTTGAGCGCCTGGTACACCTCAGACCCCATGCGGAGCGCCTCGGCGAAGGTGCGTGCACCGACCGGGCACACCATGAACTCCTGGAAGTCCACAGAGTTGTCGGCGTGGACACCGCCGTTGAGGATGTTCATGAGCGGCACCGGCATGCGGTGGGCGCGGGCGCCGCCGATGTACCGGTACAGGGGGAGCCCGGCATCGGCCGCAGCGGCCTGCGCCACGGCGAGTGAGCAACCGAGAATGGCGTTGGCGCCCAGACGGCCCTTGTTGGGGGTTCCATCCAGTTGGGTCATGGTGCGGTCGACCGTCGACTGGTCCTCGGCATCAAGGCCCACCAGCGCGGCAAACAGCTCGTCCTCCACATTGGCCACAGCCTTCAGCACGCTCTTGCCGCCGTAGGCCGATGCCTCGCCGTCACGCAGCTCAACGGCCTCATGCATGCCCGTGCTGGCCCCCGACGGGACGGCTGCGATGCCGATTGCACCGCTCGCGAGCTCCACCTCAACCTCGATGGTCGGCTGACCACGCGAATCGAGGATCTGCCGGGCGTGGACGCGAGTGATCTCGGACATTGGACCTTCCGCTTCGAGGTGAAGATGACCCGACGAGCCTACCGGCGCGCGGCGGCTGCGGTCTCGGTCAGTCGTCGTGCTGGCGGTATCGCACGTACCACTGAAGTTGTGCGTCGGCATCCAGCGCCTCGAAATCATGCCCGGCGACCTCTGCGAGGGCGGCGGCACCCTCCACCCGCTCGCGGAACCGGGCGGCGGCGGCACGCACGGCGATCTCCGGGTCAACTCCCGCAGCGCGGGCCACGGCGACCGCGGCGAAAATGACATCACCCACCTCATGCTGGGAGGGGTCGGCACGAACCTCCCCCACCTCCTCATCCAACTTATCGAGGGCGGCACCCACATCGGGAAATGCAAATCCGACACTTGCGGCACGCTTCTGGGCCTTGGCCGCAAAGGCGAGCGCAGGGAGCCCGGGCGGCAGCTCGTGGAATATGCCCTCGTCGGGTCGCTCAGCCCGCTTGCGCTGCTCCCAGATATCCACCACCGCACCGGCATCGGCAGCCGCCTGGTCGCCGTACACATGGGGGTGGCGACTGATGAGCTTGTCGGCCTGCCCCCGGGCGACCGTGGCCAGGTCGGCATGGCCGTCCTCCTCAAGCAGGGCGGCGAGGAATACCGACTGGAACAGCAGGTCGCCGATCTCGTCGGCCTGATGCGCGGGGTCGCCATCAGCCACGGCCTCAGCGACCTCGAACGCCTCCTCCACGGTGTGGGGCACGATGGTGGCCGCGGTCTGCACCCGGTCCCAGGGGCACTCGGCCCGGAGGCGCGATGCCACGACCGCGAGCTCGGCCACACGGGTGCCGATGGCGCGGGCTCGCAGGATGTCGCGAGCCGGCACGGTGTGTGCCGTGGGATGTGCCGTGGCGATTGCATGGGCCACAGGGTCGGGCGCGATCACGGTGCACTCGGCTGGCAGCGTGCGGATATCGTCGGGCAGGGGCGCCGCCACGACGCCGATCAGCGCCTCGACGGCCGGGTCGAGGGGCGGAGACACGACCGTGCCAGACAGCACGCGGATTGCATCCAGCGCAACCGAGGGCACAGAGTCGGGATCGCCCGGGCCGAGGGCGATGACCCGGATCACCTTGCTATCCGCCCGTGGTGCTCGCCGGCTTCAGCGATTCGTCGGAGTACACGATGCGCGAGTCCCACTGCTTGAGCAGCTTGGTGCGCCACTTCGCCTCTGCGGCGCTCTTCTTGATCTGCAACTGCTGGGTGATGATGTTCGGCTGGGCCTCGGCACACGGGATGTCACGGGCGGGCGCCACCTTGACGGTGATGATGTGCCACCCGAACTGTGTGTGCACCGGTGCGGAGATCAGGCCGTCGCCGAGCGCGAAGGCGACCTTCTCGAACTCGGGGACGAGGGCGCCCTTCGTGATGGCACCGAGGCTTCCGCCCTGATTCTTGGAGCCGGGGTCTGTGGAGTACTGCTTGGCGAGCGCGGCGAAGTTGGATGAGTTGACCATCGCTCTGATGCGGTCGGCCTCGGCCTTGGTCTTCACCAGAATGTGCGAGGCCTCGCGACTGGCCGCCTGCTTGAACTCCTGCGGGTGCGCCTTGCAGTAGGCCAGCGCCTCTGCCGGGGTAAACGTGATGC
>Ga0194043_1000695_pt1 | contig 18821 bp, 14 predicted proteins | sample JunL4415m_MetaG_FD_161274 | JGI IMG/M metagenome (GOLD analysis project Ga0194043, IMG submission 161274) | Anoxic zone freshwater microbial communities from boreal shield lake in IISD Experimental Lakes Area, Ontario, Canada - Jun2016-L442-15m | ecosystem: Environmental > Aquatic > Freshwater >...
CCTCAAAACACCGATCGACGTCGCCAACTTTCAGCTTTCGTTGAGGGAAGCGCCGCGCTCTACGCAGGAATCGATAGTCGGACACTTGGGGGCTACCAGACTGCCAAGGCTTTCCCGGGAATTGCTGCCTCAGGTGTACAAATAGGCGTACTGATTCGGCCATACGTGTCCGGTAGCGGTTCGGCCAGGTCCTGGGCAACTGAACAATGAGTTGATTCGCGATCAGGAGATTGACGCACTCTCGTGATTCGGCGTCGTCCCATCGGTCTTTCAAGCTTGCTAAGAGTTCATCGAATGTGCGCGACTCATCCAGCAGGCCCCAGGCGATGTTGCGGGCGTCGAACTCCTCGATTACATCGAGCGCGGCGAGCACCTCACCGGAACTTGGCCCATTCACGAGAGGTGGATCCTGATCGAGTCGCCGTTCAAATCGTCGTTTAACCAAGCTGTGACTTCAGTTGTGACCATAGCCCAACTTGCGCCTTCAGGCGCTGAAGCCGCAGTTACAAATTCGCGTACCTCGGGGTGTTGCCTTTCGGAAGCAGCATGCACAAGTGGCCGCGTAATCTTCCACTCATCAACAAGTTGAACGATTTCCCTTAGTCTGGCCGCGATATCTTCGAGTGAGTCGGAATCAGGGATCTTTTCCTGTAAGCGCCGCTGGATCCGTTTCAGTGCCAGAATCTGTGAGGTATTTACGCCACTGACCGCGGCGATTGGCTCCGATAAATCCGGGGGCAACAAACTCTGTCTTTCGGCTTCGGCCGCACGCCGAGCCTGTGTCGTCAGAGAACGTACGATTCCCTCCACGCTCTGCCCGAGGGCCTTGCTGACAGAGGAAGTGTTTAGCCCTGATGCCATCTCATGCGTGGTTGCGCCCGTGATAGAAGTAGCCGTCCTTCTTAAGGCTGTTCGTGCCTGTGTGACATCAGCCCGTACAGCTCGAGGGATTACGGGTGGGGTCAGCCCGTACGTCTCAAGGTCAGCAACTCCGCTCGCAATACGTTGCAATGCGTCAACCGCGGTCTCGGCTTGCATCAGAATTCGCTGGATTGTATTTGCTGCGTCCTGATCCCGACCGTCATCAATAATGGCTGTCACCAAGCCGTTCAGTCGTCTAGCGCGTTGGGCGAGAAACTCCTTCTCAGCCATGTCAATTCCCCTCATTCAAGATGACATCCAACTGGTCGGCGAGGCTGCGGAGTGCTGCGATAACGCGTACGGCGTCGGTTTCTTCGTAGTTGACTTGCGACTGTCCTGCCGCGGCTTCGAGGTGGTTCATCACCTGAGTCACGACTGCCACATACTCCTCTAAGCCGGCGAGGATTGAGACTACGTCTTTTCGGCCAAGCCAAAGTGCGGAACTCGGCATTCCCCGCTCGGCGGCGGCTCGTAGTTGCGGGTACAGAGCGATTGCGGATTGGTCGAGTCCATCCCTGGCCAACTCATATCGAGTCAAGGTGTCGGCATGCGGAAGCAGTCCGTTAATGTGAGCATCGCGAACCAATTTGTCAATGGGTGCGGCAGCTGCTGCCAAGTCATCTTCGGGGTCTAGCAGCGTCGAGAGTCTCCCTAAAGGGGCGGAGACCTGAGCACCGAGAGCGCGACTGGCCTGCGTCTGCTTGCTGATAATCGCCTCCATGAGAGGTGATGGTGCCGTGCTATCTTTCTCGTTAGCGAGGTCCAGTTGGCCTAGTGATCTTTGGATCAAGGGGCGCAGTTGAGCAACGTCTAGCACCGAAGGCTTACCCCTACCCTTGGCTGCCGTTGCTTGATCCCGGATGAGGGTTAGCGCTTCATCCCTCACTCCTCGGGTGGCATTCATGAACTCCCGAAGCGCCTGACTGCAGTCGTCAGCCGCTCTGGGTAACAACAAAAGTGGAAGGGCCGACGTGGGGTCAGAACCGGGTTCAGGGTTGGCCTGCCGGAGCAGGGTCAATATCTGAACTGCATCCGCTATTTCCCTCGACTTCGACGAACTCTCGGCTGAGATCTCAGCGGCAAAGGAAGCAATTCGCGTATTGAGATGAAGTGCCCAACGGCCTCTGTCCATGAGGTCAAGTCGACCGCCTCCGTCTTGGGCTGCCAAGATCCCCCGGATCAGAATGGCCTCCTCAACAGTTCTTCCAATCCGAAACTGCAGTTCGCCCCGATTGGTACCGCCTCCTTGGGAACGTTCTATCTCTACGTCAGCCAGCCTGAGCGTGTGTGTACCGACCCGCCATTCCCCGTTTCGCGGGCTCCGTATCGACAGGCCGAAGGACCCAAGTCGCATGAAGTCAATCGTCGCTTCGCAGACGTATCTGCGCACCTTATTAGCGTTTGCTCCACTCAAATAACTGTCACCGTTCACCCAACTTTCGACGTCATCGCGGGTCGCCGAAGGAGGCTGGGTCAGGGGCGTAAACGATTCGTCGCTTGGTGAGGTTTCAATACCCTCAGTTAGCTGTACTGCAAGGAAACGCGCGATCGCATCCAGGGCCGGGTCGAGGCTCGGCGGGCTTGTTGCATAGAAGGCTCGCAGTGATATCTCCTGTTCGGATCCGTCGGGATTGTCTTGCCGGATCCGTGCACGTACATCGCTCGGCACGTTCCGTCGATTCTCATCTAGGGACTTGGCAAACAAGGCCGACGGAAACTGGCCTCGTTGAGGGAGTTCAGCTTCGGCTGCATCCAGTGGTAACCGAATGACCTCGCGTAAGATCTCGCGCGGTTGAAACCTTCCGGCGCTTGCCAGCGAGACAAGTCGTTCAACAGCGCTCCCGTTGAATGGGAAGAAACCAAAATTGGAAGGAGACGCACCAAAGATTTCGTGGCAATCAGCCACGATTCTGCAGTCGTGACAGGCGTTGGGAACAGAAGAGTTGCTGTCGAGTTCGACGAGTTGCTGTCGAGTAAGGCGGCCGACGTTGAGATACCTAGCGACGAAGTCCTGAATGCTGGCACTTTCAACGCTGTCAACTTCGATATCCAGCGTGAAATGAATTCCTCGATCTGTGAATGTGTCTATGGAGAGAAGGTATCCGGACGTAACCGCAATTGCTGCCCGGAGTCGGCAAAGTTCGCGGTCAGCTGGGACGGTGAGAGCTTGGGCCAACTGCTTGTCAATCCCGTGCAGGAGGACGAGATCTTCGATGTAGAGGCATAGTTCCTGGCCGCGACGAGCAAGTTCGCGCCGCACATCTTGGAACACATCGAGGAGGTCCGTGGTCTGGCCCGTGAAGATCTCGGTCTTTGCGAGAGGCAGGTAGTGGTCGCACAACGCAGCGACTTCACTGCGGAAACCCTCGTTGGCCCGGAGACTATCGATGAGTTGTTGGAAGTGCGTGCCAGTGTCCACGAAAAGCGAAGGCTCAACCATGAAATCTGACTCTCTAAGGTGGAGTTCAGCCTCGTCGATGCTCTGGGTCGGGTCAGTTCCGCCGCGTGCGAGACGGACGATTCGGGCGACTGGCCCCTCTTCTTGGCAGAGGGCCTTCCTGAACGTGTAGTCGCCCAGCAATCGGTCTGTTGTGGCTCGCACATCTGCGAGTTCCACTGGACTCAAGCCAGGCAGTCCAGGGATCTCGAGTGCTTGGTCATGCTTGACTAAGTGATTCACGCGCGCCACCAGGGCGTCCATCGCCTCCGATTCGGTTGTGATTACTGAAGAGGCCACCTCGAGTTTCTCGCGCAGTCTGTCAGCGCTTTCGGTGTCGATGCCGTCGAGAATTCTTTCGATGACTTTTCGAAGAGAGGTGTTTCGCTTCTCAATGTAGACGATGTGCCAACTTGGGGGATTTCCGATTTTTGACTTGAGCCAACGGACTAGGTGGCTCTTGCCGGTGCCCTTACTTCCGGTGATGAAAAGCAGGAGTGGTTCATTCGAAGTCAACTCGCCTGTGAAGGCGTTGTACACGTCCTCCTCTGTAGCAGATGAAGTCAAGGGTGTGGAAGAGGAAACGTTGCGCATTCGAAGGACCGGAAGTGACACGTGAACAGCGCGAAACACCGCATCCGCGTAAGTGTCGTTCACCTCAAGCCCACCAATATCAACTTGAGTCGCGTACTGGATAGTTGAGTGATCCCAGCAGATTCGCGGCACGCTCATAGTTTGCGTCCTTTGCCCTTCGTCTTTGGTAGCCAAGTAACGTGGCTAACCGCTTGGTCGTGATCGCCGGAGGAAGACGTTCTAATTGTGCGGAGGCCGACATCGCTGAGTCGTTTAAGTTTGACCACACCGTCGGCCTCAAGTTGAAGCAGCGTTAGGGACATCGCCGGGGAGAGCACAGCGTGTCCTCCGGACTCTTCGGCTTCGTAGATGGAGTGAAGGGCACCTCCATCTAGAAGGGGAAGAGCACGGGCGCAGGTTGCGACAAATTCCGCCACGCCCTGGTCGCCTTGTGTGCCACGGGGTAGCAACATCTGTAGGGCAATGCTCGCGTCCGCGATGAGTCCGCCTGACCCAACTGCACGAGCAAGACCCAAATAGGGGGCCATTCTTGTGAATGTTGTGTACTGCTCCTTGTTGGGTATAGCCCAACTTGAACGTTCGCCAAGTTTATCCTGTTGCTCAGCGCTGAACGGCCGACGCTGCTGGTCTCGGCTGGGTTCAAATGAAACAAATGGCCAGAGCGGATCGTCCGCCGCGTACAGCACATTCAATGCGTAGCGAAGATCACCCACAGGTCCACCTTCTATCTGCTCCGAAGACGTCGCCCTTGCCAAGAAGGCGGTAAGGAGTGAGTGCGCGAAGGAGTTGGCTGTCACATCACCGTAGGACTTCCAATGCATATTTGAGTCGCTGAGGAAAACGGTCTCCCCAGTAAGGTCAACAAGTTCCAATGTGCGTAACGCAGTGAGCGACGCACGGGCTATCTTCGCTCCCCCGGTCCGAAAATCCGCATCGTCGCCGAACAACTCCCCCGCGTCGCCGCCTAAAGCATCCATGGCCTCGACGAGGCCGGTAGGGGCCACTAACGCAAGCAAATCTTCCCGAGGCATTTGCCGTCCGGAGGCGGAAACAAGGACGCGTACGAGGAAACGCATTGCTTCAGGGAGAATGTCAGGTGGGTTGAGCAATGGCACTAGAGACTCCTCAGTATTTGGTCCACGCTAAAAGCCGCGCCGAATGACTCACGAAGGTACAAGCGTTCATCGGAAGGGTCGGGACAATCCTTATCAACCAAGACGATGGTCAAGTTCCGACGCGGATTGCGCCCGAGAAGCAGTTGGACATCTCTTCTTTGCACGTCGCTCGAAGAAAGCCGCACCAGCATTGGTGTGCTGACACCTTCTTCATACGGTTGCCACTCAGCCACCGTCTCGACCCACCAAGCCTGGGTGGTGGGCCTGGGTAACGGGGAAAATGTCCCAACGGAGGTTAGGCACCGGACGCCATTCAGCACAAGGCGATCAACTAACTCTTGCTCAGCGGCGGCGGAGGGGTCGTCACGCCAGATACAGATTCGGTTGTGTTGGCTAAATGCGGTTAGGGCACCGGACGCCTTTGAAGACAACCCTCGAGACTGGCGTGCGAGCACGGGGGTGCTGGAGTGAGTCGGTCGTGCACCGATGGCCCTGCAGTGCGAACAACCACCACACTGTAAGGCCACGGGAAACACGTCTCTGGAAGACGACAACCGGTAATGATCTGATAGAAAACCGTTCAGGCATTCATCTAAGTTCTCAAGTACCGCAATCGCTGAACTTACCGATGCTGCTGCTGACGACTGCATCGATTCTCGAGCCATCCTGAAGCGTTGTCTGAAGCGTTGCTCGTTCAAATCGCCCTGAAGGACACGCACGGCCGTTGTGGCTCCTCGGCTCGCGAAAATATCTTGGAGTTCATCTTCGGACAAGTCGAGGGGCACGCTCCCTGGAATGGGCCATTCCAGTTCAATCATCCCAGCGCGGTCCATGGTGTTCAACGTCTGTAGGTTCCAATACTGGTTTGCCCCACTCCAGGGGTAGCGGACGTCGGTGTGTGCTGAAGTCAGATCCACCTGCAACAACCCGTTGGCCGACTCGCCGAGACGCATCTTTTGCCACCGTTGCCATGCAAGTTCATCTCCAATCAGTCGCGCGCTAGCCATATCCGCGGCAACCTCTCGATCAGCTTCTGTCCAGATGACAAATGAACCACTCGCCGTACCATCTCGGCCACCGCGGCCGACCTCTTGGTAGAGGCGGTCCAGCGACTCGGGTACGCAGAGGTGTATGACCGCCTTTATGTTTGGGATGTCGATACCGAGCCCGAACGCCGACGTAGCCACCACAATGTCGATGTCTTCCGTTTCAGACCCTTGAAGCCGAATATCTCTGACGACCCTCGCGCGGGCTCCCGAGTCCACACCACTCGTGATTGCCCCCACCGATGTGAAACCGGCGTTAGAAAGCCATTTTACAACTGTGTGAACGTTGGTGGATCGAGCGGAAGTATGAAGCGTGGTGTAGATCAGAAGGGGTCTAGGCAATTGCCGGCACAACTCAAGAAGTCGTTTACGTTTCTCTTCTTCGGACGAGACTTGCCGGTTCCACCACGCTGGCTCAGGGCGAGTAGCCTGTGAAGAAATTAGGACCTGACGAGTCCCCGGAAAAAGTCGACGCAACGTGTCAAGCCCATATTGGTCCAAAGTCGCTGTGAGCAGTAGCGTGATGGGCTGTCCCCAGGCCGGTGAAACCCTCAGTAGAGTGCGGCGAAGGCCCGCAAGAGTCTGGAAGGCCGGGCGGAAGTCGTCGCCCCACTCTGCCACCATGTGAGCCTCGTCAATGGCAATGAGGCCAAGGCGCCCCTCCGAAGCAGCGGATTCAAGCGCACGGCTGAGAACTGTACATGCGGCTTCTGGGGAGGTGATGGTGATCCACTGTTCCCCCGATCGAATAGCGTCAACCATCGCCGATTTCTGTTCACTCGCAATGTCACCGTGATAGGCGAGGCTCCGTGTCTCACCCACCATTGTTTGAACTCGACGCTCTAGGTCTAGCGCGAGAGACACCGTTGGGGTAATGATCAGCGTCTGACGGGGGCGTTCCCGGATTGCTCGGGTTAGGACGACTTCCGTTTTTCCTGAGCCCGTTGGAAGCACGACTGTAATGGTGTCTCCCGGTAGTGCAGTTGCCGCCGCACGCACCGCCTGTCGCTGGCCCCCACTGAGGTACTCCCGATGGAGCGTTGCCAGGGCATAGAATTGATCGGCTGGCAAGGACCAATTGGGTCTGCGGACGAGACTCCGGTTCAAGGGTTCGTCTGGGGGGTTTCCATAGTGGTCGAGCCATGAAGGTAGCCATGGGCGGGCCTTCCAGTGGCCTTCACCATGATTCGCGAAACCGTGCATTTCCCACACGGACGGTTCGATGTCTTTGAGTAACGAGCCAGTCGCATCTACTGTCGCGTAGGACTTCGCGACGAGGCTAGCGCGCAGCAACGTAAGAATCTCGGCGACCGACCCTGTTGATGTTGTTGCGAGGCGCCGCCTGAGCCGGTCGTCCTCAGCGATGATGCGACTGATCGGTATCGCTGTCACGAAATTAGATCCCACGTTACGAAGGCGCCGCCGCAGGCCTCAAGGACGGGAGACGCACTGGAGATAGCGTTTCTTGAATGTCCGGCGATTCTGTGAGCCTGATCGAGGACCTCGGTTGGCTCATCCCGGGCTATGAGTACGCCGATTTCGCGCTGAGCGGCCTCATCACTTGCTCTGAGGGCGGCCTTGACATGGCGCCGCACCCTCTTTCGATTGGAAATAGCCTGAAATGCCTCCTCAAACGCTTCCTGACACATGGCATTCCAGTCCAATCCCGCCGACAACTGACGGAAGCGATCCGGTCGGCTGCCTAGATTGGTTGCTGCCGATTCAGGGCCTTGTAACACTCGAAGCAATTCGGGTGAGCACTCTCCCCTACCTGGAAGTAGCCATATTCGTTCGATGATGTCTGGACAATGCTGAATTGCTCGAGTGTGTGAGGCGCGCGTCTCCCCGCCATCCAGATTGCTCCCAGGCTCGGGCACTCGAATTCGGAAGTCAAACCGAAACGCGACAATAGGTGCGCGGCCTGGATCTCGTGTTTGCAGGCAGATTTCAACGAGAAACGCGCGCCCCCGATCGTCATGCTTGAGGAGGCGTTCGAATCCATCAATGAGTGGATCTCCGCTGCGAAGAAAACCTAGCCCCTCACCCGCGACGAGTCGATCCGTGGTGTACCAGCGCTTCATGGCCCGAATCCCGATAGACGCGATGTCGCTCTCGGGTACTAGTGGGGGGTGACGCTTGTCTACGCCGAACAAGACGCGGTCATCCTCGAAACGGGCGGAGAATTGCAGCATCTCGTGCACATACCGGTATACCGATGACTGAAACTCCTTGGCGTCTCGATCAACAAGGGTGAGGCGCTCAACTAGCGATGAATCGTCCTCTCTGTCTTCAACACTGTCGAGCAGGTCTTGTGCAAGCACCTTGCGCCGTTCCTCTTGGTAGTTCTCCTTTTCCGCATGTTGTTGCGCTGCCGCCTCACTGAATGTGTCGTGAAGTGCGCAGTTGAAGAAACGTGTTTCAGCATCGGCGATGATGTACTGCATGATCGATGTCGAAGACAAGAACACATCGAAAGTGTCCAGTTGGACGCGTTCCCAAGCACGTAACTCGGTGTTCAAGACTGGGTCGAAATCGACGAAAGAGTGAGACACCACCGGTCTACCAAACTCGCTCCAGCGGTCGAATCGGCCCAATCGCTGTTCTAGTTGACTCGTGATGGATGGAAGATTGACGTGGAGAACAGCATCGACAAACTGCAGGTTCGCGCCTTCCTCGGCTGAGCGGTCCATCACGATTAGCGTCTTCTCACTTCGCTCGCGACACTCTCGAATACCCGCGGCCCGTTCTTCTGCCGATTGTGTTTCCAGGAGCGAAGTCACCCGATGACGGCCGAACTCCTGGATCAAAGCTTCGACGATTCTTGTTGCGGTGGCAGGGAACGAGCAGGCGATTGCCCACTTGCCCCGTGCAACACGTAGGCGACACCAATCAACAATTGCGCTGACTCGATCTTCGTCAACGTGCATGCGAGTGATGGCATCTAACTCCCTCGCGAGGCGAATTCCAACGTCTTGTCCCGCGACGCAAGTAATCGACGCCCATTCATCGTGCGAAAGGTCGTGATCGGGTTGCTTACGAAGCGCGTTAGCTAAGTCCCCAAGCGCATCTATCGGTGCAGAGCACCTGCCCATAATCGTCTGTAGGGCGCGGCTTCCCTCAACTGTTGGCGTATCAGAAAGAGCGACGCGGAATGCCTCAAGGCTTGCGAGCACGTCCCATCTTCGCCTGTCCGGATCGTGAATGTGGGATGTCTCTGAAATCTCCCGACCGCGCACGGGGAACTGCATCCCCAGTGCTGCTTCGCGACGGGTTCGCACCATTCTCCGATGCAGTCGGTACTTTTCCGAAACATGTAAACGCAGGCGTGACACTTCAGCACGCGCGGAATCCGTTTCCCCAGCGGCAAGATGACGGAGGGCCAGCTCGGTACTGGCGCACACCTTCGAGTCTTCCGGCATCAGTGCAGACAACTCCTGCAAGGGTTGTCCGAGATACCGAACGGGTGTCTGATTCCCCAGTGCGCTAATTGCCTTCGCGATGTCGTCACGTTTTGCCACCCGCGCTCGAAATCCCTCTACATCGTCGAGTCGGTAAGTATCCGGATCGAGTAGGTGAAGCAAACCAAGAAACGCGTCTTCGTTGCTGCGGACAGGGGTGGCGGAAAGCAGCAATAGACAGTGCGCTTGCAGTGCGAGGCTCTGCAACTGCAGGTAAGAAGTAGTTGTGCCGAAGGCTGAGTTACCTTCTGTGAATCTATGGGCTTCGTCAACGACCAACGCTGTCAAAGGGCGTGGTGCCAGAGAGTGCATCTCAGAATGCCCGTGCACCTCTACGCTCCCTGGGAGGTAGTCGATGGAAAATTTCGTTCGAAGTTCTTCGGTCCACTGGGGCACAAGGTGGTCGGGGGCCAGTACAAGGACCGCACCGCCCATTTCGGTCAGTAGTTGTCGTACGACCATGCCCGCCTCAATGGTCTTTCCGAGGCCAACCTCATCCGCAAGGAGATAGCGGGGAACTGGGTCCGTTAGTACGCGGCGAGCAGCACCGATTTGGTGTTCGTGGAGTTCAACTGCCGAAGCGAGCAAGCCCGTGAGTCCCAGGCAGGCACTTCGTTGACTGGCGATTCTCAAGGCGAGGTCGTTCCGCCTGTCGAATAGGAAACGAGTCTCAACCGTCCCCGTCCTCAAGAGTGCCAGAGGATCTCTTAGGGGCCGATTCCATCTGAATCTGAGGTCGGCCAGAGGGACCTCGTCCGTCCTACCGTTTGGGAAATGGACGAAATATGCCTCCGCGGAATAGGACGATGGCGAGTCGATCCGCCCGACCAGCCAGGCATCGCCATCCCTCCACCAGACGCGAGTTTGAGCCGCCAAGCCGACTTGCCGGAAACTCCGGTTACCGGCGTTCAGCACCGTCTCGGGCTGTGCCGGCACATCGAAAAAGGACAGGCATTCGCCGTTCATCACCACTCGGCCAAGACCGAGTTCCGCGTCCCTCACAACGGTTCCGCTTGGTAACCGTCTATCCGCCTGCCAGGGACTTGTCCTCTTATCCGCTGATGGCTTGGACTCGTTCACATTGCCTCATACAACAATTGCGCCCGTTGAATGAGTGTCTGGTTCAAAACCCCACTGCAGAATGCTTGCACTTCTCCCCCTTGTCATCACCAGTTAGAAGTATATGAATCGGGCGTGTCGCGTGCCTAACAATCTGGGGCGGGCTTCCTCCCATTCTTTACATTCGGTCGCGCTGCCATCAGTTCGCCAGAAGCCAAATTCCTGGCCACCCCCGGTAACTGGAATGCCTTGTCCCAAATCGTTGGGCTCGGTGGTGATGATTCGATCTCCGTCTGCGGGAACGGAGTCACTCATGGGCGTTCGTTGTGCGTCCCCACGCATCGCCGCTGCCTAGGGTGTTCCGGGTCGGGATACCACCCCGCGGGTGAAGGCTCCGGCGCCATCATGCTGAGAACGTCATCTCTGTCCATCGCAGTCACCGCATCCTTCGACACACCTCGTCGGACCCCTGAATCTTCGAAAACTCAGTAGAGGCAGCTGTTCACCGACCCCAACGACATCAACGGCGGGAACATGAACAGCACTGCCACCCCGGCAGCCACAAGCCCGACGATCATCACGAGCCTGAAGCCGCCTGTATGACGGCGCACGCTGCGAAGGGTCAGCCACGTTCCGTAGATGGCTAACGTGAGGAGCGCCAACTACGGAATGAACGCCAATCCCGTTGCGGTGCTGGCCAACTCATTCAATTCATGACAGATGTTCGCGCGGCATGCCGAGTCGCCGTTGCAACTAGCCAAACTCGGTACTGAACTACTGAAGTTGAACAACGCGTTCTCAATCACAACTGCGATGACACCTGCAGCGGAGAGGCCGGCGAAAGTCCATCGCGCCCGCCGTTCAACTGGGGTTAGTGAAAGGGCCCACGCGTCACCGTCCCAGTAGCGCTGTTGCCCAGGCATTTCAGGATCGGGGTACCAGCCCGGCGGCGGTTGTTGTACGCCAGCGTCAGGGAGTGCGCTGTCATCAGGCATTGGAACCACCCCAAGTTCCACGGTACGCGCGATTCACCGGGCAGCGTGAGAAACGGCGCACCGGTTCGGCCATCTGACGGGCTTGCGCCGCCGCCAAACATGACCTCTGTCATACCCCGCTGATACAACTGTTCTTAGTCAGTTCGGCACGCAGCGAAACAACCCTGCGCACCCACACTGACTCGCAGGTAAGCGGCCACAAAGCCTTTGCCCAGCGGGGGTTTTCTGCTCGGCCTCGCCACGGCCCTGGTGCTCACGCGCCATGGGTCAGCGCCGCCGATTCCACGTCACCCCAACGCGCACATGCGGCACCAGCACGTTCGATCGTTCGTTAGCAGCCTGAGGAGGCAACCATGCACATCACAGCCCATCTTGATCTCGACCTGATCGCCCTCGACGAGGAGAACCAGGTCACTTGCCTGCTTGAGCTCACGGCACCCACCGATGAGCGAGTTGCCGAACGACCCGGACGCACGCTGGTCGTGGTGCTCGACCGTTCCGGTTCCATGCATGGCGAGCCACTAGAGGCTGCCCGCACGTCAATTGAGACGTTGGTGCGACGGCTCGGGCAGCGCGACTGCTTCGGCTTGGTCGTCTTTGACAACCAGGCGCAGGTCGCCATTCCGGTTCGCCCGATGGCCGACCACAACCTCGACGCGCTCGTTCACACGGTGCGCAACATCGCGCCCGGTGGTTCGACCAATCTGTCGGGTGGCTACCTGCTCGCCTTGCGTGAAGTGAAGGCGTCGCTCGCCACCACCTCTCACACCAGTGCCACGTTGCTGCTGCTTTCCGACGGTCACGCCAATGCCGGCGAAATCGATCCGCAACGCATGCACGATGTGGCGCGCAGTGCGGGCACCGACTCCATCGTCACCAGCACAGTCGGACTCGGCCTCGGCTACGACGAGGTGCTGCTCGACGCCATCACGCGAGGTGGCAACGGAAACCACCGCTTCGCCGAAACGGCTGATGTGGCGTCTGCCGAAATCGCGCAGACGGTCTCCGATCTGCTCGACGTGTCCGTGCTCGCTGCCACGTTGCGCATCACGCCCAGTGATGGGGCGGTCAACCGCATCACCGTGCGGCACGATGTTCCGAACTGGGCCGACGACCGCTCGGTGGTTGTCGCGCTGGGCGACCTCTACTCCGGTGAGCAGCGACGTCTGCTGGTGCAACTCGGAGTTGAGGCCGTGCGCGAACTCGGAACTCGGCAGATCGCCGACCTGCAACTGCAGTTCACATCCGCGGTCGACCTTGCTGAGCACCGCATCACGATGCCGATCGTCGTCAACGTGGTGCCCGGAGACGAAGCGCGCGGTGTGCTGCCCAACCCGGTAGTCGAAGTCGAGCGACTCATCCTTGAGGTCGATGAAACCAAGAAGGCCGCGGCCGAAGCTCTGCGCAACTACGACCCCGCAACCGCTGCCTCGGCCATCGCCGATGCGGTGCAGAAGGTGTCGTCCAAGCGCAGCGAAGCCGCCGACATTTCAGAGGAAGTTGCCGCGCGTCTTGACGACACATTGGCCGAGTTGCGTGACTTCGAAGTGAGTCTCGAGAACGAGTCGATGGCGTTCAACTCCAAGATGTTCATGGAGTCGACAACTGAGAGCCGCGGCAAGACGTCGCGTCGCAAGCCTCGGCCGAGCGCACCGGATTCATCCCAAGAGGCGGTGTGATGACCGCATCGATCGTGCTCGTTCACAGCGACGAATACGCCGGCTGGGTGTTCTCGAGCAGCCACCCCACTCAGGGGAGGCGGTTCGAGAACGCTCGGGCTCGGCTTCTGGCACACGCTGCCAGCAATGACGTTCAGGTGATTGAGGTTGAGTCCGACCTGTTGCCTTCACACGAGTTGCTCGAAGCCGTGCACTCGCCTGAGTACGTCGACGCCGTCATTGGTCGCGGCGAAGCGGGCGAGTGGGCGGGCGAGCGGCCCGATCTCGGAAGCATCGCGCATCGGATGGTGGGTGGCACATTGCTGGCCGCCGATGCATTGATGGCCGATCGTGCGCGTACTGCAGTTCACTTTGCCGGCGCGAAGCACCACGCCATGCGTGATCATTCCAGCGGGTTCTGCGTGTTCAGCGACCTCGCGGTCACTGCGAAGTACCTGCTCGATGGAGATTCCCCAGTGCAACGCATCTCCATCATCGACATCGACGCGCATCACGGTGACGGAACGGAGGAGTTGCTGCGAGACGATCCGCGCGTGCAGACGATGTCGGTGCACGATCGCAGCATCTTCCCTGGCACTGGGCACGCCGACGAGCCCGAGCGCGAGGTGTTCAACGAGGCGTTGAGTCGTGGATCGGGTGACGCCGAGTTGGCGGCCGCGGTGTCGCGGTTCATCGGGGAAGTGCAGCGGTTCAATCCCGATCTGTTGATGTTGGCGATCGGAGCTGACGGGCACGTCACCGACCCGCTGTCGTCACTGACGTACTCGATCGAAGGAATGGCGGGTGTGATCGCATCCGTGCGTCAGGCATTTCCCGAGCTGCCGATTCTCATTGGCGGCGCAGGGGGATATCAGCCCGACGATGTGACTCCGGAAGTGTGGGCTCGCATGGCGATCGCGGCGGCGTGATGGAAGTTCTCAAGAAATGTAGCACCTGTGCTACATTGAGTTCTATGGCCACCGTCGGCATTCGCGAATTGCGGCAAAACGCGAGCGAGATACTGCGTGATGTCGAAGCGGGAGAAATCGCAACGGTGACGGTCGCCGGTCGTCCCGTCGCTCAGATTGTTCCGCTCAGTGCCAATCGGTGGACCACGTGGGCGCGTGTATGTGCCGTGTTCGATGGCCCCACCGATCCAGGGTGGGATGCCGAGCGTCGCGATCTTGAGCGTCCTGGGCTTGACGATCCGTGGGAGCGCTGATGCTTTCAATTCTCGACACCAGCGTGCTCATTTCGGAGCGGCCAGCCGGGGTTGAAGGCGACATTGCGATCAGTGTTATTTCGATTGGGGAACTTCAGTTCGGTGTCTTGGCGGCGCCCGATGATGAGCGTCGCGCCCATCGACTTGCACGACTGAGCGGGATTCTGCGCCACTTCGATCCGCTTCCGGTCGATGCGGCTGTGGCGACAAGTTACGGAGAATTGGCCGCGCTCACCCATCGTGCAGGGCGAAAGAAGTCGGCTCGAAGTTTAGATCTTATGATCGCCGCAACGGCCCACGCGCATGGCGCACGATTGGTGACTCACAATTTTGACGATGTGAGTCACCTCGCTTCAGTTATTGAGATCGTTGCCATTTAGTTCGTTCGAATCGGGCCACTCTCACTCCGCTCATTGCGGCAGTACTCTCACTAGTTTTTCTCGGACAGCGGCTCGCCGTGCACCGAATTGTCGAACTGGCAATCGCCGTCTTTGGCGCGGGTCTATCGCAACCGGGCCTGAGTGAAAAGGAACGAGTGAACGGCGCCTAGACGGCGCAGGACATGTCACTTCCGCAGCACAGCGGTGACTTGATCTTGCCGTGACCGTTGGGGCACTGCGAGACTCCGACCTCGGCACCGGCCGCGGTCGTGACTGAGGTGTTGACGAGGTCAGCGCCGCACTTACCGCAGGTGGTGTTGACGGACATGTCGCATGTGGGGCAGGTGTAAAGGGCCATTGCATGATTTTACCAGTTCCCCCTCGGGGAGCAACTCAGCTCAGAGCGAAGTGGGGTCGAGCATCGTCACCGGAAACCGGGTGAAGTCCGAGTCCGCCGTCACCACCGTCAGACCATGTTCGATAGCGATTGCGGCCAACATCGCATCTGGAACGAGATTTCCCGTTGCTCCGGGCGCCGTCATGAGTTCGCCAAGCACCTTCAGCGTGCTGGGGGTGATGGGAGGCACCCACACAGGCGCGGCTGAAATCCAATCGCCAATGAACTGCCACGCCTCGGTGCTCGTCAACGGATTGGGCACCACCCGCGGATGAGTCGTTATGCGCAGGAAGGCACCGATCGATTGCCAGGGGAGTGCCACGCGGCGTGGTTGGTTGAGGTTGGCCTCAAGCCAGGTGCGGCATTTCAGGTGATGTGGCGATGAGGAGTCGACCGCGTAGATAAGGACGTTGGCATCAAGGAGCATGCTCAGCTGCCGTCGAGAATCTCAAGTACTTCGCCGATGTTGCTCACGTCGATTCTTAGCCCGAGAGGGGCAGTTCGCTGGTGGAACGGTTTGGGCGCAGGAGAGTTCGCGAGTCCCGCGCGCACCACCACATTGACCGCTTCACTCAATGTGAGGTCTTGTTCCTTGCGTAAGTTCGCGAGCGCGGCCGCGACATCATCGTCGAGGTTGATGGTGGTTCTCATAGGTACATGCTACATCGTGATGACGCCATTCTTGCATCGTGATGCACAGCCTTGCCTCCATGACCTCAACCATGCGAACTCGCCTCCACCTGCGCCCCGTAGGCTTGGCGCGAACGAGGGCCACTTTCCGCCTCTTCGCCCGACGCACGGCAGACGACCGATCAGATCATTGAGGGAGCATCATGAGCGCCACTTCACCCATCCGCGTGATCGGCACGTGGGAGGACATGTCGCCGGCCGAACGACACGCCGCGACAACCCGTGGCATCGACAAGATCTTCGACCCCGCCCTGCAGGCCGGAATCCGCGAACTGATCGAAGAGGTACGCCTCGAAGGTGACGCGGCCGTGATTCGCGCCCTCGCCAAGTTTGACGGTGTCGACCTCAAGGGACGCAGCCTGCGCGTGAGCGATGAGGAATACGACAAGGCCCGCAAGGGAATCTCGCCCGCCCTGCTCGAAGCGATTCGCGATGGCATCGATCACGTGCGCCGCTTCAACGAGCAGATCTGCGCACACGGCGACTGGAGCTTCGAGAGTGAGCCTGGCCTGATGGTGGGCGAGAAGGTCACGCCGATCATTAGCGCCGGCCTGTTTGTTCCGAGCGGCAAGGCGTCGTACCCGTCGGTGCTGGTGCAACTCGGAACTCCGGCCGTGGTTGCCGGTGTTCCGAAGATCGTCATCATCGTGCCGCCCGTCCCCGGTACCGACGGCGATGTCGACCCCGCACTGCTCGTCGTTGCGCAGGAACTCGGACTGCAGGGCTGCGTGTATCGCGCGAATGGTCCTGCCGGTATCGCCGCCGCCGCGTTCGGAACCGAGACGGTGCCGCAGGTACGCAAGATCGTCGGCCCTGGAAGTCCCGCAGTTGCTGCTGCGCAGATCGAGGTGCAGCGCTACGGAGTCGCCACCACCATGCTGCTCGGACCGAGCGAGAGTTTGATCATTGCGGACGACTCAGCGAATCCGCGTCTGTTGGCGGCTGACCTGCTGAACGAAGCTGAGCACGGACCCGACTCATCGAGCGTGCTCGTGACTCCCAGCGAGGAGTTGCTCGCCGCAACGCAGCTCGAAGTTGCACGCCAACTCGAGCAACTTCCCGAACCGCGCCGCGCCTACGCGTCATCATCACTCGGCGTCAACGGCGGCGTGATTCTCACGCGCAGCCTCGAAGCCGCAACCGATGCTGCGAATGCCTACGCACCTGAGCACATGCAGATCGCCGTGCGCGATGAAGAAGCAACGCTGGCACGCATGCAGCACGCGGGTGAAATTCTGCTCGGCCAGATGACCACCGTGTCGGCCGCTAACTTCGTGATTGGTTGCCCCGCGTCGCTGCCCACCAGCGGATTCGCGCAGGTCAGTAGCGGAATCACCGCCGACACGTTCCGCAAGCGCACCGCCATCGCGCGCGCTGACGAGCGAGCCCTTCGTCGCATGACCGACACCGTTCTCTCGTTCACCGCGCATGAAGGATTTCCTGCGCACGGCAACGCGATGTCGATTCGTTTCGAAGAGTCCTGAGTCGTTCGATGCCGTCAGTGCGTGCGCTTGAAGTGCGTGACCTCGTCGCGCGCGGTGAGCGAGCGCAGGCAGCGTCGATGTTGAGTGATCCGATTGCCGATCTCGTGGGGCAGCCGGTCGTGTCAGTGCGCATCACGAGTGACGAGTACAGCCTCAACTCGGTGAGTGGTGTGGCCGATCTCGCCGACGGTTCCGATCGCTTCTTCAAGTTTCACGTCGAAGATGGCGAGGCCGACCATATTGGCGAGTACTACCGCGCGAATGTGCTGGCCGATGCCGGACTTCCCGTTGACGTGCCCCTCGCCGCATCGACCGTTGCGGGAGAGCAGCTCGTTTTGTACTCCACGCGCAACGACCGACGCATGGTCGATGTGTGCCTCGACCTTGAGCGGGCCGACGGCGATGAGGCTCGCCTGTCACCGGAACTCGACCAGGCGCGACACACTCTTGACCGAGCGATCGGCGAGGTGATTGTTCGTTCGCTGCGTGAATCTGACGACAACGCCGGTGAACAGGCTGCATTGCATCAACTCTTCAGCCATCGGCTACATGAGCCCGATGGCACTTTTCCTGGTGGTCGCTACCTGCGCTGGTACATCGCGCGGCCGCAGTGGGCGGAACTGTCGCACCGTCATTGGGTGATTAATGGTGTGGCGTACGCCGAGACGCTCAGTGATCTTGTTGGGCGGGCCGTCGCTGACATTGATCCGGTCGTGATGGGACGCGGCCCGGTCGTGACTGCGCACGGTGATGACCACAACGGCAATGTGTGGGTTGAGTCAAGTGGCGAGTCGACGCGACTGTCACTGTTTGACCCGGCGTTCGCCGGTGATGATCTTCCTGCGTTGTTGGCGTTGGTCAAGCCCACGTTCCACAATGTGTTCGCTCACCCGCTGTGGCTCTACCACCCAGGTGACGTTGATGACGAGCGTCTGGTTGTCGTCGACGATGGCACTGTCGTGCATATCGCGACTCCTCCGCTTGCTCCGTTGCGTCATCAGCAACTCGACAGTCTGGTGACCGAGGCATGGATTCCGATGTTGGTTGCCCTGCGCGATCGCGGGCTGCTTGATCCGTCGTGGCGCCGCATCGTGCGCAGTGCCCTCATGATGTGTCCGCTGCTGGTCACTGACCTGCTGTCAGACGCACGAACCCCTGATGTGCAACTGCTCGGATTGGGCATGACCGTCATGATGGGGTCGGAGCCGACACAGTGGACTGACCCGCTGGCCGATGCGCTCGACGCGATGCAGGAGGCAGTGAGCGGATGAAGGCCAGCGAGATCGGGCAGATCGTGCGAGTGCGTCGCCCCGAACTCGACCGCGGGCGCCGGCTGGTTGCCAATTGTCATGACATCAACGACCT
>Ga0194043_1000697_pt1 | contig 18813 bp, 18 predicted proteins | sample JunL4415m_MetaG_FD_161274 | JGI IMG/M metagenome (GOLD analysis project Ga0194043, IMG submission 161274) | Anoxic zone freshwater microbial communities from boreal shield lake in IISD Experimental Lakes Area, Ontario, Canada - Jun2016-L442-15m | ecosystem: Environmental > Aquatic > Freshwater >...
CTGGCGACGATCACCGTCGTAATCGGCTTGGTCAACTCGCCGATGTTCGGCTACGCCTTCGGAGCATATCTGGGGGAGCACGCGTCGGGGATGAACCTCTCGTTGGCAGCAGTCGCCGTGGGCGCCGCGCTCGCGGGAATCGCCTACGCCTATGCCATGTACCAGCGCGGTAAGGCGAACCCTGACTGGTACATGCGCAACCGCGGTATCGCGCCGGTGCTCACCAAGCAGTTCTGGATCGACGACGTCTACCAGCGTGTCATTGTCGCGCCGACACTCGTCATTGCCAGCGTCTTCCGCAGCGCCGACGTCGCCGTGGTTGATGGCGTCGTGCGGGGCTTCGGCAAGATCGGCATGGTCGTGAGCGCCCTTCTCGCCAAGTTCGACCGCAGCGTCGTCGACGGAGCCGTCGACGGTCTGGGAAACGGAGTCATCGACGGCGGCCGAGAAACCCGCAAGATCGAGACCGGCAACGTGCAGACGTATCTGCTGCTGCTGGTCGCTTCCATCGTCGTGCTGCTGTGGGTGTTCGCCCGATGACTAACCTCCCGGTGCTCGCCATCATCGTGCTCGCCCCGGTCGTGGGCGCGCTGCTCATCATGGCTTTCGGCCGCGGACAGATTGCGCCCAAGGCAATCGCGCTGGTCGCCGGCACCGTCAGCCTTACAACCTCGCTGTGGGTGTTCGCGGTCTACGATCGCGCGGCCGCCGGCTACCAGTTCGTCACCTCAGTTCCGTGGATCCCGTCCATCGGCGTCTCGTTCACGCTGGGTGTCGACGGCATCTCGGCGCCAATGCTCGTCTTGACCTCGCTCATCCTGTTCACCGGCGTGCTCGTCTCATGGAACGTCACCGAGCGCCCCCGCGAGTACTTCGCGCTGCTGCTGCTGCTGGTGACCGGCGTCTTTGGCGTGTTCGCGGCCGTCGACGCGTTCTTGCTGTTCTTCTCCTACGAGATGGCCGTCCTGCCGATGTATCTGCTCATCGCAATCTGGGGGTCCACGCGCAAGGACTACTCGGCGATGAAGCTGACGCTCTTCCTCTTTGCGGGCAGCGCGATGCTGATTCTGGTGCTCGTGCTGACGTACTGGGCGGTGGGCGCCAATACCTTCGACATGCGAATCTGGGCCAGCCACTCCTTTGGCGCGGTCTTCCAGAAGTGGGTGTTCCTGCTCACGCTGATCGGCTTCGGTACCCTCATCCCAATCTTCCCGCTGCACACGTGGTCCCCCGACGGCCATGTGGCCGCCCCGACCGCCGTCTCCATGTTGCACGCAGGCGTGCTCCTCAAGATCGGCGCCTACGGCCTCATCCGACTCGGGCTGGTGATGTTCCCGCTCGGCTGGGCCGACTGGCGCATGGCGCTGGCGCTCATCGGCGTCATCAACGTCGTGTACGGCGCCTTCTGTGCGATGAGTCAGACCGACCTCAAATACGTCATCGGCTACTCCAGCGTGAGCCACATGGGATACGTCATCCTCGGCTTGGCGATGGGGGACCGCTTCGCGCTGACTGGCGCCGTTTTCCAGATGTTCGCGCACGGCATCATGACCGGCCTCTTCTTCGCGCTCATCGGCTTCATCTACGAGCAGACGCACACACGCGTAATCGCCGACATCACCGGGCTCATGCGTCGCACGCCGCTCGTGGCGGCATGCTTCGTCATCGCCGGCGCGTCGAGCATGGGACTTCCCTCGACAGCCGGCTTCGTCGCCGAGCTGCTCGTCTACGTCGGGCTGGTTATTCAGTCGCCGTGGCTGGCGGCTGCGGCGTTCATCGGCGTGGTCGTGACGGCCGCCTACGTCCTACGGATGCTCAGTCGCATCCTGCTCGGCGAGCCCTCGGCAGCTGTCGCGCCCATTCACGATGCCCCGCCGCTGCGTTTCGTGCCGATGGCGATTCTCGCCGGCACGATCATGCTCGTCGGTATCCTGCCGGCGTCGCTCTACACGATCATCACCGGATCGGTCATGCCCATCGTCACCAAGCTGGCGGGGGGGTAGAGCGATGATCCTAGTTCCTGCATCCGAGTACGCCTACCTCCTCCCGGAGATCATCGTCGCGCTTCTTGGCGTGCTGCTTATCGTTGCCGACCTCATCTGGCCCGCCTACGACGAGGCGACCGGCCGCTCCAAGACGTGGCCCGCCTACCTCGCAATCGTGGGGCTCATCGCAGCCGCAGTCGCAGTGGTCCCGCTCGCAAGCGTGAGCAAGACGCTCTTCAACGGCATCATCCAGATCGACCCGCTCGCCGCGTTCTTCAAGTTGCTGTTCCTAGGCATTGGCGTGCTGGTGATCCTGATGTCGGTCAATGCGGTGCCCAAATTCACCCGCTGGACCGCCGAGTTCTACGCGCTCATGGTCTGGACAATCCTGGGCAGCATGCTTCTGGCGTCTGCCGCCGAGCTGTTCACAATCTTCCTGTCGCTGCAGCTGACGAGTCTGCCGCTCATCGTGCTAGTGGGCTACGCCAAGCGTGATCCGAGAAGCGGCGAGGCGGCGCTCAAGTACCTCCTGCTGGTGCTGGTCTCCACGTCGGTCCTCCTCTACGGCATGAGCCTCATCTATGGCGCGCTTGGCACGAGCACCCTCTCGGAGATCGGCGCGGCCCTTGCCCGAGAGAAGACCATCAACCCGATTGTGGCGATGGGTCTCGTGCTGCTGCTGACTGGCTTCGCCTTCAAGATCACCGCTGCGCCCTTCCACTATTGGGTCCCCGACGCCTATGAGGGCGCGCCCACGCCTGTCACCGCGTTCATGTCGGTCGGTTCCAAGTTCGCCGGCTTCGCGCTCGCGCTACGCGTCATCGTTGCTGCCGAGGCGGTGCCGTTGAACTGGCACCTCATCTTCGGCGTCATTGCTGCGATCTCGATGACGTTGGGTAACCTCGGCGCGATCCGACAGAAGAACATCAAGCGAATGCTCGCGTACTCGGGCATTGCGCAGGCGGGCTACCTGCTCGTGGGAGTCGCCGCGTTCAGCAGCTGGGGCATCGCGTCGCTGCTCTTCTACACGCTCGCGTACGGTGCGGCGAACCTCGCAGCCTTTGCGGTCGTGATCATCGTGGCGAATGCAATCAAGAGCGAGCAGATCGCAGACTACGCCGGTCTCTCGAAGCGCAATCCACTGTTGGCTCTCGCGCTCACCATCGGGCTTCTCTCGCTGGCGGGCTTCCCACTTATGGCCGGCTTCATGGCCAAATTCTACGTGTTCCTCTCGGCGGCGCAGGCGGGGCTTATCTGGCTCGTCGCCATCGGTGTCATCAACAGCGTCATCTCCGCGTACTACTACCTGCGCGTTGCGTTCGTTATGTACGTGAGCGAGGGCCCCGCGGAGCCGATGAAGATCGATCCGCAGGCCGCGCTGGCGCTGTGCGTAGCGATCGCGGGCGTGCTCTTCCTCGGAATCATCCCGCAGGCCGCGATGGTCGCGGCAGCTCGGGCAGCAGCGTCACTCTTCGGCGGATAGGAGGCGATAGGGATGCAGTGGCTCTTGGCAGCGATGATCGTGGTACCGCTCGTCGGCGGCATTGCGCTGTCGCTCATTCCTGTGTCGCTTAGTCGGTTTGTGCGCCCTGCCGCGCTTGTGCTGAGCGGTGCCGTGCTCGCGGCGTCTGCCTGGCTGTGGTACTCGTTCGACGCGACCGCCGGCGGCATGCAGTTCGAACTCAACCTGCCGTGGATTCCCGGACTGAACACGGCTTTCCATCTAGGGGTGGATGGCCTCGCTCTGCCCATGGTGTTCCTGACCGCGCTGCTCACCGTGCTTGCGGTGGTGGCCTCGCGCAGCATCGACGACCGGGTGGGCCAGTACTTCACGCTGCTATTGATGCTCGAAGCCGGGCTCATGGGCGTGTTCGTGTCGCTCGACCTCATCTTGTTCTACCTGTTCTGGGAGGTCGTGCTGATTCCGATGTACTTCCTCATCAGCATCTGGGGTGGTGCCAATCGCTCGTATGCGGCGCTGAAGTTCTTCATCTATACGCTCGCAGGCAGCCTTGCGATGCTCGGCGGCATCATTGCTCTGTACCTCGCGACGGGCGCCAAGACGTTTGACATGCTCCAGATCGCTCAGCAGTCGGCGGTCCTGCCGCGCAGCGTGCAGATTGCCATCTTTATCGCGATTGCGGTCGGGCTTGCGGTTAAGGTGCCGATCTTCCCGCTGCACACATGGTTGCCCGACGCGCACGTCGAGGCGCCGACAGCCGTGTCCGTGCTGCTCGCCGGCGTACTGCTCAAGATGGGATCCTACGGCTTCATGCGGCTCGGACCCACGCTGCTGCCCGAGGGCTTCAAGGCGTTGCTTCCGCTGCTGGCGATCTTGGCGGTCATCTCCATCGTCTACGGCGCCGCGGTCGCGCTCATGCAGACCGACATGAAGAAGATCGTCGCCTACTCGTCCATCTCCCACATGGGCTACGTGATGCTCGGAATCGCCGCCGGTACTACGGCGGGATTCTTGGGCGCGCAAGTCCAAATGTTCTCGCACGGCCTGATTGCCGGGCTGCTGTTCCTGCTCGTCGGCACGGTGTACGAGCGCACTCATACGCGTGAGATCTCGGCGTTCGGTGGCATCGCCAAGGTCGTGCCGATTCTCGCCGGCACGATGGTGTTCGCGGCGTTCGCGTCGCTGGGACTGCCGGGTATGAGCGGGTTCATCGGCGAGTTCATGGTGATTGTGGGCGCAATCCAGCCGTATACCGTGTACGCGGTGATTGCGGCGTTCGCTGTCATTCTGACGGTGGGCTACCTGCTCTGGATGGTCAGGCGCGTGGCCTTCGGGCCGCTGAACAAGGATCGCGCCGACATGAAGGACCTGACACTTTCCGAGGGTCTGTCCATGGCGCCGCTGTGTCTGCTGATCGTGTTCGTGGGCGTCTATCCGCAGGCGCTGATCGGCGTGATGTCCACGAGCGTCGAAGCACTCGCTCGCCTCGTCGGACGGTAGCGCGGCGCCAGTCCCCAAACGCGTCACGTCGCCAGTCGCCGCCTCAAGTGAACCGTTCACCCAGTGAATCGCCTGCTCGTGCGGTACTTCATGCGTGGTCGTATGATAGAGTCCGACAACCGCTGACTCGGTCGGAGTCTTGTTCCGGAGACGGCCTTGGTGCGGGGCGCTAGTCATCTGTTCCGGCGACGAAGGGTCGGCTGGGTGCCCTACGACCGCATCATACTGGCGGTATTCGTGGTGTTGGGTGCGACGTTCGTCGTCGTCACTCTCGCCGCGTCGTGGCTGCTCAGCCCTAAGAACCCCTCGCCGGAAAAAGCCGGAACCTACGAATGCGGCGTCGAGCCGGTAGGCCCCCCGTGGGTGCAGTTCCACGCCGGCTACTACGTCTACGCGCTGCTGTTTGTCATCTTCGACATCGAAACCGTCTTCCTGTACCCGTGGGCTCTCGTTTTCGGCCTACGCGGATGGTTCATTTTCTCCGAGATGATCGTGTTCGTGGTCATCCTTGTCGCCGGCCTCGCTTACGCCTGGAAAGAGGGGGCTCTCTCTTGGCGCTAGACAAACTCACAGGCGAGCACTCGGCGCTCTTCATTCGTAGCGAGCAGCTCTTCGACGTCGCCCGACGCAAGTCGCTCTGGTACATGGCGTTTGGAATCGCATGCTGCGCCATCGAGGGCCTCATGCATGCATCGGGCCCCCGGTTCGACTTTGACCGCATGGGGGTCTTCTTCCGAGCGAGTCCTCGGCAGGCCGACGTCATGATCGTCGCCGGCACGGTGAACTGGAAGATGGCACCCACCGTACGCCGACTCTACGACGAGATGCCTGAGCCCAAGTGGGTCGTGGCCATGGGCGCGTGCGCGTGTACGGGCGGGCCGTTTCGCGAGTATCCCAACGTCATGATGGGCGTGGACAAGATCGTCCCCGTCGACGTGTACATTCCCGGGTGCCCCCCTCGGCCCGAGTCGGTGCAGTACGGATTCATCGTGCTGATGGACAAGATCAAGGCGAAGACGGAGGAGCGGCTTGCAGCAGCTCGACATGACGGCCGCTAAGGGCGTCCTTCAGCGCGCCGCCGTGGCGGCGTCAGTTGAGACGGTTGAGAGTCTCGGCGCGGTGTGCCGCGTCTCGGCGGCCGACGCCCGCAAGGCCCTAGTCGCGCTGCGTGACTCCGACATCTCGCTGGGCTTTCTGGTCGACTACTTTGGCATCGACACGGGCGAAGCGGTCGACATCGTCTATCACCTGCGCTCGTTCGCGCGCGATGAGGAGCTCTTCGTCAAGGCGGCGCACGACTACGGCTCGGTGCTCACCAGCGTCTGGGACATCTTCCCGGCTGCACTCATGCCCGAGCGCGAAACCGCCGAGCTCTTCGGCCTCACGCTCGCGGGCCATCCCAACCCCAAGCGGCTCCTGACCACCGACGGCTGCCCCGCCTACCTGCTCAAGTCGCTCGAGGTTCGCGGTGCCGACGAGGTACGCAATCGCGCGGCGCAGCACGTCGATCCCACGGCTCTTGACCGCACCGTGAGCAGCCTCGCCGAGTCCGTGGCCCAGGAGCCGGGCTCGGCGTCAGGCAAGACCCCGCTTCCGGTCGCCGAGCCGGGCGCAGCACCCCTCGGCCTTGTGCGCATCCCGTCGGGCGTCGATGTCGAGAACTCCGAGCACCTCATCCTCAACATGGGACCGCAGCACCCCTCGACCCATGGTGTGTTGCGACTCATCCTCGAGCTCGACGGCGAGGAGATTGTCTCGGGCGAGGCAGTCATCGGCTACCTGCATCGCGGCATCGAGAAGCTTGCCGAGTCACGTCGCTACTCGGCGGTGGCCACGCTGCTTGATCGGGCCGACTACGTCTCCGGCATCCACTCCGAGCTCGCCTTTGCGCTGGCTACCGAGAAGATCGCCGGAATCGAAGTGCCGCGGCGCGCGAGTTACCTGCGCTGTCTTCTCGGCGAGCTGAACCGGATTGCGAGCCACATCACCTGGTACGGGCCGATGGGCCTGGACTCCGGCGCGATGGGGCAGTTCCTCTACACGTTTAGAGACCGCGAGGCGCTCCTCGACATCCTCGAAGACATCACCGGCCAGCGAATGATGTTTAACTACGTGCGCCCGGGCGGCGTGCTCAACGACATCACCACCACCGCCGAGGCCAAGATCCGCACGTTCCTCGACGACTTCGCCATCCACGTCGAGGAAAACGCCGAGCTGCTCATGGGCAACGAGATCTTCCAGGCGAGGACTCAGGGCGTGGGCGTGTTCGACCGTAAGCAGGCCCTCGGCTTCGGCCTGACCGGTGCCTGCCTGCGTGGCTCCGGCGTGGACTGGGACATTCGTCGCGATCGCCCCTACGCCGCCTATTCCGAGCTCGAGTTCGACGTGCCGGTCGCCGAGCAAGGTGACGTCTACGCACGCTGTCAGGTGCGCCTCGAGGAGATGCGCCAGTCTGCTCGGATGATCCGCCAGTGCATCGACGGGCTGCCGGAAGGCGAGCACACCGCGAAGGTCGCCAAGGTGCTGCGCCCGCCCGTTGGCGAGTCCTACGCGGCCGTCGAGTCACCCCGCGGTGAGCTGGGCGTGCACTTGGTCGCCGACGGCACCGACCTGCCCTATCGCATGCGCTATCGTCCGCCCGCGCTCTACGCTCTCCAGGCTGGCGAAGCGCTCCTCCCCGGTCTGCTCATCGCGGACGCGGTCGTGCTCATGGGCAGCATGGACCTGATTTTGGGCGAGGTGGACCGATGAACCCGTGGCTGATCGCGGTCCTTCGCTTCCTCGCAGCACTCGGGCTGATGCTGCTCAACGGCGTCGTCATGATCTACATGCTCCGCAAGGTGCTCGGACGGCTCCACATTCGTCTCGGACCGATGGATAACGGTCCTTGGGGCATGTTCCAGACCGTCTTCGACGTGCTCAAACTCCTCACCAAAGAGGATCCGACTCCGCGCGTCGCCGACAAGCTGCTGTTCTTCCTCGCACCCGTGATCGTCTTCGTTCCGTCGTTGATGGCCTACGCGGTGCTGCCGTTTTCGCGGACGTGGGTGATCGTCGATCTGCCCTACGGCCTGCTGTTCATCTTCGCGGTCATGTCGATCATCCCGCTGGGCATCCTCGCGGCCGGATGGGCGTCGAACAACAAGTGGTCGATCATCGGCGCGATGCGCGTTGTCGGCTCGCAAGTCACCTATGAGGTGCCGATGCTGCTGGCAGCGTTGCCGGTCGTGATGATGGCGCAGTCGCTGAGCTTGAGCGACATCGTAGCCGCGCAGTCCGGCACGTTCTTGTGGATACTGCCGCGCTGGTTTGCGTGGAACGTTCCGGCGCTAGTGCTGTTCTTCATCGCTGGTCTCATTGAGGCCGGCCAGACCCCGTTCGACCTTGCCGAGGCCGAGTCAGAGCTCGTCGCCGGATTCTCGACCGAATACGCCTCCATGAAGTTCGGCCTACTGTTCCTCGCCGAATTCAGCAACGTGTTTCTGTTCTCGGCGCTCATGGTCACGCTCTTCTTTGGCGGCTGGCAGATTCCGTGGGTCTCACCTGAGCTCACGCAGCCCATCGCGCCGGTAGTCTTCATGCTCAAGATCTACCTAGGCATCTTCTTCATCATGACGATTCGGGGAACCCTTCCTCGGCTTCGAGTCGATCAGATGCTTGCCACGGGCTGGAAGATCCTGCTTCCCGCGGCGCTTGCCTGGGTTATGGTCACCGGATTCATCATCAAGTTCGGCCAAATGTTTGTGGGGCCGAGATGAGAATCTACGGAACCGGCATCCTTAAGAGCATGCTCATTGCGTATCGCAACATGCTGCGCAAGCCAATTACGGTGCAGTACCCGCAAGAGAAGGTTGAGCTGCCCGAGCGTGCGCGCTGGGCCGTGGCGCTGGACTACGACGAGGAGGGCCAGCACAAATGCACGGGCTGCCTCGCCTGCGTACGCGCCTGCCCCGACTACGTCCTCGATCTGCAGATGACTACCGCCGAGGACCGCAGCAAGCACATCGACCACTATCGCTACGAGATCGGCGCGTGCATGATGTGCGGCTTGTGCGTCGAGGCATGCCCGTTCTCGGCCATCAAGATGAGCCATGACTACGAGCTCGCTCGTATCGACCCGGACACGCTCACCGTCGACCTGCTCACCGATGTTCCTGCCGCCGTGCCCAAGCGCAAGACGCCTGCCGTCGAGCCCGCGAAGTCGGCCGCTGAGGCGCCAGCCGCCGAGGAGCCCGTCGCCGAAGCGCCCGCAGCCGAGCCTACCGAGCCTGCCGTACCGGAGGGGGGCGCTGATGTCTGAGACCATCAACGGCGTAGCCTTCGCCATCCTCGCTGTCATGTGCGTCGGCGGGGCGATTGGCATGCTCTTCACCAAGAACATCGTGCACGCCGCGTTTTGGTTGCTTGAGGTCTCCGTTGCGGCCGCCGGTCTGTTCTTCATCTTGAATGCCGACTACGTCGCGCTCGTGCAGCTCCTCGTGTATGCGGTCGCCGTAGCCGTGCTCATGGTCTTCTCGATCATGATCACGCTGCGCCGCCTAGAGGACGCCATCCGACCCAGGGACTTCTCGGCGCTGGCGGCCGTGCTCGGGGTCCTGTTCTGCGGCGTCATGGTCTATGTGCTTCTTGCGTTTTCCGCTCCGGCTGGTCAGAAGCTTCCAGCCGTGCCGCCCGACATCGCCGCCTTCGGAAAGCTGCTCTTTGCCGTCAACGGATGGGCGCTGCAGTTTGAGATTGCGTCGCTGATCTTGGTCGTCGCCCTTGTCGGCGCCGTCTGGTGGACTATGGAGGGGGAGGACTGATGCGAGTCGGACTCGAACCATTCCTCATTCTCGCTGCGGTGCTCTTCTCTCTGGGGCTCTACGGTGCCGTCTCCAAGAAGGCGACGGTCATGTTGCTCATGTCACTCGAGCTCATGGCCATCGCGATCAACATCAACCTCGTCGCGTTTTCACGCTTCGTTACGCCCCGCACAATGGACGGCCTGTTCTTCGCCGTCTTCACCATGGTGGTCTCGGCTGCCGAGGTGGGCCTGGGCCTCGCGCTCGTCCTTGCGATCTATCGGCGTTCGCGTGAGAGCGAAGTCGACCGGCTGTCTCAGTTGAAGGGCTAGCGGATGAACTGGCTGCTCGCCATACCAGCGCTTCCGGCCTTCGCGTTCATCGCGATGGTCGCGCTGCCTCGGCGAGTCCGAAACAACATCCTTTGGCTGCCCATCGGCGCCATCGTCGGGGCGACCGCGCTGTCATGGGCGGCCTTTGCTCAGGTGTGGCCTGGCGGTGGCGAACTCACGTCGGTTGCGTGGAACTACTCGTGGGTTCTCGGAGTCGTCGGTGGTCGGCCGTTTGAGCTCGGTCTGCAGCTCGACGCAATCGGGGCGATTCTGCTCGTGACCGTGACGTTCGTTGCGACCTGCGTTCAGATCTACTCGCTGGGCTACATGCACAACGACGAGCGTATCGGCTGGTATTACGCGGTGCTGTCGCTCTTCACGTCGGCCATGCTCGGCCTCGTCCTTGCCGACAACCTGCTGCTTGCTTTTGTGACCTGGGAACTGATGGGTCTGTGTTCGTACCTGCTCATCGGGTTCTGGTATCAGCTCGAGGCCCCCAGAAAGGCCTCCCAGAAGGCGTTCTTGGTCACGAGAGTCGGCGATCTGGGCTTCCTATTTGCGCTGATGGTCATCTACAAGGCGATCGGAACGTGGGAGCTGACCGATGTCTTGAGCTCGATTCCCACGTGGGCACCGGGGGTTGCGACGGCGGCTGCAATCGGGCTGCTGATCGCGGCGATGGGCAAGTCGGCGCAGGTGCCGCTCCACGTGTGGCTGCCCGACGCTATGGCGGGTCCCACGCCGGCGTCGGCGCTCATCCATGCGGCCACGATGGTCGCCGCCGGCGTCTATCTGGTCGCGCGCATGATGCCGGTCTTCCTGGCAGCACCGGCTGTGCTGCAGGCCACGCTCATCATCGGCTCGATCACGGCGATCGTAGGCGGGTTGCTCGCCGCGGTGCAGCACGACGTCAAGAAGGTGCTCGCGTACTCGACCATCTCTCAGCTTGGACTCATGTTCATGGCGCTTGGAGCGGCAAGCGTGGGCGCGGCGCTGTTCCACCTCGTCACGCACGCCTTCTTCAAGTCACTGCTCTTCTTGGGTGCCGGCGTCATCATTCATTCGGCGAAGACGCAGGACATGCGCGAGATGGGCGGACTGCGCAAGTACATGCCGATCACGTGGATTACCTTCCTGATCGGCTCACTCGCGCTTGCGGGCGTCATGCCGCTCTCGGGATTCTTCAGCAAAGACGAGATTCTTGCGGTCATGCTGCACGGCCACAACTACTGGGCCTTTGGCGTGGTCATCGCCGCATCACTCATCACGGCGTTTTACATGACGCGCCTCTACTTCCGCGTCTTTGAGGGTCCCGAGCAGGATGAGCATCTCCACGAGGGCCACATCTCGATGACCGCGCCCATGGTGGCACTCGCTGCGGTCACATGCGTTATCGGCTTTTCCAGCGTCCGCTTCGCCGAGTTCCTCGGCCACGAGGGCGAGTGGCCGTCGCTGATGCTCATTGCGATCTCGGCCGCCGTTGCTGTCGTGGGTATCGGAAGCGGCTGGTGGGTCTACGGCCGTCGCTCCGTCGTCGTCAACACGCGCGTCTACAAGGACCGTTTGGGACTCGCCTACGGAGCGCTCACCCAGAAGCTCTACTTCGACGCGGCCTACGAGATCCTGTTCATCAAGCCATTCATCTTCTTCGCCGGCCTGCTTGCGATCTTTGACTCGAGCGTCATCGACGGGATCGTCAACGGCGTGGCGCGAGGCTGGATCCGAGTTAGCTCTGTCAGCTGGACCTTTGACGGAATCGTCATCGACGGGGCCGTCAACGGCATCGCGACGCTTTCTCGGCAGGCCGGCACCAGTCTTCGCAAGCTGCAATCCGGACGGCTCCAGAGCTACCAGCGGTTGGTGCTCTCGGCGCTTGTTGTTCTCATGGTGTGTCTCGTGATCTACGTCGTGGTGAAAGGGGCCTGACGCGTGTTGACCCTCATCGTGTTCTTGCCACTGCTCGGAGCGGCCACAATCGCGCTTCTGCCCAAGGGCCGGCCCGAGTGGCCCAAGTGGGTGGCTGCGGCCTTCTCGGCAGTCGACCTCGCGCTGGTCGCTTGGGTCGTCTACCGCTTCGTGCCCGGAGGCGGCCGCCAGTTCGCCGAGAAGATGGCGTGGATCCCGCAGTTCCACATCAGCTACTCGATGGCCGTCGACGGAATCTCGCTGCCGATGCTGGTGCTCTCGGCGCTACTGACGTTTCTTGCGGTGGTCGCGTCGTGGAAGATCGACTCTAAGCCCAAGTTCTACTTCGCGATGCTCCTGCTCTTGCAGGTGGGCACCAACGGCGTCTTCCTCGCGCTGGACTTCGTGCTGTTCTACGTGTTCTGGGAGCTCGTGCTTATCCCCATGTACTTCCTCATCGCTCAGTGGGGCGGTCCCAGACGCGAGTACGCGGCGATTAAGTTCTTCCTTTACACGCTGCTGGGTTCGGTGTTCATGCTCGTCGGAATCGTGATGTTGTACTTGAAGACCGGAACGTTTGACATGATCCGTCTCGCCGCCATCGGGCACCTGCTCCCCGCGGGGCTGCAATGGTGGCTGTTCCTACTGTTCTTCCTTGGATTCGCGGTCAAGGTGCCGATGTGGCCGCTGCACACGTGGCTGCCTGACGCTCATGTCGAGGCGCCCACGGCGGCATCCGCGATTCTTGCGGGCACGCTGTTGAAGATGGGCACCTACGGTTTCCTGCGGGTCTCGCTTCCGATTCTGCCTGCGGGCTTCCTAGCGTGGCAGTGGTTCATCGCGCTACTGGCGATGATCTCGATCGTCTACGGTGCCGCGGTCGCGTTTGCCCAGACCGATATCAAGAAGCTCGTCGCGTACTCGTCGGTCTCGCACATGGGCTTCGCGATGCTCGGAATCGCCGCGGCCAACGTGATCGGCATCGATGGCGCGGTTGCTGTGAGCTTCAGCCACGGTCTGGTCGCCGGGATGCTCTTCCTCATGGTCGGGATGATCTACGACCGCGCACACACCCGCCAGATATCCGAGCTCTCCGGGCTTGCGGCGCAGATGCCGGTGATAGCCGGGCTGCTCGCTTTCGCGTCCTTCGCTTCGCTCGGGATTCCGGGTTTGTCCGGTTTTGTCGGCGAGTTCTTGGCGCTGCTCGGCGCGTGGGGATCCAACTTGCCGCAGTGGATGGTGTTTGTCTCGGCGCTGGGTGTGCTGTTTGGCGCGGCGTACATGCTGTGGATGATCCAGCGCGTCATCATGGGCACTCCATCGCACGTGATCGCAGACTGTCCTGACGCCACGCCGCGCGAGATCTTTGTGGTTGCCCCGCTGATCATCCTCATCGTTGCGGTGGGACTGAACTGGAACCTGCTACTCAACTACGTCGATCCTGCCGCGCGCAGCCTCGTGAAGCTCATGGGGGTCTAGCGTGACCGGCTACGCGCTGCTCATACCCGAGCTCCTAGTCCTCCTCGCAGCATTCTGGGCGCTGTTTGCCGAGAAGCTACCGGGCGGCGACCGAGGCGCTGCGTGGCTCGGTGCGGTGGCCACTCTTGCGGCCGCCGTGATCGTCGCGGTTGCGCCGCTCGCCACTACCGGCGGCCCGTTCCCCCGGATGCTTGCCTTTGACGGCCCGGCCCGGCTCGCCCGCATCGTCATGTGCATGCTCGCCGCCGTCTGGTTGCTCTGGACCGCCGGTCGCGGGCAGGGCCGCGTCCGAGAGGCCGTTTCACTCGCGCTGTTCGCCCTGATCGGCGGCATGCTCGTCGCCGAGGCGCGCGAACTCGTCACGCTGATTCTGGCCATTGAGCTTGCTACCATGCCCGCCTACGTACTGATCGGCTACCGCCGAGGCGATGGCAAGGGACTGGAAGGCGCGCTCAAGTACTTCCTGATGTCGATGCTGACGACGCTGATCATGCTCTACGGCTTCTCGTTCCTCTACGGTCTCACCGGTACGACACGCTACAGCGGTATGGACCTCAAGGGTGCCGGAACTCTAGGCGTGCTCGCGGTGCTTTTCGCCGTCGTCGGCCTCCTTTCCAAGCTTTCTGCGGCGCCATTCCACTACTGGGCGCCTGACGCCTATGAGGGTGCCACTCCGTGGGCGGTCGCGTTCGTCTCAACCGTCCCCAAGGTTGCCGGCGCGGTCGCAATCGTGCGGCTGGTCTCGGCCATCGCTCCGGGTGTTCCACTCGCGGGGACCGTGCTGTTGGTCGCCTCGGTGCTCTCGATAGTGCTCGGCAACTTGGGCGCCCTGACGCAGACCGACGTTCGCCGAATGATGGCGTACTCGGGCGTCGCGCACAGCGGCTACCTACTGCTGGGCGTGGCCGCTCTCTCGATCCCCGGCTCGGCCGCAGCGATCTTCTACGCGCTGGCCTACGCGATTCCCTCGATGGGAATCATGCTCATCACCGCCGAGGAGGGCTCGCAAGTCGCCGACTTTGGCGGCATGGCCCAGCGTCGCCCAGCTACCGCGTGGGTGACCGTCATCATGCTGTTCTCGCTCATCGGCATCCCACCGCTCGTGGGATTCTTCGGCAAGCTGTCGGTCTTCACCGCCGCTCTGCAGCGCGGATTCACCGCGGTCGTCGTGCTGGCGGTCGTGATGAGCGTGGTCTCGGCGGCGTACTACCTGCGTATCGTCCGGGCGATGTTCTTTGCCGAGGAGCCCGCCGGTCACCTCGGCGTCACGCGCAATGGCGCCGCTGCGACCGCGATCGGGGTGTGCGTGGTCGCGGTGGTCGCTCTAGGATTGGCCGCCGGACCGCTTCTGGCGTCGATCGGCGTCGTGCTTCGCTAGGGCTCTGGCCTGCGGGGTATGTGCTTTGTGTGTGAGCGCGCCCGACTTGTCTGTTTCGGCAGTAAGGTTGCTGACGAGCAGAGTTGGCGCGCTTATCCACCGAGAACTCGAGGTGAGTCCATGTCTTATGAGCCGATGAACCCATCGCCACCCCCACCCCCGTGGTATCCGTCCTCGGAACCCGCAGAGCCTCGCCTGGAGTGGGCCGATTCCAGCGAGCCACTTCCCGTGTGCGACTACACGGGGGAGAGTGATGTGGCCTGCGAGGAGCCAGCCCGGCAGAAGCGCTGGTCGGGTGTAGCCGTGGTCATCGCTGCGTCAGTCGGGGCGCTGACAGGTGGATTGCTCGTCGCGGCTGCTGCGGCCTGGGCCTTCGGGATGATGCCCGGGGCCCGACCGGTCGTATCCCCGATTACGCAAGCGGCGACGCAAAGTGCGGCACAGAAGATCTCGATTACTCCGTCCGCCCAAAACCTCGACGTCGCCGCGGCGGTTGCCAAAAAGGTCGTGCCATCGGTGGTCAGCGTGACCATTCAGCAGGCGGTAGTCGACTTCAACGGCAACCAGTCATTTCGCAAGGTAGGCACCGGGTCCGGGGTCATCATTCGCTCCGACGGCTACATCCTGACCAACAACCATGTCGTCGAAGGTGCCGACAAGATCATGGTGACGGTGGGTCTCGAGGACAAGGTCGCCAAGCTGGTCGGCATCGATCGCACTACCGACCTCGCGGTCCTCAAGGTCGATGGCACCGGCTACCCGGCAATTGAGGCCGGATCGTCCAAGGACCTGCAAGTGGGACAGTTCGTCATGGCGGTCGGCAGCCCGTTTGGGCTTGAGAAGACGGTTACGAGCGGCATCGTCTCGGCGCTGCAGCGTTCCGAGCAGGCCCAAGGACAGACCGCCAACGACATCACAACCTACACCAACCTCATCCAGACCGACGCCGCCATCAACCCCGGGAACTCGGGCGGCGCGCTTGTCGACGATCAGGGCCTGCTCGTGGGTCTCAACTCGCTCATCCAGTCGCCTTCCGGCGGGGTAGGAGCGGCGCAGTCGGCGGGTATCGGCTTTGCGATTCCAGTCGACTTCGCCATCGACATCGCCAACCAGCTCATCACCAGCGGCAAGGCGACGCACGCGTACGTCGGCCTATCCACCGAGACCGTCGACGAGAACCTCGCTACGCAGTACGGCCTGCCCATGAAGAGCGGAGCGCTGGTCCGATTCGTCTCACCGGGTGCACCTGCCGAGGCTGCGGGCATCAAGCTCGGGGACGTCATCGTCAAGATCGGAGACACGCGAGTGAGCAGCGTGGCAGACGTGTTCGCCGGAATCCGCGAACACAAGGTCGCCGAGGTCGTCCCCTTTGAGGTCGTGCGGAGCGGCCAAACGATGACGGTCAACGTTACGTTGGGCTCAGACTCGATCAAACAGTGAAACTCACGATCATCGCGGTCGGCCGCCTCAAGGAGCGCTTCTGGCGTGAGGCGGCCGACGAGTACCTCAAGCGCCTCAAACCGTACGCCCAAGTCAGCGTTGTCGAGGTCGCCGATCGGGACTCCGGACGCGACGCCAAGCGCGCGCTCGCCGATGAGGGAGCCGACGTGCTGCGCGCCATCCCCGCGACGTCGTATGTCGTGGCCCTGGATGTCGGCGGGAGGCAGCTTTCCAGTGAGGGGTTCTCGGGACAAATCGACGAGCTGGCGCTCCACGGCTCGAGCCATCTGACCTTTGTGATTGGCGGATCGGTGGGGCTGTCCGCCGACGTGATTGAGCGTGCCGATGCGCGGCTTTCGCTCGGCCTGATGACGCTGCCGCACAACCTCGCGCGCGTGGTGCTGCTCGAGCAGCTGTACCGCGCATTCCGAATCAGCCGAGGCGAGCCCTACCACAAGTAGGGCGGACGGGCTGTCGGCGGTTGAGCAACAAGGTATGGATTCCCGCAAGGTTTGAGTAAGTGCCTCGGGGCACGGTGGGTGAAGCATTGACAACGACTTCACCTAGGGGTTAAGTTGAGCGTATGTAACGCTGGCGATTTTCCGAGCGGTTTGCGATTCAGCAGCAAGCTGCATCGCACTTGGGCCTATCGGTCACCCGGAAGTGCGTCATCGCAGGTTCTGAAGTACTTGAGCGGCACAAATGTGGTTTCGAGGCAGCGGATGAACGCCCTAATTGCCCATGTTGACGGATATGGCTTTCATCCGAGCGAGACGCGGTATCGGTCTGTCGGCGGAGCGTTAGTCGAGTTCAAGGTCGCTAGACCGAAGGCCATTCGCATCTTGGCCTATAGGCTACCCCAGGGCGGTCACGTGCTGCTTCTCGGCTTCGACAAAGGGGATGGTCCCATTCCCCACGATGTGATGAATCGCGCAAAGGGTATGGCTCGGGAGTTCGAGAAGGGTGGCGCGCAGCTTGACTGACCAAGTGATGGCGTATGGCAGCTTGTTCGACGAGGACGCCAAGACGCCAGAGTTCAAGCTTGAAGCGCTGTCGTTGCGCCTGTCGCACGTAATCGCGGAGGCGATGGACGCCAGAGGTATGAGTCGCATCGATCTGGCGCGAGCTCTTGGTGTGTCCGCTCCGATGGTCACCAAGATACTAAGCGGTCGATCGAATTTCACGCTAAGGACTCTGGTTTGTGTTGCCGATGCGCTCGGCTGCGAATTCGATCCGGTTCTACGGCGCAGGGATTCAAGTGCTAGTGCCGAGCTCCTCTTGTCACCCGACCGGCAAGGCGATCGGCCGCTAGTAAGGTCGGCTACTCGGCCCACATCTCCGGATGCATCATGGCGTCCGCACAGCGGATGACACCGCGAACGTTGCCGATGATGCCGGGCCGAGTCTCTAGCACCATCCACGCGTCGGCCACGGCGGGATCGATCGAGTAGGGCGCCAAAAGTCCATGCCGTGCCGCCGGTTCGAATCCCACCTTGGGGTAGTAGCCGATGTGCCCCAAGACGAATACGAGTCCGATGCCGAGTTCCTCGGCGACAATGAGCCCCTCTCGACAAAGGGCCTGGCCGATGCCCGTTCCTTGCGCAGGCGGCGCAACGGCGAGCGGAGCAAGGATTGTCGCATCGACATCGCCGTCGGCACTCTCGACCACCGCGTGGGTGAAGATTGCGTGGCCGACAATCACGCCGTTCTTCTCGGCCACGAGGTTGATGATCGGCCCGGCTGAAGGGTCGACGAGCAGGGCGGCGACTAAGTCGGCCTCTTCGCCGCCGTCGAATGCGACACGCTCTACGCCGAGAAGGGCGTCGATATCTTCGCTGCGAGCCGGTCTGATCAGCACAGGTTCCCCTCGCGTCGGACGGAATCGGGTTGTTCTGGAGGCAGTGTAGCGCCCAGGCGCACAGGCTACATTCAAGTTGCGGCTGGATTCCGGCAAGAACGCCATGGGAGCATTCCCCCTGACGGCTCGTCCTCATGAGGGCACCGTGACGCCGAGCGCGTGCACCCAGTTTCCGCCACCACACCCCTTCGGGTATCCTTAGCGCTTGAATCCCGCCGCCACTGCAAGGGGCATCGCATCGTGAGAGACGCCATCTCCGCCCTCGTCACCGCCGCTCTGGTCGCCGCGGTCCAGGCCGACGAACTCCCGCTTGCCGAGATTCCCGATCCCGCGCTCGAGCGTCCCCGCGACCCGGCACACGGTGATTGGGCGACTTCTGTTGCGTTGCGCTCGGCTAAGTCCGCCGGCATGAACCCGCGCGCCGTCGCCGAGATCATCTCGGCGAGGATTGCGGGGCATGCGGACGTTGATGCCGTGGAGATCGCCGGTCCCGGTTTCATCAACATCCGACTCTCGGCGGCGGCGCTTCAGCGCGTGCTGCGCGAGGCGCGGGACGCCGGGCTGGACTTTGGACGCAGTGCCGCAGGCGTGGGCAAGCGCGTGCAGGTGGAGTTTGTCTCGGCGAACCCGGTGGGGCCGATGCATGTCGGCCACGGGCGGTGGGCGGCGCTGGGTGACAGCATTGATAGCGTG
>Ga0194043_1000703_pt1 | contig 18765 bp, 19 predicted proteins | sample JunL4415m_MetaG_FD_161274 | JGI IMG/M metagenome (GOLD analysis project Ga0194043, IMG submission 161274) | Anoxic zone freshwater microbial communities from boreal shield lake in IISD Experimental Lakes Area, Ontario, Canada - Jun2016-L442-15m | ecosystem: Environmental > Aquatic > Freshwater >...
CGACGAGGTCGACGTTGATCCCGAGATCGCGCGGCGGGCCCGAGCCAGCGTGCAACGGATGATCGAGATCGGCTCCCCGGGTGGTGGCGAATGACCCGCGCCTGCGGCGGTAAGGCCGGCGTGGACTGGGAGCAGCGTGCCGACGTCGTCGTCATCGGCACCGGTGTTGCAGGCCTGGCCGCCGCACTGGCCGCGCACCGGCGCGGTAGTCGCGCGGTCGTGCTGAGCAAGGCCACCGAGACCGCCACCTTCTATGCCCAGGGCGGCATCGCCGTGGTGTTGCCGCACACCGATGACTCGATCGAGGCCCATGTCGCCGACACCCTGGCGGCCGGTGCCGGACTTTGTGACGAGCATGCGGTGCGCTCGATCGTCACCGACGGCTACCGGGCGGTAGCGGACCTGATCGCCGACGGCGCCCGTTTCGACGAGAGCGCACCGGGCCAATGGGCACTGACCCGGGAGGGCGGTCATTCTCGGCGCCGCATCATGCACGCCGGCGGTGATGCCACCGGTGCCGAGGTGCAGCGTGCGCTTGATCATGCCGCGGCCACCCTCGACATCCGGCACAACCACGTCGCGCTGGAGATCCTGCACTCGGGATCCGCCGTCACCGGTGTGCTGGTCGGCAACGCCGACGGCGTCGGCGTATTGCACACGTCCTCGGTGATCCTGGCCACCGGCGGACTCGGCCATCTCTACAGCGCCACCACCAACCCGGCCGGGTCGACCGGCGATGGCATCGCGCTGGCGCTGTGGGCGGGCGTGGACGTCACTGATATCGAGTTCATCCAGTTCCATCCCACGATGCTGTTCGACCGCAACGGATCCGGCCGTCGGCCGCTGATCACCGAGGCGCTGCGCGGTGAGGGCGCGGTACTGCTCGACGCCCGTGGCGAGTCCGTGACGGCCGGCGTGCACCCGATGGGCGACCTGGCCCCGCGCGATGTGGTGGCCGCGGCCATCGAGGCACGCATGCGCGACACCGGAGACGAGTGTGTGTTTCTCGATGCACGGTCCATCGAGGGGTTCGCCCAGCGGTTCCCGACCGTGACTGCCGCGTGCAACGACGCCGGTATCGACCCCACCAGCCAGCTGATTCCGGTGGTTCCCGGCGCGCATTACAGCTGCGGCGGGGTGAGCACCGACGTAGATGGCCGCACCGAACTGCCCGGCCTGTTCGCGGCCGGCGAGGTGGCCCGAACCGGCATGCACGGAGCCAACCGGCTGGCATCCAACAGTCTGCTGGAAGGTCTGGTGGTGGGTGCGCGTGCGGGCCGGGAGGCCGCCGGACATGCCCGCAGCGCCGGTGCGCCGATGGCGAAAGTGCAACCGGCCCAACGGGTTGCGCTCAAGCGGAGCGATCTGCAAAAGGCAATGACGCGGTGGGCGTCGGTGGTTCGGGACGCGGACGGGCTGAGGCACCTCATTGATGAACTCGCTTGCGCCGTGCCGCGCACGATGGTGACCCGCGCGGATGTCGAGGACGTCGCGCTCACCATGTCGGCACGCGCCGTCGCCGCGGCCGCACTGGCCCGCACCGAGACCCGCGGCTGCCACCATCGCGGTGATTTTCCTGATACCGATCCGGCACAGGCCGTTCCGGTGCGTGCGCACGGCACCGAAGACGGCCGCGTCGGCGTCGTTGAACCGGCCGTCCCCGTCGCGCGATGATCCTGACGCCGTGATGCTGACCGCCGACGAGCGCGCCGAGGCACTGCTGACGATCCGTCGCGGACTCAATGAGGACCTGCGCTACGGACCCGACGTCACCACCCTCGCGACCGTGCCCGCCGACGCCCGCACGGAAGCGGCCCTGGTCGCCCGGGAATCCGGTGTGGCCGCTGGAGTTGACGTTGCGCTCATGGTGCTCGATGAAGTGCTCGGTACTGACGGCTACCGCGTACTGGACCGGGTGCAGGACGGCACCCGACTCGAACCCGGTCAGGCATTGCTGCGCGTGGAGGCCGACACCCGCGGCCTGCTGACCGCTGAGCGCACCCTGCTCAACCTCCTCTGCCACCTTTCCGGTATCGCCACCGCCACCGCCGCCTGGGTTACGGCCGTCGAGGGAACCACGACCAAGATTCGCGACACCCGCAAGACCCTGCCCGGCCTGCGGGCGCTGCAGAAGTACGCGGTGCGGGTCGGCGGTGGAGTCAACCACCGGATGGGCCTGGGCGACGCCGCGCTGATCAAGGACAACCATGTGGCCGCGGCGGGTTCGGTGGTCGCCGCACTGCGTGCCGTCCGCGCCGCCGCACCCGATCTGCCCTGCGAGGTCGAGGTCGACACGCTGGAACAACTCGATGAGGTCCTCGGTGAGGATGTGGAGTTGATCCTGCTGGACAACTTCCCGGTGTGGCAGACCCAGATGGCCGTGCAACGCCGCGACGCCCGCGCCCCGCAGGTGCTGCTGGAGTCTTCAGGTGGGCTGTCGCTGAAATCCGCCGCGCACTACGCCGGCACCGGCGTGGACTACCTTGCTGTCGGTGCACTCACGCACTCAGTGCGGGTGCTCGATATTGGTTTGGATCTTTAGCGCCGAATCATTCTGCGGCTCAGGCGATATCGGCGGCGAACACCCCGACGCCGCGGCGGGCCATGATCCGCATCATCGGTGGCAGCGACGGGTCGTCGGTACCCGCCGCAACGATCCGCGGGTTGACCAGATGGACGTCACGGCCGCCCAGTGTCAGATCCGCCTCGCCGGCGGCCAGGATGTTCTTCACCCAATTCGTCTTTCCGTGCAACAGTCCGATTGCCACCGTGCTGCCCCTGCGGTACGCCGAGATTGCCGTCGTGTAGTTCTTGCCCGACGTACGTCCCCGATGCTTGATGACCGTGATGCCTGGCGTGAACCGGGTTATCGGGATGGCCACCGGGTTGATGTAGCGGATCAGGACGTTCTCCAGCCACACCGGGAACTTCATCGGCACGTCGGGGGAGTTGTTGGGATGGTCTTCTTTGCGCATGGTGCCCATCATGCGGCACATGTCTCATGCTGCACGTGTCTCATGCTGCACGTGTCTCATGAGGTGGCGCGCCGAACCAGCGACAGCACCACCGCCGCGATCGCGAACATCGCCGACAGTGTCCGGTTGAGGATCTTCTGCTGCCGCGGGGTCTGCAGCCATCTGAGCAGCCGCGCAGCCAGGCCGGTGTAGGCGCCCATGATCACCAGGTCGACGGCAACCATCGTCGCGGCGAGCGGCAGATACTGCGGCAACAGGGGCCGGGTCGGTATCACGAACTGGGGCACCACGGCGAGCATGAACACCATGCCCTTGGGGTTGGTGGCATTGACCAGGAAGCCCCGGGCCAGCAGCGACAAACGCCCGCCATCGGCGTCGGCCCCGACCTGATCGGTCAGGTCGGCAGGCGTGGTTCGCCACTGCCGCACCGCAAGGTAGATCAGATAGGCCACCCCGAGCCATTTGATCACGGTGAACACCACCAGGGACTTCGCCACCGCCGCACCCAGGCCTACTGCGACCACCACCAACTGCAGCATCAGTCCGATCTGTAGGCCGGCGATGCTCCAGTAGCCGCGGCGCAGGCCGTGATTGAGTCCGGTGGCCATCGACTGCACCGCACCCGCACCCGGCGAGACGCTGATCGCGATCGTGGCACCCACAAACGTCAGCCACAGGTCCGGTTGCACGTGCGCAGCGTACGATTTGGGCGTCAAGCCACCCCGGTCTGAGCTCCGGGAGAAGGGAACCGAACCAATGAAATCCGATCGTGCGACGCGATTCGCTCTCGCCACGGGTGCCGCCGCGCTCGCCGCCATGGCGGTCGTCAGCGCCTGTGCCCCGGCCGCGAAGGATGCCCCGACGACGACCAGCACTGCGCCGGTCACCTCGAGTTCCCCGGTACCCAGCGAGAAGGCCGTGCTCCCCAGCGGCCCGACCGCGTTCTCGCCGACGATCAACCCGGCACCGGTTCCGACCAACTGAGTTCGGGGCCTTTCCGCGGGCCCCGAGACCCCGCATCGCCGATTTGATGCGTAATTGATTTTCGTATCCCTACCCCGATCAGGGACAATCGAATCGATGACGCCCTTCGCCATGACCCGGATTGACCTGCGCGGCCGGACGCTGACCGCCGCCCAGTTGCGCACCGCACTGCCCAGGGGCGGGGTTGACGTCGACTCCGTGGTGCCCACGGTCCGGCCCATCGTCGACGACGTCGCCGCACGCGGAGCGGCTGCGGCATTGGAATACGGCGAAAAGTTCGACGGCGTGCGCCCCGATGCGGTGCGGGTGCCGGTCGCCGAACTCGATGCCGCGCTGAGCCGTCTCGATCCCGATATCCGGGCCGCCCTCGAGGTCGCCATCGACCGCACCCGGGCCGTGCACGCCGATCAGCGCCGCACCGACACCACCACCGTGCTCGGGACTGGCGCCTCGGTGACCGAGCGCTGGGTGCCGGTGGAACGCGTCGGCCTGTACGTCCCCGGCGGCACGGCTGTCTACCCGTCGAGTGTCGTGATGAATGTCGTGCCGGCGCAGGCTGCGGGCGTGGAGTCGCTGGTGGTCGCCAGCCCACCGCAGGCAGCCTTCGGCGGACTGCCGCACCCCACCATTCTGGCCGCCGCTCGGATGCTAGGTGTCGACGAGGTGTGGGCGGTCGGCGGTGCGCAGGCGGTGGCACTGCTGTCCTTCGGTGGCACCGACATCGACGGGGCCGAACTGGCTCCGGTCGACATGATCACCGGTCCCGGAAACATCTATGTCACCGCGGCCAAGCGGATCTGCCGCTCGCAGGTCGGCATCGACTCCGAGGCCGGACCGACCGAGATCGGAATCCTGGCCGACCACACCGCCGATCCGGTGCATGTGGCCGCGGACCTCATTAGTCAGGCCGAGCACGATGTGATGGCGGCCGGCGTGCTTGTCACCGACAGCGTCGCACTGGCCGATGCCACCGACGCTGAGTTGGCTGTCCAGTTGGTCACCACCGTGCACCGCGAACGGGTCACCGAGGCGTTGAGCGGACGCCAATCCGCGATCGTGCTCGTCGACGATGTCGACACCGGTGTGCGGGTGGTCAACGCCTACGCCGCTGAGCACCTGGAGATCCAGACCGCTGACGCGGCCGGTGTCGCGGTCCGGATCCGTTGTGCCGGAGCGATATTCGTCGGACCGTTCTCGCCGGTGAGCCTCGGTGACTACTGCGCAGGTTCCAACCATGTGCTGCCTACCGCCGGGTGCGCGCGGCACTCCAGTGGACTGTCGGTGCAGACCTTTCTGCGCGGTATCCACGTCGTCGACTACACCGAGGCCGCATTGAAAGACGTCTCCGGACACGTCATCACACTGGCCAACGCCGAGGATCTGCCTGCCCACGGGGAGGCGGTCCGCCGGAGGTTTGAAACGTGATGGGTATTGGAGACAGGGTCGCCCTCGAGGATCTGCCACTGCGCGACAACCTGCGCGGCAAATCGGCCTACGGCGCACCTCAACTCGACGTTGCGGTGCGGTTGAACACCAATGAGAACCCGCACCCACCCAGTCGCGCCCTGATCGACGACGTCGCCGAGTCGGTGGGAGCCGCGGCGGCGCAGTTGCACCGCTACCCGGACCGCGATGCGGTCGAATTGCGCCGCGATCTGGCGGCGTATGTCACCGCCCGAACCGGAATTAGCATCGGTGCCGAGAACGTCTGGGCGGCAAACGGTTCCAATGAGATCCTGCAGCAACTGCTGCAGGCCTTTGGCGGCCCCGGCCGCAGCGCAATCGGTTTCGTGCCGTCCTACTCGATGCACCCGATCATCGCCGACGGCACCCAGACCCGGTGGATCGACGCCGTTCGCGCTGCCGATTTCAGCCTGGATGTCGAGGCCGCGATTGCGGCGATTCGGGAGACCAATCCCGACGTGGTGTTCGTCACCAGCCCGAACAATCCGACCGGACAAAGCATTTCGACATCGGATCTGCGACAGGTGCTCGACGCGATGACCTCCGGCATGCTGATCGTCGACGAGGCCTACGGTGAGTTCTCCTCCCGGCCCAGTGCCATTGCGCTGCTCGATGAGTATCCGGCCCGACTGATCGTGAGTCGCACCATGAGCAAGGCATTCGCCTTCGCCGGTGGCCGGTTAGGTTATCTGGTGGCCGCCCCGGCGGTGATCGACGCCGTTCTGCTGGTGCGGTTGCCGTACCACCTGTCGGTCATCACCCAGGCGGCTGCGCGGGCGGCATTGCGGCACGCCGGCGAGACCCTGGCCACTGTGGCCGCTCTCGTAGCGGAGCGTGAACGGGTCTGTGCCGCGCTGCACGCCATGGGTTTTCGGGTGATCGCCAGCGACGCGAACTTCGTACTGTTCGGCGAGTTCGGAGATGCGGCGGCCACCTGGCAGCGCTATCTCGACGATGACGTCCTCATCCGCGATGTCGGCATCCCCGGCTACCTGCGGGTCACCATCGGACTCGAGCACGAGAACGACGCTTTCCTGGCTGCCAGCCAGAAGGTTGCCGCCGACTCGGTACAGCCACTAGGAGCATCATGACCGCCACCGCACCCCGGGTAGCCAGGATCGAACGGACGACCAAAGAGTCCGACATCGTGGTCGACCTCAATCTCGACGGCACCGGCCGGACATCGATCGATACCGGTGTGCCGTTCTTCGACCACATGCTGACCGCACTGGGTACCCACGCGAGCTTTGATTTGACCATCACCGCCCGCGGTGATGTCGAGATCGAGGGCCACCACACCATCGAGGACACCGCGATCGTGCTGGGCACCGCCCTGGGGCAGGCGTTGGGCGACAAGGCGGGCATCCGCCGCTTCGGCGACGCCTACATCCCGATGGACGAGACCCTGGCGCACGCCGCTGTCGACGTGTCGGGTCGGCCGTACTTCGTGCACACCGGCGAACCCGAGTACCTGGTGGACTTCACCATCGCCGGTTCGGGTGTGCCGTACCACACCGTCATCAACCGGCACGTCTTCGAATCGCTGGCCGTCAATGCCCGCATCGCCCTGCACGTGCGGACGCTGTACGGCCGCGATCCGCACCACATCACCGAGGCACAGTTCAAGGCGGTGGCCCGGGCGCTCCGGCAGGCTGTCGAGGCTGATCCGCGGGTCTCCGGGGTGCCGTCCACCAAAGGCGTTCTGTGACCCGACGATCGGTTGTTGTGCTGGATTACGGCTCGGGCAACCTTCGATCCGCCCAACGCGCACTGGAACGCGTCGGTGCCGACGTCGAGGTGACCTCCGACCGCGCCGCCGCGATGGCCGCCGACGGTCTGGTGGTGCCCGGAGTCGGTGCGTTCGAAGCCTGCATGACCGGACTGCGCGCCATCGACGGTGACGCCATCATCGCCGAACGGGTCGCTGCGGGTCGGCCGGTGCTCGGCGTCTGTGTCGGGATGCAGATCCTGTTCGCCCGGGGAGTCGAATTCGGGGTGCAGAGCACCGGTTGCGGGCAGTGGCCGGGCGCGGTCACCCGGTTGGAAGCGCCGGTGATCCCGCACATGGGCTGGAACATCGTCGACGCCGCACCCGGCAGCAGGCTGTTCAAGGGCATCGACGCCGACACCAGGTTCTACTTCGTGCACTCCTACGCGGCCCTGTGTTCGAAAGACCAGACCTGGGAGGGCGACCCGGGCGCACTGCTCACCTGGGCAACCCATAACGTGCGGTTTCTGGCCGCGGTCGAGGATGGTCCACTGTCGGCGACACAATTTCATCCGGAGAAGAGCGGTGACGCCGGTGCGACACTGCTTGCCAATTGGGTTGAGGCACTGTGAAAGAAGACGCGTCACTAATCCTGTTGCCCGCCGTCGACGTCATTGAGGGCCGGGCGGTGCGCCTGGTGCAGGGTAGGGCGGGCAGCGAGACCGAGTACGGCACGGCACTGGAGGCTGCGCTGACCTGGCAGCGCGACGGCGCCGAGTGGATCCACCTGGTGGACCTCGACGCGGCATTCGGCCGCGGCAGCAACCGCGAGTTGCTCGCCGACGTGGTGCGCGCACTTGACGTTCACGTCGAACTCTCCGGCGGCATCCGAGACGACGAGTCGCTGAAGGCTGCGCTCGCAACCGGGTGCGCCCGAGTCAACATCGGTACCGCGGCACTGGAGGACCCGGTGTGGTGTGCCCGCGCCATCGCCGAGTACGGCGATCGGGTCGCGGTCGGACTGGACGTTCAGGTGCTCGACGGCGAACACCGACTCCGTGGCCGCGGTTGGGAAACCGATGGCGGTGACCTGTGGTCGGTGCTGGAACGCCTTGACAGCGAAGGGTGTTCGCGATTCGTCGTCACCGACGTCACCAAGGACGGCACGCTCACCGGACCGAACCTCGACCTGCTCGAGGGTGTCGCCGAGTGCACCGATTCCCCGGTGATCGCCTCGGGCGGGGTGTCCAGCCTCGAGGACCTGCGCGCCATCGCAACGCTGACCGGATCCGGTATCGAGGGTGCGATCGTCGGCAAGGCCCTGTACGCCGGTCGGTTCACTCTGCCCGAGGCCCTGACCGCTGTGAGCCGTTAACGTGGCCGACTCGCGCACGGATCTTGCGATTAGGGTCATCCCGTGTCTGGACGTCGACGCCGGCCGGGTAGTCAAGGGCGTCAACTTCGCCAACCTGCGCGATGCCGGCGATCCCGTGGAACTCGCCGCAGCCTACGACGCCGAGGGCGCCGACGAATTGACGTTCCTCGACGTGACGGCATCGTCGTCGGGTCGGGCAACCATGCTCGACGTGGTGCGCCGCACCGCCGAACAGGTGTTCATCCCACTGACTGTCGGCGGCGGTGTGCGGACGGTGGCTGATGTCGATGCTCTGCTGCGTGCCGGAGCGGACAAGGTGTCGGTCAATACTGCCGCGATCGCGCGGCCCGAACTGCTGGCCGAACTGGCCCGCCAGTTCGGCTCACAGTGCATCGTGTTGAGTGTCGATGCCCGCACGGTGCCGTCCGGAAACGCGCCCACCCCGTCGGGCTGGGAGGTCACCACGCACGGCGGGCGGCAGGGCACCGGCATCGACGCGGTCGAATGGGCAAGGCGCGGAACGGAACTCGGAGTCGGCGAGATCCTGCTGAACTCGATGGACGCCGACGGCACCAGGGCGGGATTCGACCTACCGATGCTGCGTGCGGTGCGGGCCGCGGTGACGGTGCCGGTGATCGCCAGCGGTGGCGCCGGTGCAGTGGGGGATTTCGCGCCGGCGGTGCGGGCCGGTGCCGATGCGGTGCTGGCGGCGAGCGTGTTCCATTTCGGTGAGCTGACCATCGGCGACGTCAAGGCGGCGATGGCTTCAGAGGGGATAACAGTTAGGTGAGCGATCCGGTGAACCTCGACCCAGCGATCGCCTCCCGACTCAAGCGGGACGCCAACGGACTGTTCGCCGCAGTCGCCCAGGAGCGCGGCACCGGCAAGGTGCTGATGCTGGCGTGGATGGATGATGAGGCACTGGCCCGCACCCTCGAGACCCGCGAGGCCACCTATTACTCCCGCTCTCGCGGCGAGCAGTGGGTCAAGGGCGCGACGTCCGGACACACCCAGTATGTGCATTCGGTGCGATTGGACTGCGACGGCGATGCGGTGCTGCTCGAGGTCGACCAGATCGGCGGCGCCTGTCACACCGGCGAGCACACCTGCTTCGACGCCGACGATCTGCTGCTCGGACCGCCGGACTGACCCGTCATCCCGCCGCGCTGCCCCCGCGACCGTGCGCGAAAGTCCGCTGCAGGCGGCGTGTCGGCGTGCCGACACGCACGCTCGCGAGTGGGTAATGCGCGGTTCGGTAAATTGGGGGATTCACCGTGACGAAAGGCTCAGCCGTGCCCGAAGATCCCCATTCAGACCCGTCGCGGCGGCGCTTCATCGGCGGTGGCGTCGCGGCGGCGGCAGCCGTGGTGGTGGGCGGTGCGGCCCTCGCGGCGTGCAGCACCGAGAGCTCGAAAAGCGCCGGCACCGCCGGAACCACCGCGACTGGGACGTCGGCACCGACGTCCGGCGTGCCGCTGGAGAAGGCCACGCTGCACGGCAATGAGGTGATCGCGACGCCCATCGGCGATATCGCCCTGACCAACACCTACTTCGACGACGACGCTTCCACGCGGCTCTACGACGAGATGGACTTTCAGCGCGCGACCCAGTCCTACCTGTGGAGCACGCCGTTGGTCAGCAATGCCACCTGGCGCGATGCGCAGGCCAAGGCCTATGGCGTCACCGGGGAGACCGACTTCGTAGTGCTGCGGTCGTTGAAGGAGAAGCGCGGCATTGTCACCGCCAACCTGACCACGCCCTACATCTTCAACTTCCTGAGCCTGGAGAAAGGCCCGCTGGAGATCGAGTATCCGGCCGGCCAGACCGCCGGCGGCGTGATGGACTTCTGGCAGCGGCCGGTGGCCGACCTCGGTCTGACCGGGCCGGACCAGGGTAGGGGCGGTAAGTACATCATCGTCGGGCCCGCTGACGATCCGGCAAAGTTCGATAAGCCCGGCTACTTCGTCCGGCAGAGTGCGACCAACAACATTGGGGTGCTGCTACGCATCCTCGATAAGGACCCGGCGTACTTCGAGACATTCAAGGCGACGATGAAAATGGGCCGCGTCGGCCAGTCGCTGGCCACGTCGCGGTTCATCGAGGACAAAGACGTCGAGTGGAGCGCCACCGCGCCCCGCGGCCTCGACTACTGGCGCACCCTGTCCAGCGTCATCAGCGAGGAACCGGTCCGGCCGGTGGACAAGGCCTGGATGGCGATGCTACTGCCGCTGGGTATCGAGAAGGGCAAGGCGTTCGACCCCGACGAGCGTCAGCAGACCATTCTGCTCAGGGGTGGAGCGATGGGGGAGTTGATGGCGCGCAACCTGCAGGTGAATCCCCGCTTCGCCGAGCCCTATTGGCCGGGCACATCCTGGTACAAGAGCTTCGACTTCTCCCTGGAGCAGGAGACCGCCGACCGGATGGAACTCGATGAGCGGGTCACCTGGTTCTACGAGGCGGTGGGCAGCAGCACCGGGATGATCAACCCGACGGTCGGGGCCGGGCAGGTGTACATGACCACCAAGCGCGACAGTAAGGGCGACCTGCTGCGTGCCGACAAGACCTACAAGCTCCGGGTGCCCAAAGACGTTCCGGTGGGCCAATTCTGGGCGTTGACGCTCTACAGCGAGAACACCCGCCGACCCTACGACAACGGCGGCGCCGATATCCGCAGCGCAAACTTGGACAGCAGGCTTACCGATCTTGTGCAAAACCCCGACGGCAGCATCGACCTCTACGTCGGCGCGAAGGCCCCGGCCGGTTTCGAGAAGAACGCCATGTTGACTGTTGGGGATGACGGCTGGTTCGTCTACTTCCGTCTCTATGCGCCGCTGCAACCGTTCTTCGACAAGACGTTCGCGCTACCCGACTTCGAGATGATCGACTAGCGCGAGCGCAACATCGCCAGCGCCTTATCGGCGTGGGTGTCCATGTTGAGTTCGCTGGAAATGACATCGAGCACACTGCGGTCGGTGTCAATGACGAAGGTGGTGCGTTTCACCGGCAGCACTTTGCCGAGCAGGCCGCGCTTGACGCCGAACATCTCGGCCACCGATCCGTCGCGGTCGGACAGCAGGGGGTAGTCGAAGCTCTGCGAGTCAGCGAAACGAGCCTGCTTGTCGACGCCGTCGGTGCTGATGCCGACCCGGGATGCGCCCACCGCGTCGAACTCTGCGGCCAAATCCCGGAAGTGGCAGGCCTCCTTCGTGCAACCCGGCGTCATTGCGGCGGGGTAGAAGAACAGCACGATCGGCCCGTCGGCCAGCAGGCCAGTCAGTGAACGGACGGTTCCGGTCTGATCGGGCAGTTCGAACTCGGGTACTTGGTCACCACGTTTCATGCCCGCCACGCTATCGCCGGTCGGCCCGGATGAATAGGTCTGGGCTGAACAGGTCTGGGAGGATGTACCGCGTGCACGCCACCACGACCCGCGACGAGTTCCGCGCATTGGCTGCCGAACACCGCGTGGTTCCGGTCACCCGCAAGGTGCTGGCCGACAGCGAGACGCCACTGTCGGCGTACCGGAAACTGGCCGCCAACCGGCCGGGCACCTTCCTGCTGGAGTCCGCCGAGAACGGCCGGTCCTGGTCGCGGTGGTCGTTCATCGGGGCGGGCGCGCCCTCGGCGTTGACGGTGCGCGACGGCCACGCGGTGTGGCTGGGTGCCACCCCGAACGACGCACCGACGGGCGGCGACCCACTTGAGGTCCTGCGGGCGACCATCGGATTGCTCTCCACCGGATCCACCCCGGCCGGCATGCCGCCACTGTCGGGCGGCCTGGTGGGGTTCTTCGCCTACGACTTCGTCCGCCGCCTGGAACGTCTGCCCGAGTTGGCGGTCGACGATCTGGGACTGCCCGACATGCTGCTGCTGCTGGCCACCGATATCGCCGCTGTCGACCACCACGAGGGCACCATCACGCTGATCGCCAACGCGGTGAACTGGAACGGCACCGCCGACCACGTCGACGATGCCTACGACGATGCCGTCGCCCGACTCGATGTCATGACCACCGCGCTGGGGCAGCCGCTGAGTTCCACCGTGGCCACCTTCACCCGGCCCGAACCGCACCCGCGCGCCCAGCGCACGGAGCAGGAATACGGGGCGGTGGTCGAACGACTGGTGAAGGAGATCGAAGCCGGCGAGGCCTTCCAGGTGGTGCCGTCGCAACGCTTCGAGATCGACACCGACGCCGATCCGATCGACGTCTACCGGATGCTGCGGGTGTCCAATCCAAGCCCGTACATGTATCTGCTCAATATCCCGAATGAGCTTGGCGCAACCGCGTTTTCGATCGTCGGATCCAGTCCCGAGGCATTGGTGACGGTGCAGGACGGGTGGGCGAGGACGCACCCGATCGCCGGCACCCGCTGGCGCGGCGCCAGCGAGGAGGAGGACCAGCTTCTCGAGAAGGACTTGCTGTCCGACGAGAAGGAACGCGCCGAGCACCTCATGCTGGTCGACCTCGGTCGCAACGACCTCGGCCGGGTCTGTGTGCCGGGCACCGTGCGGGTCGAGGACTACAGCCACATCGAGCGCTACAGCCACGTCATGCACCTGGTCTCCACCGTGACCGGGGAGCTGGCGCCGGGACGCACCGCATTGGACGCCGTCACGGCCTGCTTTCCGGCCGGCACGCTGTCCGGCGCCCCGAAGGTGCGCGCGATGGAACTCATTGAGGAGGTGGAGATTTCCCGCCGCGGGCTCTACGGCGGCGTGGTCGGCTACCTCGACTTCGCCGGCAACGCCGACTTCGCGATTGCGATCCGTACTGCGCTGATGCGCGACGGCATCGCTTACGTCCAAGCCGGTGGCGGGGTGGTGGCCGATTCCAACGGCCCCTACGAGTACACCGAAGCGACCAATAAGGCCAAGGCGGTGCTGGCCGCCATCGCCGCGGCTGCGACATTGAGCGCGCCGTGATCCGCCTCGCCCAACTGCTCCTGATCGTCTCGGCGCTCGGCCTGTGGGTGGCATCCCGGCTGCCCTGGGTGTCGGTGGGATCCTCCGACGGACTGGGTCAACCGACGACGACGACGCTCAATGGCGCGGCCTGGTCCAACGCACTGCTTCCACTCGCGGTGCTGCTGCTGGCGGCCGCCCTGGCCGGCCTGGCCGTGCGCGGGTGGCTGCTGCGCGTGGTCTCGGTGCTGGTCGCCCTGGTGAGCTTGCTGCTGGCCTATCTCGGGATCAGCCTGATCGCGATGCCCGACGTCGCGGCGCGCGCAGCCGAGTTGGCCGGCGTCCCGGTGATGAACCTGGTTGCCAGCGATCGAAGTATCGCAGGAGCGGTGCTGACCCTGGCCGCCGCGGCAGGTGCCCTGGTGGCCGCGGCCCTGCTGATGCGCGCGGCGGCAACGGAGGCACGCCAGGCCGCGAAATACGCCGGCCCGTCGGGCTCAGGCCTCGAACACGGCACCGCCGGATTGTCCGAGCGCGGCATGTGGGACGCGCTCGACGAGGGTCTGGACCCGACGCAACGCGGGTCGGACTCCGGGGACGCTGCGGCGACCGAGTCCGGCACCGAGGGTCGGTGACGGGTGAGCGTCACCGGGCGGTTACCCTTTGACCCACATCATCCTGATCATCAGACACCTCTAGGAGACCCGGCTGTCATGAGTTCGGCAACCGCGCTCGACTCCATTCTCGATGGAGTCCGTGCTGATGTCGCCGCTCGCGAGGAACTGCTGAGCCTGGACGAAGTCAAGGCGGCCGCAGAGGCCGCACCGCCGCCGTGCGATGTGCTCTCGGCTCTGCGCGCACCCGGCATCGCGGTGATCGCCGAAGTGAAGCGCGCAAGTCCGTCGCGCGGTCAACTCGCGGACATCCCCGACCCGGCCGAGTTGGCCAGGGCCTACCAGAGCGGTGGCGCCCGGGCGATCAGCGTGCTGACTGAGGAACGTCGGTTCAAAGGATCGCTGGCCGACCTCGATGCCGTGCGCGCCGCCGTTGGCATTCCGGTGTTGCGCAAGGACTTCATCGTGCGGCCGTATCAGATCCACGAGGCCCGTGCGCACGGCGCGGACATGCTGCTGCTGATTGTGGCCGCACTCGAGCAGTCGGCACTGGTGTCGATGCTTGACCGCACCGAATCGCTGGGCATGACGGCGTTGGTGGAGGTGCACACCGAGGAGGAGGCCGACCGCGCGTTACAGGCCGGCGCCAAGGTGATCGGCGTCAACGCCCGCTGCCTGAAGACCCTCGACGTGGATCGGGACTGTTTCGCGCGGATCGCGCCCGGACTGCCGTCGGACATCATCCGGATCGCCGAGTCGGGTGTGCGCGGGCCGGCCGACCTGCTCGCCTACGCCGGTGCCGGTGCCGATGCGGTTCTGGTCGGCGAAGGTTTGGTCACCAGTGGTGACCCGCGCAGCGCGGTGGCCGATCTGGTGACCGCCGGCGCGCATCCGTCATGTCCGAAACCGGTCCGCTGAGCCCTGCCCGGCTCTGAGCCCTGATATGGCCGACACCTCCACGCCCAACCTGCCGCGCACCAGCGCCGCCGTCGCCGAGTCGACGATCCACGACCCGGACGCGCGCGGCCACTTCGGTATCTTCGGCGGCCGCTACGTACCCGAGGCACTGATGGCCGTCATCGAAGAGGTCACCGCGGCCTACGAGAAGGCCCGCACCGACCAGACATTCCTCGACAAACTCGACAACCTGCAGACGCACTACGCCGGACGGCCCTCGCCGCTGTACGAGGCCACCCGACTGAGCGAGCACGTCGGCGGCGCACGCGTCTTCCTCAAGCGCGAGGATCTCAACCACACCGGCTCACACAAGATCAACAACGTGCTGGGCCAAGCACTGCTGGCCAAGCAGATGGGCAAGACCCGGGTCATCGCCGAGACCGGGGCGGGCCAGCACGGCGTGGCGACGGCAACCGCGTGCGCGCTGCTGGGTCTGGAGTGCGTGGTCTACATGGGCGCGGTCGACACCGCCCGCCAGGCGCTCAATGTCGCCAGGATGCGACTGCTGGGCGCGACGGTCGTGGCGGTGCAATCGGGATCGAAGACACTCAAGGACGCCGTCAACGAGGCCTTCCGGGACTGGGTGGCCAACGCCGACGACACCTACTACTGCTTCGGCACCGCCGCCGGACCACATCCGTTCCCGCTGATGGTGCGCGACTTTCAGCGCGTCATCGGACTCGAAGCCCGCGCCCAGATCTTGGATCAGGCCGGCCGCCTGCCGGACGCCGTGACCGCGTGTGTCGGCGGGGGATCCAACGCGATCGGCATCTTCCACGCCTTCATCGACGATCCGGGCGTTCGGCTGATCGGCTACGAGGCCGGCGGCGACGGTGTCGAGACCGGACGGCACGCCGCCACATTCTCCGGCGGGACACCCGGTGCGTTCCAGGGGTCGTACTCCTATGTGATGCAGAATACCGACGGCCAAACCATCGAATCCCATTCCATCTCAGCCGGATTGGATTATCCGGGCGTCGGACCCGAACACGCGTTCCTCAAGGAGGCCGGCCGCACCGAGTACCGGCCCATCACCGACACCGAGGCGATGAATGCGTTCCGGCTGCTGTGCCGACTCGAGGGCATCATCCCGGCCATCGAGACCGCCCACGCCATCGCCGGCGTGGCAGACCTCGCCGCCGAACTCGGACCGGAGTCGATCATCCTGATCAACCTGTCCGGCCGCGGGGACAAGGACGTGGAGACCGCCGCCCGGTGGTTCGATTTGTTCGACGGCGATAAGCCGGCGCCCTCATGACCGTTCAGCACAGTCCGACAGGTCGGTTGGCACCGATCTTCGACGCCTGCCGTGCCGAGGGCCGGGCTGCACTGATCGGTTACCTGCCGACCGGCTACCCGGATGTGCCGACGTCGATCGAGGCCATGGTCGCGATGTGTGAATCGGGTTGCGACATCATCGAAGTCGGTGTGCCGTACTCCGATCCCGGCATGGATGGCCCGGTGATTGCGACCGCCACCGAGACCGCGCTGCAGTCCGGTGTTCGGGTGAGTGACACCCTGCGGGCTGTCGAGGCGATCAGCGCCGCCGGCGGTAAAGCAGTGGTGATGAGCTACTGGAATCCGGTGCTGCACTACGGCGTCGACGCGTTCGCGCGGGACCTGGCCGCCGCCGGCGGGCTGGGCATGATCACGCCCGACCTGATTCCCGACGAGGCGGACGCGTGGCTGTCGGCATCGCAACACCATGGCCTGGACCGGATCTTCCTGGTGGCTCCGTCCTCGACACCGGAACGCTTGGCCCGCACCGTCGAAGCATCCCGCGGGTTCTCCTACGCGGCGTCGACCATGGGTGTGACCGGTGCCCGTGACGTGGTGTCGCAGGCGGCACCCGATCTCGTCCGCCGGGTCCGGGAGATCTCCGATATTCCGATCGGGGTGGGCCTGGGCGTGCGGTCGGCGCAGCAGGCCGCCGAGATCGCGACATTCGCCGATGGCGTCATCGTGGGTTCGGCACTGGTGTCGGTACTCAGCGACGGCGTCAACGCGGTGCGGACATTGACGGAGGAACTTGCCGTGGGGGTTCGAACGAAGGTGCCCGCCACGTGACGACGACGGTGCTTGCCCTGATCCCGAGTCCCGGCCAGGGCGTGTGGTACCTGGGCCCGGTTCCGATCCGGGCCTACGCGCTGTGCATCATCGCCGGCATCATCGCTGCGTTGGTGATCGGTGACCGCCGCTGGGTGGCCCGCGGCGGAGAGCGCGGGGTCGTCTACGACATCGCGCTGTGGGCGGTGCCGTTCGGTCTGATCGGCGGCCGGCTGTATCACCTGTTGACCGACTGGCGTTCCTATTTCGGGCAGGGCGGCGCCGGAATCGGCGCGGCACTTCGGATCTGGGAGGGCGGTCTCGGCATCTGGGGTGCCATCTTCCTCGGTGGTGTCGGAGCGTGGATTGCCTGCCGCCGCAGGGGGATTCCACTGCCGGCCTTCGGCGACGCGGTTGCTCCGGGCATTGTGCTGGCGCAGGCGATCGGCCGGCTGGGCAACTACTTCAACCAGGAACTCTACGGCCGGGAGACCACCGTGCCCTGGGGCTTGGAGATCTTCTATCGCCGTGACTCCTCCGGCGTGGTCGACGTGCATTCGCTCGACGGCATCTCAACCGGCCAGGTGGCCGCCGTCGTGCATCCGACGTTCCTCTACGAACTGCTGTGGAACCTATTGGTATTCGTGTTCCTGCTCTATATCGACCGCAAGTACCGTCTCGGCCACGGCCGATTGTTCGCGCTCTATGTGGCGTCCTACTGCGTCGGCCGGTTCTGGGTCGAGTTGATGCGCGCTGACACCGCAACTCACATCGCCGGTATTCGGATCAATGTGTTCACCGCGGGGTTCGTGTTCATCGGGGCCGTGGTGTACATGCTGCTGGCACCGAAGGGGCGCGAGGATCCGGCGACGCTCGGTGGCCATGAGCCGGATGAGGAGCGTGCAGTCGAGGAACTCGCTGGGGAACTGGCTGCGGTGGCCAAGGGCAGCGGCATCCTCGCCGCGGTCACGGTGGCCGGTGATCACGAGCAGGAGGACGCCGAGGCGGTCGGCGACGACATCGCCGACGACATCGAGGTCGATGCGGACGCCGAGTTCATAGCGGAGGTCGACGCCGACGCCGACGCCGACGCCGAGTTCGTAGCGGAGGTCGACGCCGAAGAGGCTGCCACCGAGGACGAACAGGAAGACGAGATCGCCGACGCTGATGTCGCCGCCGACGAGGCGGAGCTCGTCATCGAGGCCGAACCGGCCACCGACGCCGAGCAGGACGTCCTCGACGAGGTCGAGTCCACAGTGGTGATCGGCGACGGTGACGCGGTCGACGATCAGGCCGAGATCGCCGAGGACGATGGCCCGGTGGTGGTGTACGCGAGTGCGCCCGAGGCCGAGAGTGCCGAGATCGTCGTGATGTACGAGTCCACGTCGACCGACGAGGCCGCCATCGAGGTGGTGGTCGAGGCGGAGGCCGAGCCGGGGGTGGTGGTCGAGGCGGAGGCCGAGCCGGGGGTGGTTGTCGAGGCGGAGGCCGAGGACGCCGTCGAGACCGAGGTGGTTGTCGTCGAGACCGAAACCGAGCCCGAGACCGAAGTCGTCGTCTCGACCGAACTCGAGCCAGAACCCGAACCCGAACCCGAGGCCGCAGGCTTCGGTTCGACACTGCGGCGTCTGCTCTGGGGCGTCGGAAGCAAGGGTGGGCACTGACCGCTCTGGCATGCTGATCCCATGACCGAGCAACCGTTCGGAGGCGCGGAGCAGACCCCGCCACCCAACTTCCCGC
>Ga0194043_1000704_pt1 | contig 18746 bp, 20 predicted proteins | sample JunL4415m_MetaG_FD_161274 | JGI IMG/M metagenome (GOLD analysis project Ga0194043, IMG submission 161274) | Anoxic zone freshwater microbial communities from boreal shield lake in IISD Experimental Lakes Area, Ontario, Canada - Jun2016-L442-15m | ecosystem: Environmental > Aquatic > Freshwater >...
GCCCGTTGCAGTCCGTGCCCAGTCCGGGGCCGCCCGACAGCACGGAGTACCCGGCTGCCACGCGACTGCCGAATTGGGTCTGATCGCTGCGGATCCCGGTGTCGACCACATACACCGCCGTCCCCTGGCCGCGACCGGCGTTGTTTATACGATAATCCAACGGCAGGTCGCGGTGCTCAATACGGTCAAGTCCCCAAAGACCCGTCGTGGTGGGGCTCGCGATCTCGACAGATCCCTTGACGAGGCGGTCGAGGTTGACTCGTCGCACAGCCCGGTTGCTGCGCAGGCGGGAGACGGAGGCCTCATCCAGCCGGGCGCTGAACCCGGGGATCACGTGCTTGTACACATGTGTGACCCGCACGCCCCGCGCGCGCTCCTGTCGTGCCAGCGTGCGGGCAGCGGCGTCACTTGACGCAACGACCACAAATGGCCGCGCGATCGTTTTGGCCTGCGGCGCTCCGGCCATCGTGGCGGCGGACGCCATGACAGCCGCCAGAGCCGCGGCGCCCACCGCGAAGGTCTGAGGAATCCTAAACATACGTTCAGGGTAGAAGGGAATGCCGGCAGTCGAACCGGCCGCTCCGGCCGAGTGTTGGTTTTCTCAGTATTCGCATGCCTGGCAGGCCCCAAGCGGGGATGTTCCGCCGCAGCCCCGACGGCCGACCAGGTTGTCGGACCGGGGGTGGCCGTGGTTCGGGCGCTCTCGTCGGACCGCCATGCCCGCCGCGGTTCTGAAAGCCCCACCGACGCACGGTACGAACCGCGACGCCAGCGAGGGCCAGACGGCGATGCCCGAAAGGAATGACCCGGCGGCGATCTTTGTGCTCGCCGATGGCCTCCGGCACGACCTCGTCGGTAAGGATTGCCTGCACCCCGCACGCGTCGTCGGGGGTACCCATCACCCAGATCGCTGATCGCGTGATCGTCATGAGCATGCAGACGGCAGCCGCAGCTCTCCGCGGCAGACGCCCCGAGGCAGACCTCGCCTTCGCTTTACCCCTTGCCGCTGCCGAGAGATCCGCCGGCGCGCGCGTGAGCGGCTGGCGTCACCTCGCCGTTGGACCCGACTACGCCTGTCGCAATGGCGAGTGCCCCTCACTAAAAGACTGCCCGTAACCACACAAACAGGGGGCTAAAACCCCACCACGAGGGTGGCGTCGCTGGAGCAATTCGTACTTATCGTTTGGGTCGGCCCCAACCCGGGGCCTGATCTTCGCGGAAAGGTTCAGCGAGATGAGTCAGCAAGGAGTTCGCCGCAGGCGACGAATAGGCATTGCTGGCGCGCTTGTTGCCGGAGCAATCGGTATCGCTGCGGTCCCAGCCCTTTCGGCCTCGGTCGTGTCCGGGCCCGGCACTCTTGAGGTACACAGGGTGGGTATCGCGATACCGCCAACAACAGCCCGGATGGCTTCGCCATGCCTCTTGCCGGCGCGACAATGGAGTGGTCCACCGACAGTTCCTTTACGTCCGTGACTCCGTTCCCCGCGCCCACAGATGGAGCCGGACTGGCCAGCGCATCCGTCGCCTCCGGCGACTACTACGCGCGCGAGGCGACCCCACCCCCGAATTGGCTCTCCATCAACACACTCGAGCCATATGGGTCACCAATGCAGTACGTCAGTACCACGACGAAAGTCATGCCTGGCGGTACCACCCTCGCAATCCCCGGCACCGACAGCACACGCTTCGTGAACGAGCGGGTGAACCCCACAATCCAGACGACCTGCCGCGCCGGGCTCAACGTGCTGATGGTCATTGATACATCTGGTTCAACCTCTGGGTTCGGGATGGATTATCAGAATGCTGCGAATGCGTTCATCACGCAACTCGCGGGTACCCACACATCGCTGAAGATCGCCAGTTTCGCGACCACCTCCACCCCTGGAACAACGCCGTATGACCTCTCGACCGTCGCTGGGCAGACCGACGCGCAGAACTTCGTGGCCACGGTGGCCAATGCCGGATCCGGGAGTGGCCTCACCAACTGGGATGCAGCCCTTCAGGACGCCGCAACCTCGAACGTGGACGTGGTCGTCTTCATCACCGACGGCAACCCAACGATTCACCAGGTGGGAACCGACGGTCTGGCCAACATCACATACGGGATCGCCTCTGCGAACCTCGCCAAGAATCCCGACATGCTCGACGCAACGGGTGACGAGCAGGCAATCCTCGCAGTGGGCGTGGGCGGTGGCATCGCCCTCAACAACCTGAAGGCCATCAGCGGCCCGACGGCTGGACAGGACTACGCCGTGGCATCGAATCCAGCAGACCTGGCGGCGCTGCTCAAGCAGCTGGCCACCACCATCTGCCCGACAGACGTGGCGGTCAGCAAGTCCGGCCCGGCCACGATCGCGCCGAACGGCACCATCAACTATGGCGTCACGGTGACGAACTCCGGTTCGGGCACCATTCCGTTCAAGTCGATTGACGTCCAGGATCTGCAGGCGGACACGTTGACCCCTCCGGAGGACACCAGCGATCTGACTGCTGGCACCGCGCGGGTCTGGACGGCCACCAGGGTTGCCGGGTCCGAGTGCGGGACCAGTGTCTCCAACACGGCCACTGTGACCCTGAATCTGCCTCCGGGGTACTCAGAGCCAGACACGTCAAACAACAGGTCCACCGCGACGTCGGTCGTCACCTGCCCGCCAGTGGTCACGCCGGCCGGCGACCCAGCGGTCGTGCCCGCCGCATTCGTGACGGCAGCGCCAGCCAGCCTGTCCGTCCGCAAGCTGGGAGTAGCCATGGCCCCGCCAGGCTCGATCGTGGGCTTCCGGATCCGCGTAACGAACACGAGCACGGTCACCGCTACGAACGTGGCCGTCACCGATGTGCCTCCCTCGGCGTTTGTGACCGGGTCGACTCCCGCGGGCAGCATCCGCAGCGGGAGCAAGTTCACCTGGAAGCTGGGCACCATCAGCCCCGGGAGCTCGAAGACCGTCAGCATCATCCTCAATCTCAAGGCAAATGCCTCGGGCACCGCGTGCAATGTCGCAACGGCGATCGCCGAGAACGCCATAGCGGCGCAAGGACGCAGTTGCGTGCGGGTGAGGACTGCCGGCCGCCGAATCCGGGTGACTGGATGATTTCATGACCCACTGAGCAGCACCGTCACACCAGCGACCCCGGAATCCAATAGTTTCCAGGGTCGCTGATCCGTTCGGGCAGTCTCCGCCAGATGCCCACGGAGCACCGGCAAACGTACCGCGAGCGTGCGGCCCTTAGTGGTCGCCCATCGCACTTTTCTCATCGGAGGATGAATGAACTGGAGTTTCTGGGACGTCCTGTGGACGACCTTCGTCATTTTCGTGTGGGCCATGTTCCTCGTGGTTCTGATCAACGTCATCATCGACCTGTTCCGTAGTCATGACGTGTCCGGACTCGGGAAGGCCGCTTGGCTGATTCTGATCATCGTCATCCCGTTCGTGGGCGTGCTGATCTACCTCATCGCGCGCGGTGGGGGAATGGCCGGACGCGCTGAAAAGGCGCAGCAGGCGCAGGTGGAGCACCTGAAGCAGATGGTTGGCAGCACCGGTACGCCGGCCGACCAGATCGCACAGGCCAAGGGCCTGCTCGACGCTGGCACGATTGACGACGCGGAGTTCGCCAAGCTGAAGGCCCAGGCCCTCAGCTAGCAGGCGCGGTGATCGGCCCGGGGGCGTCCGCGCCCCCGGGCCATCCGTCGCTATTCGGCGGCGTACCGATCGTCGTCGGCCCGATGTTCCGGAAGCCCCACGGCGTCCGTGAGCTCACCGAAGGTCATGAGGGCATCCCGTGAAGGCCCCTCCCCCGTCGCATGAATGGCGGCGTAGGAATCCCTGAGCGCTGCCCCCGCGGCCAGTATTCCCGTGATGCCCCACAGGATGATGCGGAATCCCATCTGCCCGAGCTCATCCCGACCCAGCAGCGGAGTGCGCCCGCCCTCCACCATGTTGGCGAGCGGCCGATGGCCCGCGAGGTGCGCGGCAATACGGACGAGTTCGTCGCGGTCGAGCGGTGCCTCGACGAACACCGCATCAGCCCCGGCGGCGGCGGCGGAGGCGGCGCGGGCGAGAGCCTCGTCGAGGCCATCGATGCCGCGGGCATCGGTGCGGGCAATGAGGAATAGATCTATGCCCTCGGCGCGGAGGTCGGTGACGGCACGGATCTTCGCGAGCCAGTCCGCAGCGGGCACGATGCGCTTGCCGGCCATGTGGCCGCAACGCTTGGGCCACTCCTGATCCTCCAGGATCATCCCCGCGGCGCCGGCACGATGCAGCAGGCGCGCGGTACGGGCCGCCGACAGCGCATTGCCGTATCCGGTGTCGGCGTCCACCACCACGGGGATCCCGGGCACCGCGGCCACGATGTCACGCGCCGCATCGCTGATCTCGGTCTGGGTGAGAAACCCGAAGTCGGGCATGCCAAGGCGCGAGGCCGACACCGAGTAGCCGCCCACCACAAGCGCCTCAAAGCCCGCTGCCACGGCCAGCCGGGCGGAGAGGCCGTCGTACACCCCGGGCAGCACCAGCGGTGCGTCGGCATCGGCGAGGGCTCGTAGGCGGTCAGCCCCCAAGGTTGGTCCGCCTCACGCGGTCGGCGGGGACAGACCAATAGATAACAGCGCTCAGTACCCCGAGATACGCCATGGTGAGCACGATCCCGGTGATGAACCAGCACACCGGTGCGGGAACCCACACCGCGGACGCCCAGGCCAGAAGGAACACCGCCGAAAGCGGCGCCACGTGAAGCATCTGCCAGCCGCGCATCACCACCTTCTGGGGCACGAGCAACCGGCGCAACGACCTCGTCACCATGCCCAGGAGCGCATAGCCGAGAAACGCCCCGGCCAGAAGTAAGAAGATCTCCAGAGGATCTGGAGCACCCTGCTCGTAGGCCATCAGCCCACCGGCCGTGAACGTGGCAAGGGTGAACCCATATGGAGGCGCCATCTGGATGAGCAGCCCCTGAAGATCAGTGCGGTAGCCGCCCGGCGCGCCATCGCTCATGGGGCGGCGGCGATGTCCTTGCCCACCACCACGACCACATCGGCCTGGCCGAGCTTGGAGGTGGAGATGCCGTCGAGCGGTGGTGCCTGAGTGATGCCCAGATCCTTGGCCACATTCTGCGCGACGGCCTGCTTGCCCGGTCGCCACATCACCACCGAGGTCATCTGATCCTGGGTGCCGGCGTCACCGATCGCGCCAACGCGATAGCCCGCGGTCTCAACCTTTGGCGCCACGGTGGTCGCCGCGGCGCCGGTCACCCCGCTGGCGTTGAGCACGGCCACGGTGTATGCGGCGTGGTCCTGGATGACGGGCGGGTCGTCGGGCACCGTGACGGCGGGGTCGGGGCCCAACGGGCCATTCGCGGGAGCCCCCTGCAGACCCGCCTGCTGCGTGGTCGTGCTGCCGCCGTGATCGCGAATGAGGAACCACCAGCCGGCGGCCCCACCGATGAGCAGCACGGCGATGAATGCCGTGATGAGACCGGCACGCATACGGCCATCGGATGGAACGGGGAGATCTCCCTGCGACGTGCCCGCGCGGCCGCGAAGGGCCATCTGGCGGTCGGATGCCACCGGTGCCGACATACCCAGACCACCGCCCTCACGCACCTCAAGCGACTTGATGACCCCCTGGCGCCGCCACGCGACCATGCCGAGCCCGATCGCCCCGGCAATGGAGGCGAACATGAGGGTAGTGGCAACGATGAGGGCGAGATCCGACATCGGGCGTGACTCTAGCGGCGCCCGGCGGGGGATCCCGGCAGCGGGTCACCGCCATCGTTCCCCACCCCGCGCTCGATGCCGGAACGACTCCCTGTAGTGGCGCGGGGATGCCACGCCTCAATCACACACCGGTGCCGACCTCCCCCCACTCACCACGCGCATTATCGACGGGTGCGCCGGTCATGTCGCCGGTTCGCACCAGAGCACGCCGGGCCCGGGCACCACCCACACCCATGCGCGCGGCATCCCTACGTGGTGCCCTGCACCAACCTGTCGAGTGTCCGGGCGCCATCATCATCGGTCACCGTCGCCGCCAGCTGGGCGGGAATGCCCGACTGCTCACCACGCGTGGCGACATCCACTGGGGTCTGGTAACCGGAAGAGCCACCCTCTCCGAGCCGGCCGGGCCCCCAACACTTGACGCCCCCAGGGTGGTCAGGGCGCAGGTATGGCGGCCGCCGAGCTTGTCGCCGTTGCCGGGAAACGGTGGAGCGGAAATCTGGGAAATGCCCGTGGGGGGTGGTGCCGCAACCGCCGACCGCCGGCGCCAGCAACTGGACAGGGGGATAGGCACAGCCCGAATCTCTGCCTGCGCCACGCACCCCGACACGCCCATGAGCATGGAGTGTCACCCCACCCGTACGAGTGGGTACAAACCACCCGCGCGGTCGCGGAAAACCCCCCGATCCGCGGGCGGCACGGGCGAAACGCTCGCATACGTTGCGCGCAACGCCCCCCATCCGGGGAAAACTAATTGCATGGAGGCCTTGCAATGGGCAAGCATCCCAATAATCCGCGACGACCACGGCGACGCGCCAGTGCGGGGGCAATCGCCGCGCTCGCGGGCGCAGCAGGCCTCATTGGCCTCTCCTCGGTCGCCACCGCAGGCATGACGGTGCCAGACACGGTCAGCGTGACCATGTGTCACGCCACGCACTCCGGATCCAACCCCTACGGCGAGATCACGACCAATGCGGCTGGTGCCTACAACGGGCACTACGGGCCGTCCCATCAGAGTGGCGAGGACGTCATTCCGCCCTTCTCGTTCAACGGAACGTCGTACAGCGAGAACCTGCCAGACGGTCAAGATCTTCTCGATCACCACTGCAACGCGCTCGGTATCAAAAAGACCGGCGACGCCAGCGTGGCACCCGGCGGGAAGATCAATTACACGATCACTATCACCAACTTCGGGCGTAAGACGATCCCGGTGAACACGATCGACGTGGCCGATGCCACGGCCGATCTGACGGGTCCGCTGGCAACCTATCTTCTGCCAGGCGCGTCGCTTGACTGGACCGCGGTCAGCAAGAACGCGGTTCCGGATGTCAGCACATCGTGCGGTTCGACCGTGAAGAACACGGCCACCGTTGACTTCACGCGTCCACCGACCGTGAGCAGCAGTGTCTTGATCAGTTCGGTGTCGTTGCCGCCGGCCAGCAGCGACTGGACCACGGAGGTCATCTGCCCGGTCAGCCTGTCGATCATGAAGACGTCCCCGAGCCTCACGGCCGTTCCCGGTGACACGATTCCCTACACAATCACGGTCACCAACTCGGGCAAGTACGCGGTTCCCGTCTCATCAATTGGTGTGACGGACAACCTGGACCCGGGCGCCGTGGGACCCATCGATCCGCCGGTCTCGGGACTCCTCAACCCCGGCAACACGCTCGACTGGACCGCCAGTTACGCCGTCCCAATGGATACCGCGCTCTGCAATACGGATGTCACCAACACGGCAACCGTGGCCTTCGCGACGACCCCTGGCTACTCGAATGCCGATGGCCCGATCTCCTCGCCGTTCACCACCCACCTCGAATGCCCATTGGTCGTCGACATCGGCAAGACGGCGACAAATGGTCCGGTCGGGCCCGGTGGTACCGCCACCTATGACGTAACGGTCACCAACACCGGTGCGTGGACGGTTCCGTTCAGCGCGATCCACGTGACTGACCCGACGGCCACCACGCTGACCGACCCGGCTGACACGAGCGACCTAGCGCCCAACCAGTCACGGGTGTGGACTGCCACCACGGATGTGCCACTGAGCACTCCCTGTGACATCGGCACGGTGTCCAACACGGCCACCGTCACGCTCGGCCAGCCTCAGGTCCTGGCGATTCTCGCAGCGAACCCCGCGGCGTTCCGTGTCGTGGCAGCCGCGGATCCAACGGCCACGGCGAATACACCCATCGTGTGCCCGGTTGATGTCAATGTCGCCAAGACCACCGGTTCCACCACGGTGATCCCAGGCGGTTCCGTGCCGTACGACATCACCGTCACCAACCCGAGCGCATTCGCGGTTCCGTTCTCGTCAATCCTCGTCACCGATCCCGGCGCTGATCTCATCACCGCGCCAGCTGACACCACCAATCTGGCCCCGGGTGCCTCGCGCATCTGGACCGCCACCAGGTCGGCAGCCGCTGACGTCGCAGCGTGCGGCACCGCCGTAACGAACACAGCGCAGGTGGCCCTGGCCAACCTGCCCGCCGGATACACCGCCATCACACCGGCTGGCGGCAGTTCCACGGCACCGGGCGTGCTCATTGCGGGCGGCATCTGTGACGCCCCGATCGTGCCGGTCGGCCTCGTGGAGACGGCGAGCCGGGCGAGCCTCTCGGTCCGCAAGCTCGGACCGGTCGTTGCCCGGCCGGGCTCGAGCGTGAGCTACCGCATCCGCGTAAAGAACACCAGCGCGGTTGCGGCAACCAACGTGGTACTCACCGACACCCCGCCCTCGGCGCTGGTGATCGGGGCCGCACCCACGGGCAGCACCCTCACAGGGCGGACCCTGACGTGGAAGCTGGGCAACATCGGTGCCGGTGGCTCGAAGACCGTCACGGTCATCCTCGGTCTCAAGGCCACGGCCAAGGGCACCACGTGCAACAACGCGAATGCCACGGCCGCCAACGCCACCGCCGCGCGCGGACGCAGTTGCGTGCGGGTGAGGACTGCCGGCGACCCAGTCCGGGTGACTGGATGATCACATGACCCACCCAGTAGTGGCATGACGCCAACGGCCCCGGAATCGCTGCGATTCCGGGGCCGTTGTGCTGAGGAGGTCTCTCGCCCGGGATGCCCGGCGGGGGATCCCGGTGACGGGTCACCGCCATCGTCCCCCACCCCCCGCTAGCCTGCCGCGGCAACCCCGGTTGACTGGAGCCCGCACATGCACGAATGGTCTGATCTGTCCCGCGGACGGGCGCTTGCGCTCGTGAGCGCTCGTGACCCGCGCGAATTCCCCATTGGAATCATGCAACGCGACCCGGTACCGCCACCGCACACCGGGCCGGGCACGTTCACCTGGTTCGCCGACGATGCCGAGGCCGCCGACTTCATGGTGGAGATCGTGCCGGTGCTGCTGCTCGACCCCGAGAGCTGGCCCGACTTCGAGGCCTTGGTTGATGAGACCCGGCGCATCGTGCGGACGGTGCCTGACGACGGCGCCCCCCGAATCGACGCCCTGCGCGACCTCGGCACCCCGTGGGGGCCGCGGGCTGACTTCGTGTGGTGGGGGGAGTTCGAGGAGATCAGCGAGGGCACCACGGATCTCGGGCGCCTCATTCGCCTGCAGTACGCCGATCATCACGGCTTGGACACCGACGAGGTGGCACCCGAGGACCTGGACCGGCTGGTGACCTTCCTGCGCGGGTACCCGCTCTAGGCGCGAAGTGCCGCGGCGATGCCCGCCCCAAACTGATCCACCACGGCATCTGCTGCTGCGGGATCAGGGGCATCGCCGATACGGCGGATGATCTCGCTGGCGATCACCACACCATCGGCGATGTCACCGATTTCGCGAGCCTGCTCAGGCGTGCGCACCCCGAAGCCCACCACCACGGGCACCGGGATGTGCCTGCGTGCGCGGTCCACCAGCGAGCGCAGGCGGTCGTCCATGGTCATCTCGCCACCGGTCACGCCGGTGACGGCAACCAGATAGACGAAGCCCTCGGCCTGCGCGCCAATCTCCCGCATACGGGCGTCATCGGTGGTGGGTGCCGCGAGCGCGATCAGCGCGACGCCCGCTGCGCGTGCTGCCGTGCGGATGTCGCCGGCTTCGTCCACGGGCAGGTCGGGGATAATGATGCCGGCCACCCCCGCGTCGGCCACGCGGCCCAGGAAGTCGGATGCCCCATGCGCGATGACCGTGTTGAAGTAGGTCATCACCACCACGGGCGGGCCGCCCTTCAGCCCCTCGGCAATGGCCAGCACATCCCACGGCCGCACTCCCGCATCGAGCGCCACCTGGCCGGCAGCCTGAATGGTGGGGCCGTCGGCCAGCGGGTCGGAGAAGGGAATACCCAACTCGATGATGTCGGCGTGCTGAGCAAGGATTGCCGCGTGGCGCGCGCTGGACGCAAGATCGGGGTAGCCGCCCATGACGTACGGCACGAAGAGTGGCCGTCCGGCATCACGAAATGTGCGCGCAAGGCGCTCGGCACCGGACTCAGGCACTGGCGTCAATTCCCAGGGCCGCACCGGCCTGATCGACATCCTTGTCGCCCCGGCCGGACAAACACACGAGCACCGGGCCGGCCAGCGACGCGGCGGTGTCCCGTACGTAGGCCAGGGCGTGTGAGGTCTCAAGCGCCGGGATGAGCCCCTCAAGGCGCGAGCACTCAAGAAAGGCCGACAACGCCGCTTCGTCAGTGGCATTGGAATACGTCACACGACCGAGGTCGCGCAGGTGGGAGTGCTCCGGACCCACGCCCGGGTAGTCGAGACCCGCCGACACGGAGTGGGCCTCAGCCACCTGCCCATCAGGGTCCTGCAGCAGGTACGAGAACGAGCCGTGCAGCACACCGGGGCTCCCCTTGGCCAGCGATGCACCATGCAGCCCATCCGGGCCCTGGCCCCCGGCCTCGACGCCCACGAGCGCCACGTCGGGGTCGTCCAGAAATCCACGGAAGATGCCGATGGCGTTTGATCCCCCACCGACGCAGGCCACGACGGTGCCCGGCAGCACCCCGACCTCGTCCAGCATCTGCGCGCGCGACTCGATGCCGATGACCGACTGGAAGTGCGCGACGATCTCCGGGTATGGCGCGGGACCAACCGCTGATCCGATGATGTAGTGCGTGTGCTCCACATTGGTGACCCAGTCACGGATGGCCTCGCTGGTGGCGTCCTTCAGCGTGCCGCTTCCTGAATCCACCGGCATCACCTCTGCTCCCAGCATGCGCATGCGGATGACGTTGAGGCGCTGTCGGTGCATATCGGTGCGCCCCATGTACACCCGGCACTCAAGGCCCAGGAGCGCAGCCGCGGTGGCTGTGGCCACGCCGTGCTGCCCCGCGCCGGTCTCGGCGATGATGCGCTGCTTGCCCATGCGCTGTGCCAGCAGCACCTGCCCAAGCGCGTTGTTGATCTTGTGCGCGCCGGTGTGGCACAGGTCCTCCCGCTTGAGCCACAGCCCACCTGGCAGGTTCCAGGCCTCTTCGAGACGCCGCGCCCGGTAGATCGGCGTGGGACGGCCGACGTAGTGGCCCAGCAGTACGCCGAGCTCGCCGAGGAACTCGGGCTCGTCGCGGTAGCGCTCAAATGCAGCGGTCAATTCGTCGAGGGCGCCGATGACGGTCTCGGGTACGTAGCGCCCCCCGTACGGACCAAAGCGCATCGTGACGCTCATGCGGCCATCCCCAGCACAGCGTGACGTGCGGCGCGGGCGAACTCGGCAACCAAAATGGGGTCCTTTCGACCGGGAGACGATTCGACACCACTCGCCACATCGATGATGTCGGGGCGCACGAGGCGCACGGCGTCGCCCACCACCTCGGGCGTGAGGCCTCCGGCCAGGGCGAACGGGCGGGATGGGCGGTTGGCCACGAGCAGCCCCCAGTCGGCCAGCACCCCGGTGCCACCATGCTGCCCCGGGACTGCCGCGTCAAACAACACCAGGTCGCACTGCGCAGCATCGGCCGCCACGATGGCCTCGGGGCCGTCGAGCCGCACCGCGAGGGTCACCGGCACCGGGGATGCCGCCACAATGGCCGCCAAGTCGGTCGGGGCATGCACCTGCACACGGGTAAGGCGGCACCGCGCGACGGCATCGGCCAGCCCCTGCGGGGTGGGATCGACGAACACACCGACCCGCTCCACGCCGTCGGGCACGGCTGCCATCACGGCTTCGGCCGCCGGGCCATCGAGCGCACGCGGTCCATGCGGGCTCATGATGGCGCCGATGGCCCACGCGCCGGCATCAACGCACACCTGTACGTCTGCAGGATCGGTGAGCCCGCAGAACTTGATGCGCAGGGGAATGGCGGAGTCAGGCACGCCCGGCAGATTAGCCACCCCCGGTCCGGGGCGCATTACCATCGGACGTCGCAGCGGCGGCCAATCCAGCGCCGGGGCGCGGTACACTCCCCGGGATGTTCAACGTACTGGGCACCACCGCGACGAGGGGACTCGATGATGGCGAGCCTTCCCAACATCCGTCGCTCACGCTCGCGGGGGTCATCCTCCGCGGCGCCCGCCCCTGACCGGGAACGGCCGGACGTCCAGCGCCTGGAGGCCCACGGGCTCACCTGGCTGAATATCGAGGAGCCGACTGAAGCCGAGATCACCTGGCTGAAGGGGAACTTTGACTACCACCCCCTCGACCTTGAGGACGTGCTCTCGCGAAGGCGCCAGCGCGCCAAGATCGACGAGTACGACGACTACGTGTTCCTGGTGCTGCACTTTCCACGGTTCGACAAGACCACTGGCCGCCTGCAGGCCGCCGAGCTCAACGTGTTCATCGCCCCGGGATTGATCATCACCATCCCGAAGGAGCCGATGAAGGCCATCCGGGCACTGTGGTCACGGTGCGAGGCCCGGGAGGACGCGCGGTTTGACTACATGTCCAAGGGCTCCGGCTTTCTGCTGTACGAGATCGTCGACCAGATGTTCGATTACTGCTTTCCCATCCTCGACAAGATCGGCTTCAAGCTCGACACGATTGAGGACGCCATCTTTGAGGGGCACGGCGACGCCGTGGTGCGCGATATCTCCAATGTGAAGCAGGAGATCATCAACTACCGCAAGGTCATCAAGCCGCAGCGCCCAACGCTGCGCATGCTCGAGCGCGCAGTGCAGCGATATGCGCCCGAGGACCTCGAGATCTACTTCGACGACATCGTCGACAAGAACGAGCGCATCTGGGACTCGCTCGAGAACTACAAGGAGGTGGCCGAGGCGCTTGAGGCCACCAACGAATCCATCATCACCCACCGCCTCAACGACATGCTGGCCCTGCTCACCATCCTGTCGGCTGTGCTGCTGCCGCTCACGCTCATCACTGGCTTCTATGGGATGAACATCGACAACCTCCCATTCGCGCACAACGGCGTGGCATCGCTCATCTTCCTGGTCTTCCTGATGGTCACCCTCGCCGTGGGAGTGCTGTTCTACGTCCGTAAGCGCAAGTGGCTGTAGATCCCGGGGCAGGGCGTCAGATCATGTGGGCGCCGTGGAGGATGGCCTACGTGTCGGCTGAGAATGGTGACGAGCATGAGGGTCCGGGTTGCATCTTCTGCGACCTCCCGGCCCAGGACGATGACGTGCGCACGCACATTCTCGCCAGGGGTGAGCACTGCTTCGTCATCCTCAATGCCTACCCATATGCGAGCGGACACCTGATGGTCGTGCCCTACGCGCACCTCGATCGGCTGACCGACCTCCCAACTCACGCCCTGATTGAGATGATGGAGTTCGCCCGTACCGCCCAGACCGCGCTCGACGGAGCCATGCACCCGCATGGCTTCAACATCGGGATGAACCAGGGGGCGGCGGCGGGAGCCGGCATCGCCGATCACCTGCACCTGCACGTGGTCCCCAGGTGGTCCGGGGACACCAATTTCATGACCACCATCGGAGATCTTCGCGTCATGCCGCAGCACCTCGATGAGACGTATGCCGCCCTCCGACCGGGGTTCCCGTCGTGACCCTCATCCCGGAAGTCTTCAAGGCCTACGACATCCGCGGTCTGTACGGCACGGAGATCGATGAGGATGGTGGGGAGCGCATCGGCCGGGCATTCATCGCCGTCACCGGCGCTGCACGCGTGGCCGTGGGTCACGACGTGCGCCTCTCCTCCCCTTCAATGACCGCGGCATTCATCCGTGGTGCGCTGTCAGCAGGCGCAGACGTCACCTCGCTGGGGCTCGCCGCAACCGAGATGGTGTACTTCGCGGTCGACGAGGGCGGCTACGACGCCGGCGCCATGATCACGGCAAGCCACAACCCGCCCGAGTACACCGGCGTGAAGATGGTGTCGGCGGGAGCCCTCCCGCTCTCCGGCGACACGGGTATTTCCGAAGTGGGCCGTCTGGCCCGGGCAGGGGAACCCGCCCCCGCTGCCGCACCCGGCACCGAGACCACCGATCCCGGCCTGCTGCACCGCTTCGTTGACCGGTGCCTCACCTTCGTCGATCCGTCGGCCATCACCGGCCTGCGCGTGGTGCTCGACGCAGCCAACGGCATGGCGGGCCTCTACCTGCCACCGGTGCTCGATCGCATCGACATCGATGCAGTGCCGTTCTTCCTCGACCCGGACGGGCGCTTCCCTCACCATCTGCCCAATCCATTGCTCGAGGAGAACCGCGCGTTCATCGAGAAGGCCGTGGTGGACAACGGCGCCGATGTGGGAATCGCCTGGGATGGCGACGCCGACCGCTGCTTCTTTATTGACGAAAAGGGTGGGTTCGTTGCAGGCGACTTCCTCACCGCACTCCTCGCGCGCCACATCCTCGAACGCAATGGTGGCGGCACCGTGGTGTACGACCTGCGTGCATCGTGGGCGGTTCGCGACGCCATTCTCGCCGCCGGGGGTCAGGCCGATGAGTTCCGGGTGGGGCATGCCTTCATCAAGCGCCGCATGCGCGAGGTCGATGCCGTATTCGCCGGGGAGGTCAGCGGCCACTACTACTTCCGCGACTTCTCATTTGCCGACACGGGGCTCATCCCGGCGCTGATGGTGCTGCAGATCCTTGCCCAGTCCGACGAGCCGCTGTCGCACATGGTGGCGGCCCTTCGCGAGAAGTACCACATCTCCGGCGAGATCAACTCGACCGTTGCGGATGCCGGAGCGGCGATCGACCGCCTTCGGGCACACTATGCGGACGGCCGCCAGGCCGAGGTCGACGGGTTGTCCGTCGGCTACGACGACTGGCACTTCAACGTGCGCTCGTCCAATACCGAACCCCTCCTGCGGCTCAACCTCGAGTCACTGGCGTCGGAAGCGGATATGGAACGAAAGCGCGATGAGGTACTCGCGATCATCAGGGAGGGTTGAACATGGCCGAGATCGACATCGACGGCGAGATGCACCGACTGCTGGTTGACCACGACCTGTGCATGGGCACCCGTGTGTGCATCGCACGCCTGCCGGGCGTGTTCTCAGTGGATGACGACTCCAACCTGTCGTCCGCGAGCAATGACGTACTTGACCCCGCGATCACCGCTGCGGTCCGTGAGGCAATTGACGACTGCCCCCAGGGGGCCATCCGCCTGGAGAAGCTGGGCTGACCCCCGCACCCGCTGATGCGAGCGCTGCGGTCATTCGCGGCCGCGCAATCGTCGTGCGCTACCAGCGTGGTGGCGCAGCGGCGGTTGACGGCGTGGACATCGACCTGGCGCCTGGACGGGGTCTGGTGGTCACCGGCGGTCGCGGGTCGGGCAAGTCGTCGCTGCTGCGTGCAGTGATGGGTCTTGCAGGCCCCGGCGGGGATACGACCGTGTTCGGTGCCCGCCCGGGCACTCCGGCCGCTCTGCGGCGCATCGGGTGGGCCCCGCAGGCGTGGCCGTTCACCTATGGCGTGCGCACCGGGGAGGCCATCGGCATGGTGGCGGCACTCAAGGGCTATGGCCCCGAGGAGGCCGCACGGGCAATGGATGAGGCCGGATTCACGGCCCCCGCAAAGTTCGCTCCCCTGCTGGAGATCGAAGAGGCGCGCCAGGCATCGCTGGCATGCGCGCTCATCGGTACTCCTGACCTTCTGGTGCTCGACGACCCATGGGAGTTCACCCAGACCGAGACGGCGATCCGCCGGGCACTCGATCGTGGGGCTGCCGTGCTGGTGGCATCATCCGACCCGGGCGGACTTCCCGGCATTCTCGGCGTGTCCATCACGCTCAAGGACGGGCGGCGCGTATGAGCCCCACCAGCGCCCTGTCCATTATCAGCAGCGTCGAATTCCGCGCCATCATTCGACGTCGCTGGTTCCTCGTCACCATCGCCGTGGGTGCGGCCCTCATCGTGACGGGCACGATTTTCGCCGGTGGCCGGGACGGTATCCCCCGATTTGATGCCCTGCGCGCGTGGACCCTTGCCGTCGAGGTGATCGGCGGTCTCGTTGTGAGCGCGTGCCTCGGGGCCAGCGTGGCCAATCGCGATGCCGACGGTGGCTGGTTCGGACTGCAGGTGGCCACGGGCACCACCCGGGCCGTGGTGACGCTCGGGCGTGTGCTCGGGCGCGTACTGGTGCTGGTGGCGACATTCGCGGTGTGGATGGCGCTGGCCTGGCTGTGCGGCCTGCTCATCGGCAACGGCTCCGACTGGCCCCTGGTGGTCACTGGGTTCGCCGGTATCGGCAACATGCTCGTGGTGCTCACTGTGGCTGCCCTGTGCAGCGTCGCGCTGGGTCCCGTGTCATCGGGGGTGATGGGCGTGCTCGCATACATCTTCTCCCAGGCGCTGGTGAACATGTCGTCGGCAGCCGAGGCCGGCGTAATCGGCACATCGTGGTCGGGCCTCATCAGGTCGCTCTACCTCATCCTCCCGCGCGGCATTGTGTCGCCACTCGTCGCCGACCTGCAGGCCCGCGACGTGGCGGGCCTCGCCGCCCCGCGCGTTGAGGTGAACGGCAACATCGTGTTTATCCAGCCCGCGTCGTGGGCCACGGTCATCTGGACGCTCGGCTGGTGCGTGGTGCTGGCTCTGGCAGCGGCGGGCGCGATGCGCCGACGTGCGCTCTCCTAGCGACCCGTGCTTACAGAGGCGTACTGCCTCGACGGAGCCCACGTTGGCCCCAGAGCGAGCCCTTTTTTGCCGTACCGCCCCCTGAACCCACGCGCGGCACCCCTCGCACTCGCATCCGCGGCCGGGCGACGCGGCTACGCGGAGACCGGCTCCCGGACCATGCGCTCGTAGAGCGTGTCCCGCTCCACTGGCTGCTTGCCCCCGGCACGCACCAGATCGCAGATGCGGTCCTGGGTGAGCCCGAGCGGGGTCTGCACGGTGGTGGCGTGCGCGATGCGCTCCTCTGTGAGAGTGCCCGAGAGGTCGTCGAGCCCGTAGGTGAGGGCCTCGGACGTGATCTCCTCGCCCAGCATGACCCAGTGCCCCTTGATGTGCGGAAAGTTGTCGAGCATCAGGCGCGAGACGGCGATCGTGCGCAACTTCTCCTCCCGCGAGGGACCAGGCAGGTAGGCGAACTCCGTATTGCCGGGCAGGAACGGCAGCGGGATGAATGCCTGAAAGGCGGCCGGCTGCTGCTCGCTGAGCGCCTCATCCTGCAGCTCACGAAGCTGCACCATGTGGTCCACCTTCTCGGCCGGCGTCTCAAAGTGGCCGAAGAGCAGGGTGGCGTTGGTGCGCATGCCCATGCGGTGGGCGTCGCGGTGAACCTCCAGCCAGGTGTCTGACCCGACCTTGCGATCGGCAATGATCTTGCGCACCCGGGGGCTGAACACCTCTGCGCCGCCACCGGGCATGGTGTCGTGGCCAGCGGCCATGGTGCGCTCGAGCGCCTCACGGTGATCCACCTTGGCCAACTTGGCGCAGAAGTCGATCTCCACGGCGGTGAGCGCGGTCAGTGCCACGTGCGGCAGGCTGGCCTTGAGCTCGCGGAAGAGTTCCTCGTAGTACTCGAGGGTGAACTCTTTGGTCATGCCACCCACGATGTGCAGCTCGGTGATTCCGAGATCCGAAAGCTCCTGCGCGCGGTCCACCAGTTGGTCGACCGAATATGCGTAGGCCCGGGGGTCGTGATCGGTCCACACCGCGAATGCGCACAGTCCGCAGCCCACCACGCAGATGTTGGTGGGGTTGAGGTGCGCGTTGACGTTGTAGGTCACCGCGTCGCCGTGCAGGCGTCGTGCCACCTGATCGGCGGCGGCCCCGAGGTCGGCGAGGGGGGCCTGCTCGTAGAGCGCGACGGCCTCGCCTGCGGTAATGCGCTCGCCCTCGGCGGCGCGGGTCAGGATTGCATCAATCATGCGTCTGACGCTAACACGGCCGCCCGGTACCCCCGAGGGTCATCTGCCCTGTCCACACCGTGCATTCGACGCCCTCCAACAACCTACGATGCAGCCATGGCGGAGCATGCACTCAAGGAATGGGCATCAGTCATCGCCGCGATGCTCGCCGGTGAGCAGGTGGTGATGCTGCGGAAGGGCGGCATCGGCGAGAAGCGCTTTGACGTGCCCCATCAGCACTTCTTCCTGCTTCCCACCCACCTGCACCAACGCCCCGAACTGCTGACCCCCGATGCACGCGACACCTACGCGGCCGATCTGGCCGTGCGCGACGAGCCCGGGCGAAACCTCATCACCGCCTGGTGCGAGGTGCACGAGGTGCACCCGATCAGCGAGCAGGTCGAATTGGATGCCCTCGACGGCTTCCATGTGCTGGGCGCCGACTACGCGCACTCGCGGCTCAAGTGGCGGCCCCGGCAGCCGCTGATGGCCGTGGTGGTGCGCGTGCACCGGGTCACCCCGACCATCGATCTGGAGATGACAGAGGACATGGGCGGATGCGTGTCGTGGATCAGGCTGCCCGACAGCGTGCCGACGCCCCCGTCGGCACCGGTGCTGGATGACGCGCAATTCACCGCACAGGCCACCGCCATCGCCGATGCGCTTGCCTCCGCGGCACCGCACGGCGCCTCGGCCGCCGCACCGCTCGGATAGCCTGCCGTCATGGCGTACACGGACGAATTCGACGCGGTTGTGGCCGAACTGCCCAGCGATTGGGCCTTCTTCGAGTGCTACATCACGGTGGATGACCCCCTGCGACTGTCAGACGCGCGTGTGGCGCTCGCCCGGGCGCACG
>Ga0194043_1000708_pt1 | contig 18711 bp, 15 predicted proteins | sample JunL4415m_MetaG_FD_161274 | JGI IMG/M metagenome (GOLD analysis project Ga0194043, IMG submission 161274) | Anoxic zone freshwater microbial communities from boreal shield lake in IISD Experimental Lakes Area, Ontario, Canada - Jun2016-L442-15m | ecosystem: Environmental > Aquatic > Freshwater >...
CGCCGGTCCTTACTTGCGCCCGGCCTTCTTGCGATCCGTCGCGCTCAGAATCCGCTTGCGCAGACGAATGCTCTTGGGCGTAATCTCGACCAGCTCGTCGTCCTCGATGTACTCCAGCGCCTCTTCCAGCGTGAACAGGATCGGCGGGTGCAGCACGATGGACTTGTCGGCCGAGGATGTGCGCATGTTGGTGAGCTGCTTGGCCTTGGCGACGTTGACCACCAGGTCGCCTTCCTTGGCGGCCTCGCCCACGATCATGCCCTCGTAGCACATGACGGTCGGGCCGATGAACATCTTTCCGCGCGTCTGCAGGGTGTCGATTGCGAAAGCCGCAGACTTCTCCGTGGCGTTGGCGATCATCGAGCCGTTCTGACGACCGCCCAGGTCACCCTTGTACGGGCCGTACTCGCTGAAGTGATGGAACAAGACGCCCTCGCCGCGGGTCGCGTTGAGGATGCGGGTGCGCAGGCCCATCACGCCGCGGGTCGGAATTTTGAACTCCAGGTGCGTGCGCTCCTCGCGGAGCACCATGTCCTTCATCTCGCCACTGCGCGAGCCAAAGATCTCGATGACCTTGCCCGCAAACTCGCTGGGGACGTCGACCACCGCTTGCTCGATAGGCTCCATCTTCTTGCCGTGCTCGTCCTTCTTGATGATGACCTGCGGGCGGCCCACCTGAAACTCGTAGCCCTCGCGGCGCATGGTTTCCATGAGCACGGACAGGTGCAGGACTCCTCGGCCGGCGACTTCCATGCCGCCCTTGTCCTCGGTCTCGACGATATTCATCGAGATGTTGGACTCGGCCTCGCGCTCAAGGCGCTCCTTGATCTGACGACCGCCGACGATCTTGCCTTCTTGACCAATCAGCGGACTAGTCGACGCCGCAAACACGATGGACATCGTCGGCTCTTCGACGTGGATCGGGTCGAGGACCACCGGCTCGATGCGGCAAGTGAACATGTCGCCGATGTCGCAATCCTCGATGCCCACGACTGCGCAGATGTCGCCCGCATGAACTTCGGTGGCCTGCTGGCGGCCCATGCCCTCGAACGTGAAAAGGTCCTTGATGTTGGCCTGGTAGCGACTGCCGTCGTTCTTGACCACCATGATGCGCTCGCCGTTGTGGAGCGTTCCCGAAAAGACTCGCCCGATGCCGATACGGCCGACGAAGTTGGAGAAGTCGATGGTACACACCTGCATGGCGACCGGACCGTCCACGTCGACATCGGGCGCCGGAATGTACTTGATGATCGAATCGAGCAGCGGCGCCATATCCATGTTGTCGTCGCCGGGCTCGTAGCGCGCGTAGCCGCTCACGGCACTGGTGTAGACAACCGGGAAATCGAGCTGCGCGTCGTTGGCGCCCAGATCGAGCATGAGCTCAAAGACTTCGTCGATGACCTCGTGAGGACGAGCACCGGGACGGTCAATCTTGTTGACGACGACCATCGGCTTCAGGCCGTGCTCCAGTGCGTGCTTGAGCACGAAACGTGTCTGCGGCATCGCGCCCTCAAAGGCGTCGACGATGAGCAGGCAACCGTCGGCCATCTTTAAGACGCGTTCGACTTCGCCACCAAAGTCAGCGTGGCCCGGCGTGTCGATGACGTTGATCTTGGTGCCGTTGTAGCGAATCGAGATGTTCTTGGCGAGGATGGTGATACCGCGCTCGCGCTCTTGGTCGTTTGAGTCGAGCACGCGCTCGGCGACCTGCTGGTTGTCTCGGAAGACGTGAGTCGTCTGGAGGAGTCGATCGACCAACGTGGTCTTGCCGTGGTCCACGTGGGCGATGATGGCGATGTTGCGAACGTCGTTCTGCCGCATGATGCTCCGATGCTTATTAGAGACGCACTTGCCGTCTGGGACACATTTAGCGCAAGAGGGTAGTATAGCACGCTCGCACAGCACGGCCCGCTGCGCCCTGCCACAGAAAGTGCGCGCGCACGAAGCCGTTAACCTCGCGTAAGATACCAGTACGCGCAACACATAGACCGTGTCCTTGCCGAGGGGGGCAACGGAATGTCGGCCGACTACGCCAGCGGCTACGATGAGGTGGAACCCGAGCCCGAGCAGGACCCCAAGAACCGGCGCAATGCTGGCATCTGGGGGTCGCTTGCCACAGTGCTCGTTGCAGCAATCGTGCTGCTCATCGTGCTCACTCAGTGCGTTCCTCGTGTGCCTGACGTGGTCGAACTTACCGAGAAGCAGGCTGTCACAAAGCTAACGGAAGCCGGCTACCCGGTCGGCGTCGTAAGCAGGGTCGTGCTCCCCGACACCTCGGCGGGCAAGGTGGCCGAGCAGGCTCCAGAGGCCGGTACCATCTTCTCCCGCGGCGGGAGCGTCGACATTGTGGTGGCGCTCGGATCTGAGCTAGTCGAGGTACCTGAGGTCATAGGCAACGACACCCCTGCTGCAGAGCTACTCATCAAGGCCAAACAACTGGTGATGGTAGTCGAGGGGCAGTACAGCCCCAGCATTCCCGCCGGCGCCGTCATCAGCCAGACTCCGCCCGCGGGAACCAAAGTGCCCGTCGGATCGAGTGTCGTGCTGGTTGTATCGCTCGGCATCGAGCCAGAGACGGGCTTTGGCCCTGGCACGTCGCCACCCGCCGGGGCCAGCTTCTCGGCTAGTAGCACCGGATCGGGATCGACTGGCTCCGGCTCCGCACAGTCCAACTGCACTGCGAGCTACCCCGCCGCCACTGTGTGGTCCAGCGGCGGCGACATCTTTATCCGCCTGACCGGTGGCGGCAGCACGCGACGGCTCACGAGCGGCTCGGCCTGGGACAGTCGGCCGCTCCTGTCGCCCAATGCCAGGTACGTGGTCTTCATGCGCGCTCCGTCCAACGGTGCCAAGGCCGACGGAATCGGACGTGTGTGCCTCACCACCTTCGACGCCCAGATCATGAAGATGCCCTGGTCAACACAGATGACGGCAGGGCACGTGTGGTATGAGGACTACGCCTTCGCCCCTAGCCCCACCGGCACCGCGCCGGGCAGCGACTGGCTGGTCATCTCCCAGCTCTACGAGTATCCACTTACGTCAGCCCAAAACCCGGACCCTGCACAAAACCTGAGGGGTCGACTCGCAGTGTGCAACGTTCCGATCGCCTCTTCGTGGGTCGGATGGAACGTGGAGTTCTTCCCCACTGCCGGGATCTCGCTGTCGAGGTCGAGCACGGCGGGGTGCGTCAAGGTCACAGCGGTTCGGCCGGACGGCAAGCCGTGGGTGCGCGAGTTTGATGCCCATACCGGGATGTTCCTCAAGTAGCCGCGAACTCCCGCGCACACAAAACTGCAAGTGTCAGCGCAGCACGAGATCGGCATAGACCGGCAGGTGATCCGAGGCTCGGCTCGGCACCGCTTCGAGCGCCTCGAGCTTCCAGTGTCGGCTGTAGGCAAAGTGATCCAGGCCGCGACTTGGCCGAATACTCGGGAAGCTGCTCGGCGGATTCTCGACAACCTCAAGCAGATCGGAGAGTACTGCGAGCTCACCGGCGAGGCAGTTCAAGTCGCCGGCGAGCACGAGCGGAGTGTCGCGAGGAAGGTTCTCAGCCAGGAAGGCGAGCTGGGCCGCTCGCGTCCGACGCCCCAGCGAGAGGTGCGTCGAGACGAACGTGATGGGCGTGCCGCCAGCCGAGATCTCGGCGACTAGGGCGCCACGACGCTCCATTCCACCTGGAAGCAGCAAGTTACTCGCCGAGGTGAGCGTCCCCTCGTTCGCCAAGACCATGTTGCCCAGCGCGTGCACCCAACGTGTGTGATTGGGCTCAAACGTGTGGTCCATGTTGAGCATGCGTGCGATCTGGTCGGGCTGGTCCCAGAGCCCTCGTATGTGCCAGACCTCGTTGACTCCCACCACGTCTGGGGCTATACGCGCGATGACGCTGGCTATGCGGCGGTTGGACACCCAGCCATCGACGCCTTCGCCGTGGCGAATGTTGTAGGTGAGGAAGCGCACAAGAAACTCCCGGTCCGGGGCTGGGCACCCCAAGAAGATGCCCATTCGCACATCGGGCGAACGCGAAACGACGCCGAGCTACTCCCCGACGGGCACGACGAGTTCGAGCAGGCAGTGACGTGAACCGAGGATGCCCAAACGATCGAGAAAGGTCAGGTCGAGCCCGGCTCCCTCAAACGTGCCTTCGTCGACGGCGGCAGCGATCTCGCACAACGTGTCGATCTGCTCTGCGGACAGGCCGATTGCGCGCCATGCGTCCGCCAGAGGGCAGGCGCACATACTGAGCACGAGCCGGCCATCTTCGAGCTCGTCAATCGCAGGCTCAAAGAGCGTGCCCCCGCAGGGGGAGCCCTCGACAAAGATGCGGCCGACTTCGGCTAGGTTGCCCGATAAGGCCGCCTCGGCGTACTTGCGTCCGACTTCGAGTCCTCGGCGATAGATGGCTCGCTTCATGATTTCGACTGCGCGGTCGCGACCGAGCTCCTCGGCAAGCTCCTCGTAGAGGTAGGCGTACATGATGGCGCGGTTCTCAAACGCCGAGCGAGTCTCGGCACGGGACCGATCCAGGGCGCTCTGAAGCTCGTCGAGAGTCGGACCGGTGGTCATCAGGTGGTCTGGGGTTCGACCTGTGCCGGAACCGCTTCGTGACCGTCGCCGTGGTCATCGTCGTGATGAGGATGTACTTCCATCGGCTTGATGCCAAAGAAGTCCATCGTGCACGGCATGTCGATGTGAGCGGCGAGGTAGAGGTGGACCGTAGTCAGGATGATGAACAGCCAGTTGAGGACGTAGTGGACCGTACGCATGGCCCAGACGCCGGTGCCGCCGAGAAGACTGGCGGTCACGCCGTACAGGCTGATACTGAGAATTGGCACCTGATAGCGCCAGATGAACAAGCCGGTGAACGCTTGGGCAACCATCATGACCAGGAACATCGCGTAGGCCATCTTCTGCATGACGTTGTACTTGGCAACGTGCGGCTTGCTGTCGGAGAAGTAGCCGTAGTACGCCAACACGCCGAGCATGGAGCCGATGTCTTTGCCGCCAATCGAGAACTCGCGCCAGTCTGCATTGGTCTTTGAGAAGAACGCGTACCAGACGCGCCAGACCAGAACAACGATGACGATGATCATGAACACGTAGTGGGTGTTGCGCATGATCACTCGGTTACTCACGAAGAAGGGAAAGCGCAGATACATGCCGGTGAAGCCAAGGATGATCATCGATGACATGTGCACCGCGTGGAGCCACTTGGGAGTCGCGGGAGGACGCTCATCGTGCTCGGGCCAGTTTCCCTCTATGAATGACCTTCGGAAACGACCCGTGGTCACATAGAGCGTGAAGTGGAACAGGAGAAACAGCACGACGACGATGTAGAGCGCGGTGAAGATGACGTCGATCCAGACATTGAGTTCGACCAAGTTCATGAAGCCTTACCCCCTCATTTCCGACGGCACGTTGCCGCCGCTAGCTTTGTTCGACGCCGCCGGTTCGTACCCTTGCACGGTTCGATAAGAATCGTTCACCGTCACTGTACCTATAAATGCGAGTGACACGCTAGGCGTTGGAGCAATCTCGTGTCGGATCAGGCGAGTCCCTCTCGGGCAATAGGACACGTCATGCAGTGGCAGCCGCCTCGGCCTTTGCCAAGCTCGGAGCCCTCAATCTCGATAACCTCAACGCCGGCCGCACGCAGATTGGCGTTCGTGCGGGTGTTTCGCGCGTAGGCCACGACCACACCGGGCTCGATCGCCACGACGTTGTTCGCGTCGTCCCACTGCTCCCGTGCGGCCTGGAACGAGTCGCCTCCGGTGGGGATGACCCGCAGTTCGCTCACGCCAAGCGCATCGGCGATCGCAGGCAGGAGCCCCGCCTCCTCGGTGATGTCGAAAGTGCTGCCGTCGTGACCCGGTCGCAGACTGAAGACCTGCATCTGCTCGATGACCTGCGGATAGATGGTCACCGCATCGCGATCAACGAAGCCGATCACCGTGTCGAGATGCATGTAGGCGCGGGCCAACTCCATGCGACACGCGATGATTCGCTCGGCTTGGCCGGAGGCGAAGAGCGCACGGGCAATGTGTTCGACCATCCGGCCGGTGGAACGCTCTCCCATGCCGACAAGCACCGTCTTGTTGCCGATCGGCATGACGTCACCACCCTCAAGCGACGCGCCGTGGCCGAAGTCCTCCACGGCGAACCGCTCCGCGTCGCCGGCCGGCGGATACCAGAAGTCGAACTTCTCGGCGACAAACTTGGGGTGGTGACGGTAGATCTCGGAGACGTTTGAGACTTCGAGGCGCCGAGCGTGCCAGAACAGCGGCGGCAGAATGACGCCTCCGTAGATCCACGCCGAGGAGTCGCGCATAAAGAGCGAGTTGGGCAGCGGCGGCAGAACAAAGGAGTCGGGCGTAGCGAGCAGCGCACCAAGCGAATGGCGATTGAGTCTGTCTAAGTCGAGGCCGTCGAGTTCCGAGATCAGCAGTCCGCCCACCAGAATCTCAGCGAGCCGCGACGGCTCCTGCGAATAGAGCCAGCCGCGCAACTCCTCGACCAGTGAGAGCCCGACGGTGAAAGACGAAACCGCGCGCTCGACGATGTGGCTACGGGCGTCTTCGCTTGCAGCCAGGGCCTCGGCTAGGAGCTGCTGGAGATAGAGCACCTCCACGCCCCGATCACGCAGCACGTCAGTGAAATAGTCGTGCTCGCGCTGGGCCCGCTCGACCCAGACCACGTCGTCAAAGAGGTATTCCGAGCGATTCTGAGGCGTCAGCCTCTCGAGCGACCTGCCCGGACGATGTACCAGCACCGTCTTGAGGCGACCAACTTCTGAATGTACGCCGAATCCCGCCATGCTCACGCCCCGTCTCAGATGCATGTACTTGCGCGCACCATCGTATCGCCGCCGCGCCGAAGCGTATACGCCCTGCGCGTGGGGAAGGATACTGATGGCGACTCGCGTAGGCCCCCGCCGCCGAGAATCCCAGTACACCAAGAAGGAGTCACGATGATCAGGCCCTGCCGAGTACCACCCGCGTTGCTCGCAGGCGTCGCTGCTGGTGCGGCTGTGGGCGCAGTTGCCGCGCTGAGCCTGACCGGCATCGGCATTCGGCGCCCTGTCTCGCATCCGGATCCCGCACACTCCATCGACGACGCTTGGCAGCGTGTGGAAGCGCTTCGCGCTGCCGAGGCGGGCGAGGTCCATCCGGCCGGCCACACCGCCCTGCTCACTCCACTTGAGTCCCCGCCCGGAACTCCCACCGTCGTGCTCATGCACGGCCTGACGATGACTCCCGACCAGTTCGGGTGGATAGGCACCGTCATCCGCGACGCCGGCTACCGCGTACTCCTGCCTCTCATGCCCGAGCACGGCCGGACCGACGGATCGAGTGAGGCTCTGGCCGACGTCTGTGCCGAGGACCTGACCGAGTGGGCCGACTCGACCATCGACATCGCCAGCGGATTCGGTGGGCCGGTCTGGGTGATGGGGCTGTCGGCGGGTGGGCTCATGGCCTCGTGGTGCGCGCGCGTGCGACCTGAGGTGACACGCGTGGCCGCGATTGCCCCCTTCACCGCACCTGCAGGCTACCCTTGGGCGGCTGTGCGCATCGCCGCCCGGCTTGAGGGAAAGTTGCCGACGACCATGCACTACTGGGACGACGAGCTAAAGACCGAGGCGACCCTCTCCCCCTACGGTTACTCCGGATTCCCGATTCGCGGCGGCTCGGCGTACATGCGCATCTCCGAGGCGCTCTACGACCGCCGTCTGGCTCAGCAACCCAATCTGCAGCATGCGACCCTCGTGCTCAACGACTGCGACGACGCCGTGAGTGACGCTCGGGCACGTGAGCTCTTCCGGAGCTGCTTCTACGACACGCCTGCCGCCTACGAGGAGATCACGCTGCCAGCCTCGCTCGCTTGGGAGCACGACTTCATCGACCCCTGGCTCGACCCGCGCCCCAATCCGCGGGCCGTGCTCGAGGTCCTGCTCGGCGCGCTGGGGATCGAGGGGCCGAGGGCGACTCAGGCAATCGAGGGGTACCAGCCGTAGGGCGCCACTCGGCGCTGGCTCGAACGAGTATCCTCATCTGGCAGTCGACTTTCCCAGGAGGCCTTGGTGGCAACGGACGTTAGCGAACTGCGTCTCAACGTGCGCTATGACGAGGGCGATGGCCCCCCGATGGTGCTTCTGCACGGCCTCAACGCCGACGCAACTGACTGGCGCCCGGTCATCGATACCATCGGCGGGGGCTACCGGTTCATCGCTGTCGACCACCTGGGCTACGGGGACTCGCCCAAGCCCCTCGACATCGACTACGACACTGACCAGCAGGTGCAGATTCTCGATGCCACCCTCGTCGATGCAGGGGTCGACCAGCCATTTCTCTTGGTTGGCTACTCACTGGGCGGCGATATCGCAATCCGCTATGCATCCACCTACCCGCACAAGGTCCGGCGCCTCTTCCTGCTCTCGGCGCCGTTCTACCTGCCCCCGGAGTCGTTCGCGAGCGACCACTTCGCGACGCGCTACCTGCAAGTGGTGGTCTTCCAGGCTCTCTGGCGACTGGTTTCGGGAGCCAAGAAGAAGGACGACCTGCTCTACCAACTCGCCAACGGACGCGCCGAGGAGTTCGCCAAAGCCCAGCTTCGCAGCGACGAGGTCCCCGTCCGCTGGGACATCATGAGTAAGAACCTCAGCAACTGCATCGCAAAAGCCACCTTCGTCGACGACCTGCCCAAACTCGACATGCCGGTGACCTTCGCACTGGGCATCCGCGATCCCATCGTGCACCCCGACCAGACACCCGACCTGAAGCGACTCAAGCCCGACATCGACATCCGTCGCATCGTGGGGCTGTCGGCCGATCACTTCATGCTCCAGAACCTGCCCGCCACCGTCGCCGAGGAGATCATGCGCGACGAGGTCCGCGGCCTTCACGTGCGCTACCGCGCAGGGCAAGGCGCTGCGACAGTCTTCCTGCACGGCGCGGGCGAGGATCCGAACTTCTGGGTGCCGGTTGCCACGGCGCTCTCAGCACGTGGCGAGGTGGCCGCAGTGGACCTGCTCGGCTTTGGGGAGTCGCCTAAGCCTCTCTCGAGTCGCTACAAGCTAAGCGATCACGCCGACGCGGTCATTCGTACGCTCAAGAGAGAGTTTGCCGGTCGCAGAGTGCGGCTGGTGGGACAGGAGTTTGGCTCGACTGTCGCGCTTGCCGTGGCCGCTGCAGCGCCGCAGCTTGTGTCTGACGTCGTGGCGTTTTCGCCACTGCTCCTGGAACCGTCAGATGCCGCGGACGGCGGAGATGCTCTCCAAGCTGAGGCTCTGGCCACTCGAGAACGAGTCAGAGCGATGGCTGGAGATGTTCGCTCGCGAGCAGCTGTTGAGAGATCCGAGGAGCGCATCGTCCCCTTACTGCGAACCGGCCTCAACGCGGTCCTGGCTGCCGATCCCGAACAGCTTCTCGCATCCGTCTCGATGCCGACGGTAATCGTGATGCCCGATGCCGACGACCGCGTTCCCCGCTCCTACCTGAAACGACTGCTTGCAGACTCTAGGGTCCTGCATGTCCTCGAACCGAAGGGCGTCCGCTGGATGCCACTGGAAGACCCTTCAGGCACAGTACTTTTGATCGACCCCAAAGCCGGATCTGCCGCCGAGAAGGCCAAGGCCGCTCCGCAGGTGAAACCACGCGCCGGGCTTGATGCTGTGAAAGCGGCGTTCACCAGCGCATCGAATCAGGTCATGTGGCGCGGGCTGGGGCTTGTGGTTCTCGGACTCTGGATGCTGACACTCCACTCGGCAGACTCTCGCCTTCTCGCCATCGGGTTTGCCGTGTGGGTCCTGATTGAGGGGATCTCGACGGTAATCGGTGCCATCGGCCTTCGCCGGAGCGGTGCTGCTGGCTGGCTACCTTGGCTGCTCATCGGGGTGGTTTCCTTTGGCGTTGCGGGGCTGCTTCTAGTGAGCACCCGCCTCAATCTCACCATCTTGGCGTTCGCTATCATGGCTCGCGCTCTGTACGTGGGCGTCGCCAACCTCTACGTCGCCCGCAATGTGGCGCACACTCCTCGATCACGGTGGATCCTCGTCTTTGAGGGGCTCCTCGGCGTCGCCATTGCACTGGCCTTTGTGTTTGGCGAACACCGCGGAGCGCTCCTGACCAAGTATGTGCTCGCGGGATACTTCATTATCTCGGGCATATCGGGGATCTCGTATGCCCTGGCTAACCGCAAAGCAATTCGGGTGCGGGTGCAACGGGCGATCGCCGGCCAGGCCAACCAGCTGTAGACCCCGAAATCAGCCAACGACACGCGTCTACCGCCACCCGTGCTTGGATCGGATGTGGCATACTCTTCGCATACTAACCGTTCGCTCATTAACCATTGCCTGCTGGGCGGGCCTGCGCCACTAGGAGATCCCTTGCACCACGGCCACGGTTCTAACTGCGCACTCCCCCAGCCGGACGGCGTTGACCCGCTCTCGTATGCGGTCTTTGGCGCCTACATGCGGTCGCTTCACCTGCATCGCCAACTGATCGGCAAGCTCCTGAGCGAGGCAGACACTCACCCTGGCCAAGCGTTTTGCCTGCGCATGCTCGCGGCCAACGATGGCATCACTCAGCGCGACCTAGCAGAGGCCATGCAACTTTCTCGGCCAGCAGTGACGACGATGCTGCAACGGATGCAGAAGGCCGGACTCATCGTGAGGCGCGCAGACGATGCCGACCAGCGCCTTATGCGCGTCTACCTGACCGATGGTGGCCGCACGCTCGCAGCGCAGATGCGTGAAACGTTTGCCGTCTACATCTCAACTGCCTTTGACTCGATGACCGTGAAGGACCGCCGCGAGCTCGAACGTCTTCTCGGCATTGTCGCCCAGAATACGGAAGCGGCGCTCGAGTGAACGCCCTCAACTGCAGACCCGGCAAGCACCATCCCCCGAAAGAGGAAGCGCGCAGATGACCAAGCTGTTCAAGATCTACCTTGGCCCGTACTGGAAACAGCTGACCCTCGTGATGCTGCTGGTCTTGCTGCAGGCGATGGGCAACCTGTTCCTCCCAGACCTCAACGCCAAGATCATCAACGAAGGCGTCGCCAAGGGCGACATCACGACGATTCTGCGATACGGCGTAGTCATGCTGCTTGTGTCACTCGTGGTCGGAGCGATCTCGATCGTCTCGGTGTACTGGGGTTCCAAGACAGCTATGGCGTTCGGGCGCGACGTGCGCAGCGCGATCTTCCGGCGCGTCGAGGGTTTCTCCCAGACCGAGGTCAACTACTTCGGCACGCCGTCCCTGATCACGCGCAACACTAACGACGTCCAGCAGGTTCAGCAGGTCATCGTGATGGGCCTGAACATGATGATCACGGCGCCCATCATGGCCATCGGCGGCGTAATCATGGCGGTCCGGATGGACGTGCAGCTCTCCACAGCACTCATCGTAATCATCCCGCTGATGGTAGTTGTAATCGGTACGCTGCTCAGCCAAGCGCTACCGCTGTTCAAAGCCATGCAGAAGAAGGTCGACCGGATTAACCAGGTCACGCGCGAAACGCTCTCAGGCGTGCGCGTCATCCGAGCCTTCGTGCGAACCCGGCACGAGGAGGAACGCTTCGACCTCGCCAACCGCGACCTCACCGACACCGCATTGAGAGTCGCGTACCTGTTTGCAATCATGATCCCGGCCCTCTTCGGCATCATGAACCTCTCGACCGTGGCGATCATGTGGTTCGGCGGGCTGCGGGTAGCCAGTGGTGCGATGCCGATAGGCAACCTCACCGCGTTCATCACCTACATCTCGCTCATCCTCATGTCCGTAACGATGGCCGTCATGATGTTCGCCATGGTCCCGCGCGCGGCCGCCTCGGCCGAGCGCATCTGCGAAGTCTTGGAGATGGAGCCTTCGGTCAACGATCCGGAAGGCGCATCACCGGTATGCGAGGGTTCCGGCTACATCGAGTTTGAGAACGTCGAGTTCCGCTACCCCGGCGCTGAGGACCCGGTCCTGTGCTCGATCTCCTTCTCGGCCAAGCCCGGCGAGACAACCGCAATCGTCGGCAGTACCGGGAGCGGCAAGTCCACGCTCATCAACCTCATCCCGCGCTTCTACGACGTCACCGGCGGCCGCGTGCTTGTCGATGGCGTCGACGTACGCGACATGCGCCGAGAAGACCTCTGGCGCAAGGTCGGATTCATCCCGCAACGGGCGTTTTTGTTCTCCGGCTCGGTGGCGAGCAACCTGCGCTACGGCTCCGAGCACGCCCCCGAGGACGAGTTGTGGCGCGTACTCGAGGTCGCTCAGGGCTCTGAGTTCGTCGCCGAGATGGCCGAGGGGCTCGACGCGCCCATCACACAAGGCGGCTCGAATGTCTCCGGCGGCCAGCGACAGAGGCTCGCTATCGCCCGCGCACTCATGAAACGGCCCGAGATCTATGTCTTCGACGACAGCTTCTCGGCGCTCGACTTCAAGACCGACTCGAAGCTTCGTGCAGCGTTGGTCGACGAGACACGTGAGGCGACGGTCATCATCGTCGCGCAGCGCGTGAGCACGATCATGCACGCCGACCGGATCATCGTGATGGAGAACGGCACCATCGCCGGCATCGGCACGCACGACGAGCTCATGGAGAGTTCGGAGACGTATCGCGAAATCGTGTACTCGCAGCTTTCCCAGGAGGAGATCGCGTGACCGACGCCAAGAGCAAAGCTGCTCCAGCCGCTCAAAGCGGCGGCCGCGGATTCGGACCGGGAGGCGGTGGGATGAAGGCCCCCATCGTGAAGGCCAGCAACTTCAAGGATTCAGGACTGCGCCTGCTCAAGACACTGCGTCCCGAGCGTGTGAAAATCATCTTCGTCATGGTCATGTCGATCATCAGCGTGGCCTTCAGCGTGGCTGGACCCAAGATCCTCGGCAACGCCACCAACGTGCTGTTCGCCGGAGTGATCGGGAAGCAGTTCCATGCCGGGACGACCACGCAGCAAGCGATTGCAGGGCTTCAGGCCCAAGGACAGTCCACGCAGGCCGAGATGGTCGCCAAGAGCGGTTTCACCCCGGGCGTCGGCGTCGACTTCCGGCAGCTCGCACAGATCCTGATTCTGCTTGCGGCGGTATACCTGCTCAGCGCATTCTTCCTGTGGTTGCAGGGCTACATCATGGCAGGCGTCGCGCAGCGCACGGTCTACTCCCTTCGTAGGAGCGTTGACCTCAAGCTCGCGAAGCTTCCGCTCAAATACTTTGACGATCACCCCCGCGGAGACATCCTCAGCCGCGTCACCAACGACATCGACAACATCTCAAACACGCTTCAGCAGGGTCTCACGCAGATCATCACGGCCGTGTTTACCATCATCGGCATCATGCTGATGATGATTTGGATCAGCCCGCTCCTCGCGGCGATCTCCCTGTTGAGCGTCCCGATCTCGATCGTCATCACGATCATCATCGGGAAGCGCTCGCAGAAGCAGTTTGCGCGGCAGTGGGAGCGCACCGGCAAGCTGAACGGCCACATCGAAGAGATGCACACCGGCCATAGCATTGTGAAGGTGTTCGGACGCCAAGAGCAGGCGATTGCGCAGTTCGACGAGGAGAACGAGAAGCTCTACGACGCGAGCTTCAAGGCCCAATTCATCTCGGGAATCATCATGCCGGCGACCCAGTTCGTCGGAAACCTCAACTACGTCGCCATTGCCGTCATCGGCGGCGTGAAGGTCGCATCCGGGACGATGTCGCTGGGCGACGTTCAGGCTTTCATCCAGTACTCGCGTCAGTTCACCTGGCCTATCGCGCAGACCGCGAGCATCGCCAATGTCATGCAGTCGGCGGTTGCGTCGGCGGAGCGCGTCTTTGAGCTGCTCGATGAGGCCGAAGAGACGCCCGACGCAATCGCACCCGAGCGCTTGGCCGACGTGACTGGCAGCATCAGCCTGCGCGACGTGTCATTCCGCTACGACGCCGAGACGCCGCTCATCGACGACTTGAACCTCGACGTTGCCCCGGGGCAGACCGTTGCGATCGTGGGCCCGACAGGCGCGGGCAAGACCACGTTGGTCAACCTGCTTCTGCGCTTCTATGAGATCGACTCGGGCAGCATCAGCGTGGATGGCATCGACATCCGCGATGTGACGCGCGACAACCTGCGCCGCACCTTTGGGATGGTGCTGCAAGACGCCTGGCTCTTTGGCGGGACTATCCGCGAGAACATCGCATACGGCCGCGAGGACGCGACCGAAGAGGAGATTCTCGCTGCCGCTCGCGCTGCCAACGTCGATCACTTTGTGCGCACTCTAGCGGATGGCTATGACACCGTCCTGAACGACGACGCTTCCAACGTCTCTCAGGGTGAAAAGCAGCTCCTGACGATCGCGCGGGCCTTCCTCGCCGATCCGCAGGTCTTAATCTTGGACGAGGCAACGAGTTCGGTGGACACCCGCACCGAGGTCATGATCCAGAAGGCCATGTCCGAGCTCATGAAGGGGCGCACCAGCTTCGTGATCGCCCACCGTCTCTCAACCATCCGAGGCGCCGATACTATCCTGGTGATGAACCAGGGTCATATCATCGAGCAGGGCACACATTCCGAGCTCTTGGCGGCCGCTGGCTTCTACGCCGACCTCTACAACAGCCAGTTCACAGCGGCGCTTGATGAGGCCGTGTAGGACGCGCCCGCCGAGAAATACCCCCGCCGGTGCGCCGGTGCCCCGTGGGCATCTGCGGCTCCGGCGGGCGAGGTGGACAACTCCGCGCCTCTCCCCCAGCATGGGGAAGATTCATGCTCTCAGTATCTGGCGTGTTAGCTCACAGAATCCGGGGTTTGGGAATGCCAAGTTGGATATCGCGGTTCCTCTCCCTTGACGACCTCTGGTCCGCGCTGGGGTACGGACTCATTGTGATTGTCAGTCGAATGACCTCAACTCGCTTGCCACTCTCAGATGTGTCCCTGCTCGCCTCGGGAATGCTCGCAATCATCTGGATCTCGAGCTCGAAAATCCGGAATCGCAATGCCCAGCGCTACCCAAACGCGCGGGTGCTCTTCTGGGCGGTCGTGGCGGTCGCGTCGCTGCTGTTCGCCATCAGGTAGCACTTTGGGGGGCAGAATCGCCCCCGGTGCCGCTCGACTGCCGTTCGCGGAGCCGAGACGACCGCTGGCCGACGAACCTTTGGCAGCCCCTATCCTTATCTCAGGTTATGGATATAAACTTCAATAGCATTGTCGGCAGCAAAGCTCGACTCTGAGGAGGACGCTCATGCCGCGAATCGTACCGAGGCAATGGGTCACCAACGAAGAAGGCATCACCGGCAAGATCCGGACACGAACTCGCGAGTATTCAGCCTACGTTCCAGACCCCCTTATGGGACGACAGTTCAGCTTCACCGGTGAATGCGCCGCCCACATCGCGGAGGCCGAGACCGCCATTCGGAGCCTCCACTCAAACGCCGTGGTCTTGGACAGGACCGACGGGCTCGCACGACTCCTGCTCCGAGCCGAAGCACAGGCATCCTCTAGGATCGAGGGCGTGGTGATAGCGGCGCACAAGCTCCTCCGCGCCGAGGCCGCACGCGACCTTGACCCGAGCGGCGTGCCAGACGACCTCGCCGGAGAGGTTCTGGCGAACATCGACGCGATGGACCTCGCGATGGAGCTGGCCGACTGCGAGCAGACCGTCACGATCGAGACGCTCCTCCGGATCCACGAGAGGGTCCTGCAGGCCTCGGACCTGCGGGAGCACGCCGGGAAGATGCGTGTCGGCCAGAGTTGGATCGGAGGCAGTTCGTACAACCCGTGCGATGCCGCCTTCGTCCCCCCGCCGCCGGATGAAGTGCCGGCACTGCTCGAAGACCTCGCGGCGTTCTGCAACGACACATCCCTGCCAGCGGTGGCCCAAGCGGCGATCGCCCATGCGCAGTTCGAGACGATCCACCCGTTTGTCGACGGCAATGGACGAACGGGCCGGGCCATCATCCACGTGCTGCTTCGGCGTCGTGGTCTCGCACCGTCGTGGTGTCCCCCAGTCTCCTTGGTGCTCGCGACCATGAAGGACGACTACATTCGGGTACTCGACGATTTCCACTCCGAGGCGCCGCCGGACAGTCCTGAGGCGGTCGCAGGTGTCGACCGGTGGGTCTCGTTCTTCGCCCAGGCGTGCACTCGTTCCGTGGACGATGCGATGTTGTTCGAGGACCGCGTCGGCGCCATCCAGGCGGATTGGCGAGAGCGATTGGCACCGGTCCGTCGAGGCTCATCCGTCGACTTGCTCATCGAGGCACTGCCACGGACAGCGATTCTCACCGTGAACCAGGCGGCCAGGATCCTAGACAGGAGTTTCACCGCAGCGAACGCTGCTGTTCAGGAGCTGGTGAAAGCCAAGGTTCTAAAGCAGGTATCTATTGGCAAGCGAAATCGAGCTTTTGAGTCACCTGAGGTGATCGCTGCGTTCACCCAGCTCGAGCGAAGGCTCGCGAGCCCCTCGGGTGACACGCACACTGCCGCGCCAGTACGGCCGGTTCCGTGGAAGAGGAAGTAGTCGTTGCGCGTGCGAGGCCCCCTCAGGGTCGCGGTACGTCCACTAGCCGTTGGGAGACAGCATGGAACTCAATCTCCGAAGCGTGGCATTCAAGACCGGTGACAAGTCCGACCAGATTCCGCTCAGGGTCACGCTGCTGCGGCAGATTCCCGGGCCCGATCGTCCGGACTACTGGCTCGGCGCCCTCCAGAAGCCCTTCCAGTGGATCAGCGGCTCCGAACCCGGGGCCTTCGAGATAAAGTATCTCGTGCTCGCGACGCAGTGGCAGGAGACCAGCGTCCGAGCGGGCGTCACCAGACTCCCCGTGGGCATCGCCTATGTTGTTGATCCCTCGCTCCTCGACGACCGCGAGCTCGACCTCGACAAGATCCGCTACGTCGCCGACGGTGTTGCCGATGACCCCGACGCCCCTGCACCGCCGGAATCGTGGCCCTCGAAAGTCGCCGGGGCAATTGCGGGGATGTTTGGAACGCGTGACACCAAGTAGTCACGACCGACCACGCGGCACCCCACTTGTTCCGAAACACGGGTGCCCGTAGCAAAGGAATGGCCCGCCTCTCGACCGAGGCGGGCCATTCCACTCTCTAGCGATGCAGGGCGACTGAGCAGCCCGCACTATCTCAAGCTCTAGAGCTCGTCTGGCTCAGCCTGAGTCAACGCAGAGCCGGCGCCATGTTCTGCCGTATAGGCGGCAGACTCTCCGGAATGAATATCGATATGGAAGGTCTCCGGGACCCAGATCATACCGATGACGAAGCAGACGATCGCAACACCCATCGGCCACCACAGACCGGCGTAGTTATTGCCAGTGCTGGTCAGCAGCGCGAGGCCGATGATGGGTACGAGACCACCGAATACGCCGTTTCCAATGTGGTATGGCAGCGACATCGAGGTGTAGCGAATCTTGGTCGGGAAGAGCTCGACCAAGAATGCCGCGACGGGACCGTACACCATAGTCACGTAGAGGACCTGGACGAACACGCAGATGCCCAGGACCCAGGGGTTGTAGCCCTGATACGGGAACAGGAACTGCTGAAACACCACCGGTACGCCGACCTTTGCGGCCACAGCGACCACCGCAGGTGAGGTTGATGTGGCGGCCTTAGCTGCAATCGCAGCGACGTCGTACTTAGCAGGCGCGAACGCGGCCATAAGCCCGTAGAGCGGATACCACGTCAGAATGGCGAGACCCATGCCGGTGAACATGATCGGCTTGCGGCCGATCTTGTCGGACAGCGCCCCGAAGATCACGAAGAACGGAACAGCGACCAGGAGCGCACCGCCAACGATGACGTTGGAGGGAACCAGCGCCACGTGGAAGACCTTCTGCAGGTAGAAGAGAGCGTAGAACTGGCCCGTGTACCACACGACGCCCTGGCCCATCGTGACGCCGAACATCGCAAGCAACACGAACTTGAGGTTGTACGGGTTACCGAAACTCTCCTTGAGGGGGTTCTTGGACAAACCGCCCGACTTCTTGAGGCCCGCGAAGAGTGGGGATTCCTTGAGCGAGACGCGGATGTAGAGAGAGACCGCGATCAGCAGAATAGACAGGAGGAACGGGATGCGCCATCCATAGGCGTTGAACCGCACTGCACCCTCCACCTTGCCGTACATCTCCTGGAGGATGAGGTTCGTCCCCAGGATGACTCCGAGCGACATGAACAGACCGGCGGTCGCCGTGATCTGAATCCAGCTCGTCCAGAAGCCGCGCTTGCGCTCCGGAGAGTGCTCGGCGACGTACGTTGCCGCGCCGCCGTACTCTCCGCCTAGTGCGAGGCCCTGCAAGATGCGCAAGGTGATGAGGATGATGCCGGCCATTTCGCCGAACCCGATCACTGCTTGCCACCAGTCGAACGTTGGAAGCAATCCGACGGCAAACGTACAGATACCCATCAGGGTCATCGTGATCATGAAGGTGTACTTGCGACCGATAAGGTCGCCCATGCGACCGAACACGATGGCGCCAAAGGGCCGCACGATGAAGCCGACAGCGAACGTCGCGAGCCACGCGATGATGTCCCCGGTCGGAGTCCCCGTGTGGTAGAACTTGCTGGCGATGACGGTCGCCAAACTTCCAAAGATGTAGAAGTCGTACCACTCGACCATCGTGCCTACCGATGAGGCCATGATGATCTTGGCGATCCCCTTCTCGGAGACCTCAACTGCGGGCTTCTTTACCGCCGCTGCGTCTGACATGTGCATCCCTCCTTGGGATTTTCCACTGTGTG
>Ga0194043_1000709_pt1 | contig 18689 bp, 19 predicted proteins | sample JunL4415m_MetaG_FD_161274 | JGI IMG/M metagenome (GOLD analysis project Ga0194043, IMG submission 161274) | Anoxic zone freshwater microbial communities from boreal shield lake in IISD Experimental Lakes Area, Ontario, Canada - Jun2016-L442-15m | ecosystem: Environmental > Aquatic > Freshwater >...
TCAATCCCTTCACGACAAGAGAGAGACATCCCATGAGCGACAAGCCGTCTGTCCTATTCGTCTGCATCCACAACGCTGGCCGTTCGCAGATGGCTGCCGCCTACCTTCAGCACCTCGGGGGTGGCCGGATCGAAGTGCGATCCGCAGGTTCGGCGCCGGCAGATCAGGTGAATCCGGCAGCGGTAGCCGCGATGCTCGAAGAGGGCATCGACATGAGTGCGGAATCCCCGAAGATTCTGACCGACGATGCGGTCCAGGATTCCGACGTCGTCATCACCATGGGTTGCGGCGACACCTGCAAGTTCTACCCCGGTAAGCGCTACGAGGATTGGGTTCTTGACGACCCGGCCGGTCAAGGAATCGACTCAGTGCGGCCCATCCGTGATGAGATCCGCCGACGCGTTGAGGCTCTCATCGCCGACCTTGAACCGGCCGCCCTTCCGTCGTCATAACCTTCCACCCCTCGTCTCGACTCAGGCATCTTCGGTCAAGACAGACCCGTCTGAGGGTTCTTCGATCAATCGATGCCCCAGAAGCCGGGAGCAGTCGGTCACAACAGCAGTTGGGGACCGACATCGCCACCATCTGAGGGCTCTAACCCCGGCAAGTTCCACGACACTCGATGTAACGCGCAGGGGCCGCGGCGTCGCAGCGAGTCGAGATGGTCGGGACTCGCGTAGCCCTTGTTGACTTCCCAGCCATACTCGGGAAATCCGGTCGAGAGTTCGACCATGAGTGCATCGCGTTGCACCTTGGCCAGCACTGATGCGGCCGCCACCGCCGAGCAGGTGAGATCGGCCTTCACCTTGGTGACCACACGGGGAGCCTGGAAACCGAGCGGATCGGGCTCGACGTCGTCAAACAAATCACCCTGAACCGCAGGCCTGGTGAGCCAGTCGTGACTTCCGTCGAGCAGAACCACCGTGGGCACGACATCAAGGTGCGCCAATGCCCGCTCGCCTGCCAGTCGCAAAGCCGCGGTCAACCCCAGCGCATCAATTTCATCGGAACCGGCTGAGCCCACTGCCCACGCGACGCTCCACTGTTGGATACGAGGAACAAGGGCCACGCGCGCATCGGGAGTGAGCAACTTGGAATCGCGCACCCCAGTTGGTGCCGCTTTCGTGGCCCGGTCGACGACCACAACGCCCACGCTCACCGGACCGGCCAACGCTCCGCGACCGACCTCGTCGATCGCAGCCACCCGCTGTGCCCCAGCGCGCAAGAGTTCGCGCTCAAACCTCAGAGTGGGAGGCTTCACGGGCCCTGCCCCGCCTCCCCTGGCGTCGCAGCCACGGTGGGTGCCGATGTTTGACCGGCCGAAATCTTAGGATTGTCGAAAACCGGCGGCGTTCCGATGGTGTGGAACTTCGACAGCGGCCACACGACTGCCACAACCTTGCCCACGACATTTCCGACGGGGACACCTCCGGAATTGTCTTCGAGGTGGTAGCGCGAGTCGCGCGAGTTACTGCGATTGTCACCCATCACGAAAACCGTTCCTTCCGGAACGACGATGTCAAAGTCGACCTGATCGGTGGAGTCGCCCGGCTTGATAAACGATGACTCATTCAGCGGTACACCATTGAGCACAATGCGGCCCTTGTTATCGCAACACTTCACGCGATCGCCGGCGACACCGATGACTCGCTTAACGAGGTCCTGACCGGAATTACTCGGCAGGAGGCCAATGAACGTCAGACCCTCGCGAAGCACTCCCGCCGCACCCGTGGCCGGCACGGGATCAGGTAACCAGCCACCTGGGTCGCGGAACACCACCACGTCACCACGGTTGACTCCGGTGATGGTCGTGGTGATCTTGGAGGCGATGATGCGGTCGCTGATTTGCAGCGTGTCTTCCATCGACTCACTCGGCACATAGAACGCCTGCACCAAGAAGGTGCGAACCAAGATCGACAGAATGAGCGCCGAACCGACGATGATGACAACCTCGCGGAACAATCCACCCGAAGGCTTGGCACTAGCCCGCTTTGTTGCGGAGTCGTCAACGGACTCGCTCACGCAGGGCTCCTGTCCGTACGCAACCAGAAATCGGGCGCGCTGTGGTTACTCAGCGGGTGCGTCGGAGGCGGGGGTAGCGGGTGCGTCGGAGACTGCAGCAGCAGGCGCGGTGGTGCGGACGACGACGTCGCGCTTCTCCTTGATCTTCGCCTTCTTACCGCGCAGTTCGCGCAAGTAGTACAGCTTGGCGCGACGCACATCTCCACGAGTGACCACATCAATGTGATCGATGATGGGAGTGTGCACCGGGAAGGTGCGCTCGACACCCACACCGAAGGAGATCTTGCGGACCGTGAAGGTCTCGCGCACGCCGCCGCCGTGGCGACCGATGACAACACCCTGGAAGACCTGGATGCGGGAGCGGTTACCTTCAACGACCTTGACGTGCACCTTCACGGTGTCGCCGGGGCGGAAGTTCGGGATGTCGCTTCGCTTGGAAGCGTTATCGAGAAAGTCGAGCGTCTGCATGATCAGGCACATCCTTCGTGGCAGCCGCAGGTCGGCCATCGGCGATCAGGGGGTACGAACGAGGGGCGGGCTCCCCTGCGGCGGGGCGCAGACCACGTTCGTCTTGAGGCACAGTCTGCCATAGAGCCTCGCGTGGCTCCTAACGAGGCTCCTCGTCGCCACCAACCAGCTCAGGGCGCACTCCCTGAGTGCGCTCAAGGGATTGTTCACGCCGCCAACGTCGAATGGCTCCGTGATCGCCCGAGCGAAGTACCTCAGGAACGGTCAAACCTCGCCATTCCGGCGGCTTGGTGTACACCGGACCCTCAAGGGCTGCGCCCTCGCGACCGTCGCTGAACGAATCGTCGACAGCACTCTCGACGTTGCCCAGAACACCCGGGAGTAGTCGCGCGAGTGCTTCGACCATCACCAGTACTGCCGCTTCACCGCCGGCAAGCACATAGTCGCCAAGACTGATCTGGTCGACTCTGCAGCGAGTCGAGAAGTGGTCGACGACTCGCTGGTCGATGCCCTCATATCGGCCACAGGCAAAGGCCAACCACGGCTCGGCCGCGAGTTCGTGTGCTACCGCCTGGGTGAAGGGGCGCCCGCTCGGAGTGGGCACCACGATTCTCGGAACAGCGGGCGCACCAGAAGCAAGCACCGAATCAAGTTGCTCACCCCACGGTTCAGGCTTCATGACCATTCCGGGCCCACCACCGTAGGGCGAGTCGTCGACGGTGCGATGCCGGTCATGCGTGTGCTCGCGGAGGTCATGCACTCGCAGATCGATGAGGCCAGATTCAACAGCCTTGCCCACGAGCGATAACCGCAGCGGAAGGAGATAGTCGGGGAAAATCGACACCACGTCGAGGCGCAACGCGGTCGACTCGCTCATACCGGTTCGCCTTCGTCAATCAGTCCCGGCGGTGGATCGATCACGATGGTGCCGCCAGGAACATCAACTGTTGGCACGAAGTCTGAAACAAACGGCACGAGTAGGTCGGTCTGCTCATCTCGACCGACGACCAACATGTCCTGCATCGGGAGGTGCACCACTTCGCGCACCGAACCCACCGGCGTTCCATCGAGCATCACCACCGACAACCCCACGAGGTGTCGGTCGTAGTACTCATCGTCGCCATCGGGCAATTCCGCATCGACGGCATCGACTTCAAGCAGAAGCCCGCGCAACGCCTCAGCGCCGGTACGGTCGTTGACCCCTTCAAGGTGCAGGAGAAGTCGACCTGAATGCCACTTCGCCCACTCGACGACAACAGTCGTCGTGGTGGGTGAGTCAGTGAACAGCACCGTACCCGGCGCAAAGCGACGATCGGGCTCATCAGTGCGCACATCGACCGAGACTTCGCCTCGGATTCCGTGCGCGCGTCCGAGTCGGCCTACGACGACCCGCACCGCAGAACTACCGCTCGTGCTGGTCGAGGAAGTCGACCCGCACGGGTCGACCCGACGACAAGGCACTCAATACGGTGCGCAGGGCCGTTGCGGTACGACCTGAACGACCGATCACGCGTCCCATGTCATCGGGATGCACCCGAACCTCAAGGGTGCGGCCACGATCGTCACGGCCACGACGAGCACGCACACTCACATCGTCAGGGTTATCGACGATGCCGCGCACGAGGTGCTCGAGTGCTTCCTCGAGCATGTCAGTCCTCCGACGGCGCGGGGGTCTCAGCGGCAGCCTCGGCCTCCGCCACGATCTCCTCGGCCTCAGCGACAACCTCAGCCTCAGCCACGACTTCCTCGACTACCGCATCGGCGATGGCCTCTTCAGCCACAACCTCAGCCGCAACCTCTTCGGCCGCGACCTCTTCGGCGACCTCTTCGGCCGCGACCTCTTCGGCGACAACCTCGGCAGCCACTACCTCAGCAACAGCCTCAGTAACTGCGTCGGCCTTGACCGGCGGCTCCCACTTCTCGTCAGCAGCCTTGACACCGTCTTCGACCGCGGCGGCGAACACCACACGCTTGTCGACGGGGGCCTCGGCCACACGCAGCGTTCCCTCAGCGCCGGGCAGACCCTTGAACTTCTGCCAGTCACCGGTGACCTTGAGGATGGCGAGCACGGGCTCGGTGGGCTGGGCGCCCACGCTCAGCCAGTACTGCGCCCGCTCGGAGTTGACCTCAATACGTGAGGGATCCTCCTTGGGGTGGTACAGGCCGATCTCCTCGATCGCGCGACCATCGCGCTTGGAGCGCGCGTCGGCGATGATGATGCGGTACTGGGGGTTGCGGATCTTGCCGAGACGCTTCAACTTGATCTTGACAGCCACGTGAGTGGGTTCTCCTTGCGCAAAACGAAGGGAGGAGCGCTTGGATGCGTGGGGTGCATCCGTCGCGTTCCGAGGAGGTCGATCCGGGGGCTAGAGGGTCCACACCGGTTCGACCGTGCAACGCCAGTCTGCCAGAAGTGACCGCCAAGGGCGAAACCGACCCTCGGAACCGGCGCGACTAGCCCCCCAGCAACTTGCGGAACTCGTCGGGCAACTCGTCGAGGGTCGCCGGCGGGGCGCTCGGAACGGCACCAGGCAGCATGTCGTCGAGGCTGCGCGCTTCCTGAGCCGCCCGCTTGGCAGGGTTGCCACTGCGGCCCTTCTTGGCCTTCGGTGGCGCCGTTTTTCCCTTGCTCTTCTTGCCTCCGCCACCCATGCCCGGCATGCCCGGCATACCGGGCATACCCGGCATGCCGCCGCCTTTGCTCATCTGGCGCATCATCTTCTGCGCTTCGCCGAACCGTTCGACCAAGCTGTTGACGTTCTGCACCTCAGTGCCGGAACCTCGTGCGATACGAGCCCGTCGCGATCCGTTGAGGATCTTGGGGTCTTCACGCTCGGCCGGGGTCATCGACTGGATGATGGCCGCCACACGATCGAGTTCGCGGTCGTCGAGCTGATCAAGTTGGGCTTTGACATCGCCCATACCCGGAAGCATTCCGACCAACTTGCTCAACGAGCCCATCTTCTTGACCGCCTGCATCTGCTGCAGGAAATCTTCGAGGGTGAAGTCTTGACCCTTCGAGACTTTCTCGGCCATCCGTGCTGCTTCATCGGCGTCAAAGACGCGCTCGGCTTGCTCAATCAGCGTGAGCACATCGCCCATGTCGAGGATGCGCGACGCCATGCGATCGGGATGGAAAACATCGAAGTCGTCGAGCTTCTCACCAGTTGAGGCAAACAGGATGGGCTGGCCGGTGACCTGACGCACCGACAGAGCCGCGCCACCGCGCGCATCACCATCGAGCTTGGTAAGCACCACGCCGTCAAAACCGACGCCGGCCATAAACGACTCAGCGGTTGTGAGAGCGTCCTGGCCGATCATGGCGTCGACGACGAGTAACACTTCATCGGGGTTTACCGCATCGCGGATACCGCGCGCTTGCGCCATCAAGTCGTCATCGACCGCAAGACGTCCTGCCGTGTCGATGATGACGATGTCGTGCAATTTGGTGACGGCAAAGTCAATCGATTGACGTGCCACGGCTACCGGATCGCCGACGCCACTACCCGGTTCGGGCGCGTAGACCGGCACGCCAGCCCTCTCGCCCACCACCTGCAACTGATCGACCGCGTTGGGTCGCTGAAGATCTGCGGCCACCAGCAACGGCGTATGACCGTTGCGCTTGAGCCACGCCGCGAGTTTTCCGGCCAGAGTCGTCTTACCGGCACCCTGCAAACCCAGCAGCATGATGACCGTGGGCGGGGTCTTGGACAACTGAAGTCGGCGGGTTTCGCCACCCAGAATGGTGACGAGTTCCTCGTGCACGATCTTGACCACTTGCTGGGCCGGGTTCAGCGCGCCCGAGACTTCCACACCGAGCGCGCGCTCCTTGACCCGCGCGCAGAACTCACGCACGACAGGTAGCGCAACGTCGGCATCGAGCAGTGCCACGCGAATCTCGCGCACCGTCTGGTCAATATCGGCCTCGGTAAGACGACCCTTTCCGCGCAGGTTCTTAAACGTGACGGCAAGCCGGTCAGACAGGGACTGGAACACGTGGGTCCTCGAGGTGGGACGGTTAGTCGGGAGTCCAGACTATCCCGCGGTAGGAGGCAGCATCGTCGCCAGCACGCGATCGCGCACTTCGGCGGCTTCGACGTCGGCCAAGGGCGCACCTTCGCGGGATCGCAGATAGAACACGTCGACGACTTCCGAGCCGAGCGTGGAAACGAGTGCCGCGGTGATGTCGACACCGGACGCGCTGATGGCCGATGCCACGCGGTACAGCAATCCGGGGGCATCGTGAGCGCGAATCTCAAGCACCGTGGCTCTCGCACTGGCCCCCGCGACCACCGTGACTGTCGCAGCAGCGGCAGCGACTCCGTATTGGTCACGGTCACGTGTGGCGAGCAGTGCCGGCACATCCAAACTGCCTTCGAGCGCGCGACGCAGATCATCTCGGAGTCGCTCAACCGCAGGCACATCTCCGAACGAGGGAATCACCGACCACACAGCGACCACTCGATCGTCGAGTGTTTCTGTTTGTGCCGAGCGAACAGCCAATCGATGCAGCGACAGCACGCCGGCAGTTGTTGCCAACAGACCGACGCGGTCGGGACTCATCACGGTCACACGAGTCGCCACTCCGTCGGCTTCCAACAGCACTTCCACTCCCGAACCGACGGCAAGGGCTCGCTGCTCGGGCGACAACTCCGGGCGCGGCGGGGGTGCGGCGTCACCTGCGGTCTGAGTTCGTACCCGTGACACAAGTTGTTCGAGCAGACGCGCCTTCCAGTCGCTCCACACCGCCGGTCCCGTAGCCAACGAATCAGCTTCGGTAAGCGCCGCGAGAAGTTCGAGAGTGTCCGGATGTGAAATTGCCGTCGACACCGCGTCAATCGTCGAGGGATCCTCAAGGTCGCGCCTAGTTGCCACGTCGGGCAAGAGCAAGTGATGGCGCACGAGGTCAACAAGAACTGCCGAATCGGCCTCGTTGAAACCCATCCGTGGCGCCATCTGCCCCACCAGTTCAATTCCGATCTCGGTGTGATCGCCCGGTCGCGCTTTGCCAATGTCGTGCAACAACGCCCCCACGAGGAGGAGGTCAGGACGTCGAACCCGACGCGTGAGCGCGCTGGCGTACACCGACGTTTCGACCAGATGCCGGTCAACGGTGAACGTGTGTATCGGATTGCGCTGCGGAGCACTGCGCACGACGGCCCACTCGGGCATCAGCGCACTCCAGGCGTCAACTTGGTCGAAGGCCTCCCACACCCGCACTGACGATCGGCCGGCACCCAGCAGCGACACCAGCGAATCGCGCGCTTCATCGGGCCATGGCAACGGCAGTGGCGGACATTCGGTGACCAATCGTGCAACGGCATGCGGCGCAATCGGTAAACCCGCTTGCGCAGCGGCGGCCGCGGCGCGAAGCAAAAGCGCCGGATCTCGCTCGGGGTGGGCTTCTAGTGCGAGAACAACTTCCCCGTCTTGCACCACCACACCTTCTGCGAGTGGCACTCGCCCGGGCGCTGTGCTTCGACCACCGAGACGTCGCACTCCTTGAGGCTTGCGAGCAACTCGCTCGACGCGACTCCAGGTGAGTTCACTCGCATAGGCCACCGAACGCGCGGCCTTTGACACCGAACGCAGCAAGACGTCTTCGTCGGCCATTCCGAGGAGCGCGGCGACCGCTGGCTGATCGGGTTGCGTCAACCGGTCCGAGCCTCGTGCATTGACATGGTGCAACGCATCACGCACATCGAGAAGAAGCCGATGCGGCTCGTCGACGAGAGCGTGCGGAATGTCGGCGATCCAACTCGCGGCCACGGCCCGCAACACCACGATGTCTCGGATGCCGCCCTGGCTTTCCTTCAGATCAGGTTCGAGCAGGTGAGCAAGTTCGCCGGACCGAACAGCGCGCTCCTCGCTCGCGGCGCGCAACTGGGGAAGCCGGTCACGAGCCAAAGAACGCCAGTCAGCCAGCACACTGCCAAGGAGTGAGGTGCGTAGTGCGTCGTCTCCGGCCACAGTGCGCGCATCAAGTAGTCCGAGCATCACACGCAGGTCGGCACCGGCGAGGCGTCGTGCCTCAGCCACGGTGCGCACACTGTGGTCAAGGCGCAGCCCCGCGTCCCAGATGGGGTACCAGAGCGCATCGGCAACCGAGGTGACCGTGACACCGGGAGGATGCAGTAACAGCAGGTCGAGATCGCTGCCTGGAGCAAGTTCACGCCGACCGAAACCCCCGACAGCCACCAATGCGGCGCCAGTGCCTACTCCGCCTGCTTCAGCAAAGAGTTCGGCCAGCCACCCGTCGGTGAGTCGAGCCAGTTCAAGGCGCGAGGGGTGACTCGGGCGCCAGTTCGGGTCGGAGAGAAACGCCTGCCGGGAGGCCAGCCACGTCAACGACGCACGATCACCATTCACCGCTACATCGTGGTCCATGTGGGTCCTTTCGCGCGCTCGGACTTGTCAACGAATACGAGCGAGTCCCGGAAACTGCTGTGGGGCAGCAGTTCCCGGGACCCGAATCGTGGTCTCTTCACTTCCCCGGGGTGAGGAGTCGACGTACCTTCAGAGGGCCTGGCTACCTCGTTCGCCCGTTCGCACCCTCACCACGGCGTCGACCGGAACAACCCAGACCTTTCCATCACCGATGCGTCCGGTCTGTGCGCTCTTGACGATGACGTCAACCACGGAGTCGGCGTCACTGTCATCAACGAGCACCTCCAGCCGAACCTTGGGAATCAAATCCACGGTGTATTCAGCACCGCGGTACACCTCGGTGTGACCGCCCTGCCGACCGAAGCCGCTGGCTTCCGAGACCGTCATGCCGCTGAGGCCAAAGGTTTCGAGGGCCGACTTCACATCGTCGAGCTTGAAGGGCTTGATGATCGCGGTGATCAACTTCATGACGAGACCTCCGTCTTTTCCAGAGTGGCGGTCGTCGACGATCCGTGGAGTACCGACGCGAGCCCACCGGAACTTCCACCGCGCGGCTCAAAGTCGTAGGCCGACTCCAAGTGCTCGGTGACGTCGATGCCCTCGAGTTCAGCATCGCGAGTGATGCGGAAGCCAATGGTCTTGTCGATGATGATGCCCAAGATGAACGCGACGATGAACGAATACGCGAGCACCGCAACAACTCCCACCGCCTGCTTGCCCAACAGCGTGAATCCGCCGCCATAGAGCACACCGTCAAGACCGAGTGAGTTCACCGTGTGGGTTCCAAGGAAACCAATCAAAAGGCAGCCAACGATTCCGCCGACGAGGTGCACGCCTACGACGTCGAGCGAGTCGTCGTAGCCGAGCTTGTACTTCAGTCCCACCGCAAGCGAGCAGATGATGCCGGCGAGTGCGCCGATCACCACTGCACCCCAGGGTGCAACGAACGCGCAGGCGGGCGTAATCGCAACCAGACCAGCGACCGCACCCGATGCGGCACCAAGGCTGGTGGGGTGCCCGTCGCGGATCTTCTCCACGAGCAGCCAACCACCAAGCGCCGCCGCAGTTGCGACCTGCGTGTTCATGAGTGCGAGTGCAGCGGTGCCGTTGGCGCCCAGTGCCGACCCGGCGTTGAAACCGAACCAGCCGAACCACAGCAAACCAGCGCCAATCATGACCAACGGAAGGTTGTGGGGGCGCATGGGATCCTTACGGAAGCCGATGCGCTTACCCAGAACGATCACGAGGGCGAGTGCGGCGGCACCTGCGTTAATGTGCACCGCAGTTCCACCAGCGAAGTCTTCAACACCCGAGGCGGCCAGCCAGCCAGCGCCGGTGATGGTGCCGTCGGCCTGCTTGGTGCCGAAGTCAAACACCCAGTGCGCGACCGGGAAATACACGATGGTGACCCAGATCGTGACAAACACGGCCCAGGCAATGAATTTGGTGCGGTCAGCAAGGGCGCCCGAGATGAGCGCCGGAGTGATGACGGCGAACATCAATTGGAAAGCCGCGAAGGCAAGCAGCGGAATTGGGTATACGCCGCCGTTGTTGGTGAGCTCGTTAACAGCGCCACCCAACCCGGAGAGACTGAATTCGCCGACGTACGCGCTGCCACTGTCACCGAAGGCCAGCGAGTATCCGAAGATCACCCAGATCACGCTCACGATGGCGATCGTGATGAACGACATCATCATCATGTTGAGCGTGCTCTTGGCTCGGGTCATACCGCCGTAGAAGAAGGCGAGACCCGGCGTCATCAGCAAGACCATCGACGTGGCGGCGAGGACCCACGCCGTATCCCCTGTGTTGAGTTCCGGCATTGCTTTTGTCCTTCCGAGAGTTGGAGGCTTCTGGAAGGACACTGCTCCCCTCGTGTTGCACGAGGGGAGCAGTGGTGTTTCACGACGGTGACGATCTCGCCGCCGGTGTTACGAGTATGTGAACGGACCGGAGATAGGCCTATCCCCGGATGCTGCGGTAGTAGTCACGCCAGATCAACTTGTGCAGCGGAATCCACTTCGGAATCGAACGCAGACCCGGAATGAATGGCAGCAGCACCAGCAAGATCGTGAGCAGGCCCATGATGTAGAAGATCAGGGCGTCAGCACTCGCCGTCAGCTGTGCGCTCATTGACGCAGGATCTGCGTCATCGAGGGCGTTGAACACTGGCAGTTGGTACCAGAAGGAGTAGAGCCACAGCCATGCCTGACCTGGGTAACTCCCGGTTTCGTTCATCATTCCCCAGGTGTTGCCCTGAAGGTTCTGAACGGTGCCGAAGTCATCGAGGTACGAGCCATCACCCATGAACAAGATCTGCTTGGTGTGATCCATCTGGTAAAAACCATTGGGATCCTGCGCCAGCAGAACGCCGTCGTAGGCACCAGAGGTGGCCATGTCAGTCAGGGCACCGGCCAGCACCGGAACAGGCCCGTAGTCGCCCTTCTCGATCTTGGTGAGGTCGAGCACGCCCTCTTCATCAGCCGTCGCCTGCACAGCATCGTCGAAGGCTGTTGCCCACGCCGCCTGCTGGTCGGCAGATGCGTCCTTCCACGCCTTGAGCGCATCCACCGTTTCCTGCGATTGCTGCGAGGAAGACAGCGGAGTGATCACGAAATCATCGGCCGGGTTCACAGGGATACGAACACCCATCAGCTTCTGCATATTCAGTGGCCCGACAGAGACCCCATCGCCCCCTTCGTTGTACGGAGGTCCGTAGCCCGCCGATTCCGTGGTTCCAGCGAGTTCACCGACCGTCGTGGCGAAGAAGTTTTCCGGTGCACTGGTCGCCCAGCCTTGGAAGGTCAGCGCCTTTTCATCCGGTGAGCTGAAGATGCCTGCCAAACCAACCGAGAGCAGTGCCACCACGATAAGCGCGATGACGCCTTCCTTCAGAATGTCGTACTTGCGCCACGGACCTTGCCACGGTGCGGCGGCAGGATCGACTTTCTTCGTCTTACTCATGACGTCACCTCCGCTGTGTTGCTCGCAGCGGCGGGTTCGTTCTTGAAGGCATCGATCGGAGGTACCACTCCACGTTTACGCACTAACAGCACGTGAAGCACCACGATGAGACCGACAACCAGTGGCAACGTACACACGTGCAGCAGCATCGTCTGACCGAGATTGGTCACGTTGAACCACGCACCGATTCCAACGGCGTTGAGGCCGTCCTTGGCTTCGAAGGTGATCCACTGCGAATCAGCGTTGGTCTGCATGAGGTAGCCGGTAAATGCTGTGGCGAGTGACACGATGAAGGAAACGACGCCGGTAATCCACGTCATCGCTCTGCGACCGCGCCACGCGGCCATCCAGAACTTCCCCCAGAGGTGCACGACCATGAAGATGAAGAACAACTGCACCGACCAGAAGTGCAGGCTGTTGAAGAAGTGCCCTACGTCGGAGATGTGGTACCACTCAGGTCCTTCGAGCGTGAGCACCACCCCAGTGGCGACGACGACCAGGAGTGCGGCGATCGTCAAGACACCAAAGACGTAGATCCACGACGCTACGTACGACGGTTGACGGTCGGGAAGCAGTTTGTCCGGTGGCAAGTCCCGAGCGACTCGGTCGCGAAATTTGCCCGTCCACGTATCACCGGGTGCCGGTGCGACGGTGTGCGACTCGACCTCCGCGGTCATGAGCCATCACCCCCATCGTCGTGTCCGCCCGGGAAGGGCAACACCAGGGCGAGAATGAAAAGTACGAACATCACCAGAATCACAATCAAATTGCCGACCGAAATCTGCAACCAACCCCAAGAGAAGTAGGTGGCAGGATTGTCGAGAGCGGCTGAAATGAGAGGTGGCATCGGAGGTCCTCCCTATCGACCGGCCTGGATGGCCGTTGTTGATAGTTCAACCGTCCGGCATGCGGGCACGAACTCTCAGTGCCGGTAGACCTCGCCCTCGGGGACTAACGTCCTGCAGATTTAGCCGACGAGGGCGTCGACGAACGCTTCCGGGTCGAACGGAGCGAGGTCATCGGGGCCTTCGCCAAGGCCGACAAGTTTGACGGGCACGCCTAATTCACGTTGTACGGCAACCACGATGCCCCCCTTCGCCGTGCCATCGAGCTTGGTTAAGACGATGCCTGTGACCTGCACCACCTCAGCAAAGACACGGGCCTGGGTGAGTCCGTTCTGGCCGGTTGTTGCGTCAAGTACGAGCAGTACCTCGTTGACAGGAACCTGCCGTTCAACCACTCGCTTGACCTTGCCCAACTCATCCATCAAGCCGGACTTGGTGTGCAGTCGCCCGGCGGTGTCGATCAGCACGGTGTCGACGTTCTCCGTGATGCCCTCATGCACCGCGTCGAACGCGACGGACGCCGGGTCGCCACCTTCGGGCCCCCTCACGACAGTGGCACCGACGCGGTCACCCCACGTTTGCAGTTGGTCGGCCGCAGCCGCACGGAACGTGTCAGCTGCTCCGAGAACCACCGTGCGCCCATCGGCGATCAGTACACGAGCGAGTTTGCCGGTCGTGGTGGTTTTTCCTGTTCCGTTCACACCGACGATCAAAATCACGGCCGGAAGCCCGTCTTCACGTGTGGTAGACAGCGATCGATCGAGCGTGGGGTCGACGATTGCCAACAGTTCTTCTCGCAGCATCGTGCGTACTCGCTCGGGGTCTGCCGTGTCTTCGGCAGCCACCCTCACCTTGAGCCGCTCAACCAACTCGCGAGCGGGAGCAACCCCGAGGTCAGCGACGATGAGGGTGTCTCCGACCTCCTGCCACGTGTCGGCGTCAATCGTGGCACCGGACAACAGCGCAAGAAGACCCTGACCAATTGCCGAGTTGGATCGCGCGAGTCGCGCGCGCAAACGGCCAAGTCGTCCGGCCGTCGGCGCCGGAACGTCGAGGGTTGAAGTAGGAACCGGTGTCTCAACGGTTTCCAGACCCGCCAGCTCAGGCGGTACATCAACCAGATCACCGGTGACAGCCGTCGGCGGAGCATCAAGTCCGGCCCTCGTCGACGCCGATGGCAACTCGCCGCGACCCTTCACCAACTTGACGGTGACGGCGACGATGAGCGCCAGAATGAAAATTCCGAGGAGGAGATACAGGGTCCCGTTCACCACACGATCCTCCCAGAGACCGAAAGTGGGTCAGAATGGGGTCATGGCCACCCTTGCCAGCCCGACTGCTCCCCCACGGTTCAGCGGCCGCACCCCGTCGGTGATTCTGGGCCTGTTCGTCCTCGTTGCGGTGGCCAACGCCGTCTCGACGGCCGCAGACTCGTCAGTTGCTCACAACCTCACGACTGCGCTGCTCGTACCGCTGTTGTTCGTGTGGTTACTCGGATCGTCGGTGCAGCCACTTCCGACGCCGACGAAACTACTCGCGGTGGGTCTGGTGTTCGCATGGTTCGGCGACATCGCTCTGCTCGGAACGGGTGACGTGCGCTTCATCACCGGAATCCTGATGTTCCTCGTGATGCAGGTGTTCTACATCCTCGCCTTCCGCCGAGTACCCGGGCCGGGCCTTGTGCGAGCGTGGCCGCTCGTCGTCATTCCGTACGCGTTCGTGTGGCTGCTGCTGGCGATCGCGATGTGGCATGAGTCTGGGGCGAAGGCGATACCCGGCCTGATCTACGGGTTGGTCCTCGCGGCGATGGCCATCTCAGCTCTCGACCTCGTGCTGCGCGTGCCCCGACGTTTGGGCTGGCGCGTGGCCATCGGCGCCGCGTTGTTCCTGCTGAGCGACGGCCTCATCGCACTGAGCGCCTTTGCAGGGGTGGCATCATCGCCGGGGCTTTCAACAGCGGTGATGGTCACCTACGCGGTGGCTCAGGCGATGATCGTGACCGGATTCGTGCTCGCAGTGAACACAGCGAACCCAGCGTCGCTTGGGGAAGAGTAGCCGCGACTTACGCGGACTGATCCTCGATGTCGCGCAGTCGCTGACTGATCACCGTGGTGACACCGTCGCCGCGCATCGTGACGCCGTACAACGCGTCGGCAATTTCCATGGTGCGCTTCTGGTGGGTCACAACGATCAACTGACTCTTCTCACGAAGTTCTTCCATCACCTGAATCAGGCGACCGAGGTTCACATCGTCGAGCGCCGCTTCAACCTCATCCATGACGTAGAACGGACTCGGACGCGCCTTGAACAGGGCGACCAAGAACCCAACGGCGGTCAGCGACCGCTCACCGCCCGAGAGCAAGGACAGTCGCTTGATCCTCTTGCCCGGCGGGCGCGCTTCGACCTCGATACCGGTGGTGAGCATGTCGTTGGGATCGGTGAGCACCAATCGACCCTCACCACCCGGGAACAGTCGCGCGAAGACCGCTTCGAATTCTCGAGCGGTGTCGTGGAACGCCTCAGCAAATACTTGCTGCACACGCTCATCGACCTCGCGAATGATTTCGAGTAGATCGCGGCGCGAACGCTTGACGTCTTCGAGTTGTTCGGTAAGAAACTGGTGCCGCTCCTCAAGGGCCGAGAATTCCTCGAGTGCCAACGGGTTGACGCGACCTAGCAGCGCTAGTGCGCGCTCGGCCGACTTCATCCGGCGCTCCTGTTGCCCACGGTCGTAGGGGTACGGCTGGGGAGCCGGGGCATTGGGATCGATCTCATCGCCAGGGGCTGACGGCGACGGCGGCACCATGTGCTCGGGTCCGTATTCGGCAACCAAGACATCGGGGTCGATGCCGAAGTCTTCCATCGCCTTGAGTTCGAGTTGCTCGATGCGCAACCGCTGCTCGGCACGCGCTACTTCATCGCGATGGACCACATCGACGAGTTGCTCGTGTTCACCGAGAAGTTGACGAAGCCTCGCGCGAGTCTGCTGCAATTCGGCATCACGGGCAGCACGCTGCGACTCAGCGAAGGTGCGCTCGGATGTGGCAGTCGCAATCGATCGACCGAGGAGCGCCAAGGTGTATCCGGCACCGATTCGTACAGCCGCAGCCGCCACCACTTCGCGCTCACGTCGGGCACGACGTTCTTGGGCTCGGCGACGACTCTCTCGCTCATCGCGTGCCGCACGTTCGAGGGAATCGGCACGGGCCGCAACGGCACGGATGCGCTCTTCGCCAGTGCGCACCGCAAGTCGAGCCTCAACTTCAATGGCTCGCGCTTGAGTACCGGCTTCGGCGAGCCGATCGCGCTCATGGGGTGACGGCGCCAACTCGTCGGGCTCGGACTCTGCCGCGACAAGGCGCGTCGTCAGCGCAGCGAGTGCCACTTCGTCGTCGCTGAGGGCTTGGCCGGCCGCCGCCTGGGCAGCCGAAAGTCGATCGGCTTCACCCGCGGCCGCGCGCGCCGCACTTCCGAGTTGACCGAGTTGCTCGGCGACTGCCGCCATACGCGCATCGCTGTCGTGCAATCGCGCCAACGTTGACTGCACGCTAGAACGGGCATCGGCGTGTTCGGCCGCTGCTCGTTCAAGGTCGAATCGAATGCGCTCGCCGCGATGCGTGGCATCTTCGTTTCGTTCACGGGCTTCGTCAAGTGCTGCCTGAACTTCGAGCAGGCTCGGACCACCTGATGAGCCACCGCTGGCCGTAAGCGGCCCGACTAGGTCACCGTCGCGGGTAGCAGCACTGACTCCGGGGTGTGACGCGACGAGGGCGCGTGCCTGATCGAGGTCGTCGACAACGGCGATACGCGCGAGCACGCCGGCAAGGGGTGCTCGCAAGTCATCGGGCGCCGACACCACATCGATCGCGTAGCGCACGCCATAGGGCAAGGGCGGCCACGGCTCATCCGTGGTCGATGAGCTGCCTGCCACCAGCAGGGTGGCACGGCCAGAGTCTTCGGTGCGTAAACGACGCAGGGCCGATACTGCCGAGCCATGATCGGAGACGGCGATGGCATCGGCTGCGGCACCCAGAGCTGCAGCCACCGCCGCTTCGTATCCGTGCTCCACCCGAATGAGTGCCGCAACTGATCCGAGTAGACCCGAGACCTGCTCACCGGCAGCGAGCAGAGCGGCACCGCCATCGCGGCGAGCAAGCCCAAGTTCCAATGCTTCAATGCGCGCCTGCAACGAGGCGCGGTCGCGATCGGCCTCTTGATCAGCAAGGCGCAGCGCTTCTATGCGCTGTTCGACCACCGCAAGAACCGACGCCGCCTGCTCGTGCTCGGCATCGAGCCCGAATTCGCCCTGATCGAGTCCGGCAATCTCATTTTCGAGCGCCTTGAACTCCGTGGCTGCGGCTTCCGCGCGCAAACGCGCGGCCTCGACCTGCTCGGCCAGCCGCCGCGTTTCACCGTCACGAGTCTCGAAACGCTCGCGCGCGGCCGCCACTTGACCCGCAAGTCGCGCGAGACCTTCACGACGGTCGGCCACCGCTCGCACGGCAGCCTCAAGGCGCCGTTCTTCCGTGGCCAGTGCTGCTTCTGATTCGGCACGATTGCGCACGGCATCGGCCAGTGCGGCACGGTCAACTTCGACACCGCGCCCCAGGTCGAACTCTTCCGAACGTGCTTCGCGGCCCTGTGATTCCAGTTCCTCGGGATCGCGGCCGGACGCTTCTACCTCGTCCTCAGATCCGAGCAGCCGCATGCGTTCGGTGGCCAGCGACATCGTTCCATCGATGCGCTCACGCAGCGCCGAGAGTCGGTACCACGTCTCCTGCGCCCGTGCGAGCAGTGGCGCATCGGCCCCGAGTTCGGCTTCGAGCACAGCCTCACGCGCTTGCGCTGCCGCCATGGCCGCCTCAACTTCAGCCTGACGTTCGCGCAGTGCCGTTTCGTCGGCGACTTCCTGCTCGAGGGTGGCGGTGAGCGCCAACAAGTCATCGGCAATCAGACGTAGACGCGAATCGCGTAGGTCTGCCTGAATCACCTGAGCGCGGCGAGCAACCTCAGCCTGCTTTCCTAGCGGCTTGAGTTGGCGACGCAGTTCGGTGGTGAGGTCTTGAAGGCGGGTGAGGTTCGCCTGCATCGCTTCGAGTTTGCGCAGGGCCTTTTCCTTGCGCTTGCGATGCTTGAGAACTCCCGCAGCTTCCTCGATGAATCCACGCCGATCTTCGGGGCTGGCGTGCAGTACCTGATCGAGTTGCCCCTGACCGACGATGACGTGCATCTCGCGGCCGATTCCGGAGTCGCTGAGCAACTCCTGCACATCGAGCAGGCGGCACGGAGTGCCGTTGATGGCGTACTCGGAGCCGCCATTGCGGAACAGAATGCGAGAGATCGTGACTTCGGTGTAGTCGATGGGTAGAGCGCCATCGCTGTTGTCGATGGTGAGTAGCACCTCGGCGCGTCCGAGGGGCGCGCGGCCTGAGGTTCCGGCGAAGATGACATCTTCCATCTTGCCGCCGCGAAGACTCTTGGCGCCCTGCTCACCCATGACCCACGCGAGCGCATCGACGACATTGGACTTACCCGAGCCGTTTGGCCCAACGACGCAGGTGATCCCCGGCTCAAGATTGAGCGTGGTGCTCGAGGCGAAGGACTTGAACCCTCGGAGGGTCAGGCTCTTCAGATACACGCTCTACTCCTGCCCCATGGGAAGACGCCGGCACACCCTCACAGACTCAGGGCGCAACCGTACACGGCGGGGAAGAAGCCTCAGCCTAACGTGCAGCGCAAGGCGGTGACGCGCGACACGGCGGAGAGATCGATCCGGTGGTGTCGAGTCAGACGAGTGCGGGCTCAGCGGGGCGCCTCCGCAGGCACGTCAAGCAGCGCCGTCCGGTCGGTACGGGCCCGTGGCGGACAGGCCCGAAGTCACCAGCGAGGATTGTGCGGCGTGCGTTGGCAGCGCGGGCACCGGTAGGACGAACGGTTCATGAATGCCTCGCGACGAATCGGCTGGCCGCAACGATCACAGGGTTCGTCTTCGCGGCCGTCCCC
>Ga0194043_1000713_pt1 | contig 18631 bp, 17 predicted proteins | sample JunL4415m_MetaG_FD_161274 | JGI IMG/M metagenome (GOLD analysis project Ga0194043, IMG submission 161274) | Anoxic zone freshwater microbial communities from boreal shield lake in IISD Experimental Lakes Area, Ontario, Canada - Jun2016-L442-15m | ecosystem: Environmental > Aquatic > Freshwater >...
CTATAAGAACCGGAGCGCCGCCCTTATCCTCAACAGTGTCGTGGAGCCAAGCAGCAGCAACCTGCTCATCGGATCCGCCGTGATCTGCAGCTAAGCCGGCGACTCTCGCAAAATGCTCAAAATCGGCGCTGGTCTCGCCAAATAAATCTGCAGCCCTATCCCTCGCGCAGCCCTGAAGCGTCGTTGCCTCGACACCAAGTTCAAGAGTGGTCTCGCGTGAGCGTGTGGTCTCAAATGAATTGTTCGTAGTAATGCCTCCTGCCCAGTGCATCGCGTCACTAAACAAAACGATGCAGTCTGAATCGAAGAGAGACCCCTCCGACAACTAAGAGAGTACAACGAGGGTGTGACACCATTGGTGTCAAAGACGTTTAGTTGCCGTTAGTTTCCGACAAGTTTCTCAAGAGACGCGGAGAAACGCGCTCCGCCGATTGATTCTGCGAGGTGTAGCGCTTCGATATCTGCGATGTCATGCTCACTTAGATCAACAGCAAGCGACTCTGCATTCTCAATGAGACGAGAGACACGTCGGGTTCCTGGAATCGGCACTAGATGCGGGCCCTGTGCAAGTACCCATGCAAGAGCAAGTTGCCCGGCGGTGCATCCCTTAGCGGATGCCAACTCTGCGAAACGATCCACTAAGACTTGGTTCGCCTCGAAATTCTCCTCGCTGAATCTCGGCATTGATTTTCTAAAATCTCCATCGCCAAGTGGATCCCTTGATGCGGTGAGTAACCCACGCCCTAAAGGACTAAATGGCACGAAACCGATACCAAGTTCGTCGAGGGTGCCGAGAAGTTCATCCTCTGGCCAGCGTGTAACTAACGAGTACTCACTCTGAATAGCAGTAATCGGATGGACTGCATGGGCGCGTCTAATCGTTGCCGGTGCCGCCTCGGATAGACCTAAATATCGGATCTTCCCTAGTGCGACTAACTCAGACATCGCACCGACGGTCTCCTCGATCGGAACCGATGCATCGACTCGATGCGCGTAGTAAAGGTCAATGACATCAACTCCTAGCCGTAGAAGCGATGCATCACACGCCTCATGTACATACGCAGCATCACCGCGGATGGAGGGAGCAGGTGCACCTGGGAGCGCAGTGAATCCAAACTTCGTGGCGATCGTTACCTCATCGCGTACCGAGGCAAGGGCAGCTCCGACAAGAGTCTCATTGTGGCCAAGTCCGTAGACGTCGGCCGTGTCAAAGAATGTAATCCCAGCGTCCAGAGCAGATTGAAGCGTAAGGCGGCTCTCGTCATCATCGGATGCACCGTAAGTACTAGAGAGAGACATGCAGCCAAATCCAAGTGCTGATACCTCTAGCTCGCCAAGTGTTCGAGTGATCATGGTCATTTTTGCTCGACTTTCATGCGCTTAGCGCTTTGGTGGCCTAGGAATAAAACCAGAAGTCTTCTCTACATACTCAGCGAAGCCCTCACGCGTGCTCGCCATGCGTTTCTCTAATAGCGGCTTACCCGAGACACTCGTGAGCAAGCGAGTCATCGCAAGCGGCGAGAGGATCGTGAGTAACGCCCACCCACCCGATGCTGCGACGATGAAGATCCCCCACCAAACAAGTGCGTCGCCAAAATAATTGGGGTGTCGAGTCCATGCCCATAGGCCTTGGTCCATCACGCGAGACTTGTTAGCTGGGTCTGCACCAAATTTAGAGAGTTGCCAATCACCGATCGATTCGAAAGCAAAACCTACCGCCCAGATAATTGCGCCGAGAATTTCAAGCGCGATTATCGGTGAGCCGGCATTCATCCCAACCGTCACAGGCAGGGAGATAAATATAAGGAGCCCTGCCTGAAGACCGTAAATAACACGCAGCGCATAAGCAATCTCGCTACCTCCTTTTGCTCCACGCAGAATCTGAGCGTAACGAGGGTCTTCACCGGCTCCCCTGCTGCGCCAAGCAAGGTGCCAAGCAAGGCGAAGCCCCCAGAGCGAGACCATCACAAGGAGAAGCACGCGCTGAGTCGAGTCAGCAGAGTCGTTGCCAGCCGATACAAAGAATCCAACTACCGCTACAGCAACGAACCCGAGCGGCCAGAAGACATCTATATCTCGATAGCGCCCCAGAATTCGCCCAACGGTGAAGGCCACCGCCATAACTGCCACGACTGCAACACCCGAGAGAGCGATAGCAATAAGCATGATCTAAAGACTAACTACTCAGACCCGAAGAGGTCGCTTTAGGGGCGCTACGGTTAGTAGATGCCTAGCAAATTGATCTACGACGCTGACTGTGGATTCTGCACGGTAAGCGCTCGTTGGATTGAGTCGCGTTGGCGCTCTGGTGATGCTTCACTTGTTGCATCGCGAGATTTGAGCGATGAAATACTCGCCGAGTACGGGCTCACGCGCTCAAGCGTCGATGCCGCGGTGCAGTGGATCGATGCTGACTCCAATGCGCATTCTGGGGCGAGAGCAATCGGGCTTGCGCTTATAGCGACTTCGGGATGGACACGATTAGCAGGGCGAGTGATCAACGCCCCACCGGTGCGTTGGATCGCACCAGTTTTTTACAGAGTTCTTGCAGCCAACAGACATCGCCTGCCTGGAGGAACAGCAGAGTGCAAGATCGACACCTAGAGCGTTAAATCCGCTGCGGGCAATGTACCCTCAAGGGGTGCCCGCCGATCCCCTGATTCACGCCATCCCAGATAGTCAGCGCTCAGCACTAGTAGGCGTCCTCACCGCTGCCGGGGCCGCGATCCTTTGGGGAACCGGCACCGTTGCAACTTTCGTAGTCCTAGATGCCGGCGTCTCAACCTCGATCTTCACGGTCATCGAGATCGGCTCGAGCATCGTGTTCTTAACAGTTATGTCCCTCGTTCTCGGGTCACGGCTCCCTTCGCTTAGAAAAAACGCTCGAGTCGGTGCGCTTGGGATTCTTGAACCTGGGCTCGCATACGTGCTCATGAACTTCGGCCTCGCCCGAACATCAGTCACGCATGCCGCGCTACTTGGGGCGACCGAGCCAGCACTGATCGCACTTCTAGCTTGGTTACTGATCGGGTCGAAACTACCTCGGCGCCTCATACTCCCCATGGGGACCGCGCTCATTGGAACGGTACTAGTAGTGACCGCAAATGCAGCAGGTAGCGGAGCGAACTGGTTCGGAGATGTTCTAGTCGCACTTGGATTCGTCGCCGCATCGCTCTATGCAGTTGGGAGCAGTCGCGTTGTTGAGGATATGAAGCCGCTAACAGTTGCATGGATACAGCAGATATTTGCCTTCGCCATAATTGCACCGCCGCTTATTTTTATCTCGTTCGCGCAGGGAGTTGGATCCACATCCTCCTCCATAACGTGGCTGGCGATTCCGATTATTGGGGTAACGAGCTCGTCATTAACCTTCTGGCTCTACTTGACCTCACTAAAGCATGTGAGCCCGGGAACGACAGCTCAATTCCTTGCCTTGATCCCCGTCACAGGATTCCTCGGAGCGGTATTCATTCTGGGCGAGGAGACGACTACAACAGCCTTCATAGGTGCTGCAATAGTGCTTGCCTCATTGATGGCAATAGCGCGCATGGAGCATCGAGCAGAACTCGAGGCTATGGGTGCTCGCTCCACCGCCCCCTAGAACAGGACCAGTTCGTCAGGACCTATACACCAGGACCTATACACCAGGACCTATACGCCTGGGCCTATTCATCAGGACCTATGCGTCTGGGCACCAATTGCCATGGAATCCCGCGGGGACTCTGGCGGGTAGGTGCACGACTGCGACCGGCTCTCCGGCGATGTCTTGAGCATTTAGCACGACGAGGTCGCTATTGCCTTCGGCCTTATTTAGGCGAAAGCCCATGAGCCAACCATCGTCTTCAGCGGTCGCTCCATCACGCGCTACGAAGACGGCCTCGCCATACCCAAACGCGTCGCCCTCATCGCGTACCGCAGAGGTGCCATTCAATAGGTCATATTTAACAAGACCCCCTTGGTGAAAGTGCTCCTTGAGCGCGGATGCATACCCATATCGATTCTCCGCCCCCACTCGCGATTCGTTGACACGCGGAAACTCAACCGCTCTGTCGTCGAGTCGCTCAACTGCACTTTTGCCTGTCTCTGGCGATAGGACCCATCGCTCTAAAACAGGGTCACCCTCTAAAGGCCCGCGGCGTTCTACGTCGAACATGCTTGGATGCCGAACCACGTCAATAACAACGCTGCCATCGGCACGATCGTAAGCATTCATTGGATGGAACACGTAGCAAGAAGGAACCTCACACCATTTGATCTCACTTGCATCGCCATCCCGAGGGAGAAGCCCAACGCGTGCTTTGTAATTCGCGTCCCAGACGTATGGGAACCGAGAACCCTCCATTGCTGCATCAAGATTGAATACACAAGGCAGATCAAATACGACAACAAAACGATCAGTAATTGCGGTGTCGTGGATCATCGGACCGCCCGGCAATGGAATATCGAGGGTCCTGCGAACACGACCATCCCGACCGACCACGACATACTGGGCAGAGTTGCCTCTCTCCCAGTGGTAGGTCATCACATGCAGCTCGCCTGTTATTGGATCGAGTTTTGGATGTGCGCTGAAGGCTCCATCAAGAGTGCCGCCCAAATTCGAGATAGAGAGAGTCTCTAACTCGTCTGAGAGTTCAATCGGCGGGAATCCGGCCTCTATGAGAGCAAGCGTCTTACCTGCAAAGGAGATGACGTTTGTATTTGCAGATGCTGTTACATGGTTTGAAGCCCATGGATTAGGCACGTGCGATTCTCCTAAGAGGTCACTCACCTCTGCGCTGCGCACATATCGGTTTCGATACCACTCAGCACGACCTTCGTTGAGACGAATCCCGTGCACCATTCCGTGGCCGAGAAACCAATGGTGACGCTGCTCATCTATGGTGCCAATCGGGTTGGGTCCATTACGCAGATAACGCCCGGTGAGCTCGATAGGCAGAGCGCCTTCGATGCTGAGATTCAATCGCGTTTCTTCTGTGGTTACAGGTGCAAACTCGCCATGAATGAATGGGTGCTCGACGCTCGCCTGTGTCATCTCTGCTCCTATTGGTTATTAACTATCTCTTCGCTCTCTCACACATCTGTCTCATCTGTCTCGTCTATCTCGTCACCGGCTAGGGGGTGATTCTGAATTCGGCGAGACGCTGCGAAGCCTAATAAACCAAGCACCCCGAGCGCCCCTAACGCAGCCTTAAGGCCATCGATCTGGGCAGTTACGTAGTCGCCAACCACGGCGTCGACCTCGCTACTCGGTAGGCCACTCACCTCGGCTGCTTTCCGAGCCTGGGCCTCTGACACGAACGCGACACCAGTCCTTGATGCAGCCTCTACGGCAACTTTGGTCTGGGGCTCGACCTTTGGATTAGACCCAACTGTTCGTGTAAACGCCGAGTTCAGGCCCGAGAGAAGAATCGCTCCGATAAGCGCTGTGCCTAAAGAAGCCCCGAGGTTTTGGGCAGTGCCCTGCAGTCCACCAACTTCGTTACTCCTTGTTACCTTCACCGAAGACTGCGTCACATTGCCCAACTGCGAAGCGACGAGGCCGATGCCCGCACCGGTAATCGACATAGCAAGCACAAACAAGTTCGAACGAAGATGCACATCAATGGAAGCGATGCAGAACACCACACCAATAATCGTAAGCGTTAGACCGACGCGTACAAGTCTGCGAGCCGAGAACCGGGACGAGAGAGCGGCTCCCAAGAATGACGCGATTAGTAGCGCAACTGATAGCGGAAGAATTCGGAGTCCAGAGTCAAGCGCGTCTAAGCCCAATACGAACTGAAGGTATAGGGGCAGAACGAAGAAGATCCCAGCAATTACAAACTGCTGAACCCCAAGCGTCGCGAGGCCGCCGGCTAGCGAGGGGATGCGGAGCAACTCAGGGTCTAGCAGCGGAGTGCCTCCACGCTCCTTGAGGCGCGCCTGGCTACCTAGGAATATCCAGATCACAAAAATTCCGAATACAACCATTGGAATTGTCGGTGAAAAACCTAGAACTGTGAACGGAGCTTGGCGGGGCATAACCCATCCCCAGCTGCCCGCCTGCACTAACGAGATGACGATGAGCCCGAACCCAGTTGCAGAGAGGGCAACCCCTAGGAAATCAAAGCCCTTCCCTGCAGGCGGGCGCTCCCCTTCTTTTATGAATATCGACATCGCTGCCACTGCAAGACAGATCACAACCTCCGCTGCGAATATGTAGCGCCATGAGTGTGCCGAGGTGACCCAACCGCCGATAACGGGTCCAGCAGCAGCAGCCGCACCCGAGATTCCTCCAATAATTCCAAAGGCAAGTGCTCGCTGTTTGCCGCTGTAGTTCGCTGCAGTAAGCGCAGCAATAGCAGGGATTACAAGCACCGCCCCTAAGCCCTCTAGTACAGACCAGCCGATAAATAATGCAGTGAAGGTCGGCGCTATAGCGGTCACAAACGAGCCGCAGGCGTAGACAACTAAACCAATTACAAACGCACGCTTTCTCCCTAAACGATTACCTAGGCCGGCTCCAGCAAGCATGAACGACGCCATAACAAGGCTGAAGCATGCAATCGCTAATTGCATCTTTGAGACTGTGGTGCCGAGGTCTTTTACTACTGCACTGATCGAGACTGCCATCACGGTGCTGTCAAGCACCATTACAAACTGGGCCAAAGCTAGGACGCAGATTGGAAGCCAGAAACGAAGCCCTCTTCCGCCTGTTCTCTTAACGTCCTGCTTGGCGTCGAGGGATTTAGATGTAGCAGTCATCAGGCTCCTATTGCGCTGTATTCGTTACGGGGTGCTAACTGCTCGCTAGTCGTTAATCAATAACTACTCGGTCAACCAAGGTGGCATTTTATACGCTCCCAATTCGGAGAGTTGCTTGGCGAGCAATGTATTCGCCGCTTTGAAGCGCTCCAAGACCTCTGAATCGATATCGCCGTCTGCTTTTGGCATCGGTCGACCGTTTACTCGGTAATAAGCAGCACGAGTTTTGGTCTTTATCGCGGGGTGTTTTCGAAGTATCGGCTCAAGTCTCGAGTTAATCGCTAAGGCAGCCTTCTGAAGCCTCTTTCTCCTGTAGAGCACAGAGGGATTGTCGTGAGGTAACTCAAGCCCAATGAATGGCGCCGCATCGATTCCTAGCCAATCTGCGAGTGCGCCTAATACCTCTGAGGTATTCGAGGTCAGCTCCTCAAATGCAACGATACGAACATCGAATCTGTTTGACCACTCTGGAATGAACTCTGAGTACATGCCCCCAATCACTCCAAGATATGGATCCTGAGAGTGATCACTCAATGCTTCACGCCCTAATGGCGCGCTGATTGAGACGTACTCAGCCAAGGTCATCTCAATAGGAATGCGCAGCCGTGCCTGCTGCGCGCGGTAGTAGGAGCGCAGGCGCGCAATGGGTTCGCGAATAGTAAACAGCACTTTTGGTTTTCCTAGGAGTGACTCCACGGCATCGAGTAATGGAGCACCACCATAGGCATAAGCCGGAGTTGCCTCCATGCGCAGAAGGGCCTGCTCTGTTCCAGCAAAGAGTCCGCGGTAATCGCTCTGCGGGCCCATGCTCTCGCCATAACGCGCCGGCAAGAAATACTCAGTCTCTTTTACTCTCGAACCGCCTATCTCGGGGTGGCGAGCAAGGAGCGCGAACAATGAAGTGGTACCGGTTTTAGGAAAGCCCGCAAGAAGGAGATTCGGTAACGGTCCTTCGGTAATCGCTGGCATACGGTCACGCTAGCCGTGAGGACCTTGTGGCTCGCGAAACTTGCGTTTGCTATTCGCGAAGGCGGCGTGAAATCGCTGCGGCATATTTTTCGGCTGCTCCCGGTGCGAGGTCAAGAAAGAGTGAAGGCTCATTCGCCTCGACCTCAAGCACGAGTATCTCTCCCCCGTCCCCCTGCACGAGATCTATCCGCACGTAGGTTGGCGGCCCAATCGATGGAATCACTGCATTTACTAGGTCCGCAACATGGACCTCCTCACTAGTGGGGCTGCGCGCTGAGATGTCCTCAACCGCGTAGAGCCCATCTACTGTTCGCATAGCGGACCCATGCGAGAGGATTGGGCCCTTGCGAAGAGCGTGGCTCACTACCCCGTCAAAACACACCAAGGCCGTCTCCCCTCTCTCATCCACACTTCCGATATAGGGCTGAATAAGCACATCTCGACCCTGAGCCAAGAGCCGCTCTGCATGGAGGATTCCCTTGTCGCTCTCGCCGGCGCGATAACGCTGGGTATCACGAGAGCCCGCTGAGACACTTGGCTTAACTACAAACTCTCCACTACTCGGAAGCACCACAGCGTCGCCTGCGTGCAGAAATGTGCTCGGAATAATCGGGACACCTGCATGCTCTAGGTCAAGCAAATAATGCTTATCTGAACTCCAGCGAAGCACCGCTGCCTCGTTCACAAGCATCGATTCAGAATCCACTCGATCAATCCACTCGAGATACTCAGCAAGGCGCGTTGAGTAATCCCAGGGTGAGCGCACAAGCACTAGAGAAAAATCACTCCATACGACCGTAGGGTCATCCCACTCGAGTACCCGTGTTGATATCCCAAGATCAGATAGAGCAGCGAGGGCAGGGGCAATATCCAGATCGAGGTGGCGGCTCACAGCGGCGGTGACAACAGCGACGGGACGAGCATTCCCTAGACGAGCATTCCCTAGACGAGCATTGCCTAGCGTGCCGATACTGCGATCCACACTCACCTTGCCCAGAGCCCCATTTGAACATTCTCGCATGGACCTCACCCCCTAAGCGAAGACCCATCAAGAGAAGGGGTATTCGGGGCAGCGTCATTCGGTGAGCAAGCGTTCTGCGTGGCAGGCTCTCCCCATGAGCGTAAGCATTCATTCTGTTGACTCCCTGCGCACTCTCCTCGAGTTGGAGCAGGTAAAGCCAGATGCATTTCTCGGAGCGGGCCCGAATCTTGGTTGGGGTCGAATCTATGGAGGCCAGGTCGTCTCCCAGGCGCTGCGCGCAGCAGGGCTAACTGTAAGCGCCTCCCACCGAGTGCATTCCTTCCATGCATACTTCGTACGTGCCGGTGTAGAGACTGAGACGGTCCTCTATGAAGTCGAGCGCGTGCGTGACGGTAAGTCGTTCACAACACGACAGGTGGTTGCATATCAAGCAGGTGGGGCCATCCTTAACCTCATCGCATCCTTCCAGGCCGACGAGGACGGCGAGGACGTGCAATCACGACTCTTCCCTCACGCCACTCCCTCGCCAGATCGCCTTGAGTCAATGCCGACCGATCTCTTCTTTGACCACCGCTTCGTGCGCCACGGCAACGATCCGTCACCGCGAGCTACATCGTGGCTGAAGGTAATTGGCGATCTCGGCGACGACCCGATGGTCCACGCATGCGCACTCGCGTATCTCTCTGATGAGGATCTTCTCGGAGTAGCACTACTGCCGCACTCCCTCGCTGGAGATTGGGACTCAATGATGAACGCAAGCCTTGATCATGCAGTTTGGTTTCACCGCCCAGTGCGCGCAGACCAGTGGCTTCTCTTTGACTTAGAGGGAAGCGGAATCGCGAATGCTCGCGGCCATGCCTTTGCACGAGTCTTCACGGCCGACGGACTCCACGTTGCCACCGTCGCGCAAGAGGGGCTTGGGCGAGCGCGGCGCTAATAGACCGCTAATAGAGGCTGCCAATAGACGCATCTAAACGAGCACGCAGCGCCTAACTGAACAGGTCCCTGCGAGGGTTGTCGGTATAGATCGGATCCCTATTCTGATCAAACGCACGAATGGCCTCGGGGAGATTCTCGGTAAACCCAAGCATTAATTGGTTGCGATCCTCAATCTCAATCGCGGCGGTAAGGCTTGGGTTCTCAAGGTTGACCCAGATGATCTCCTTTGTCATCTGGAGACCATACGGACTGAACTTCGCCATGCCCGCCGCCATCTCGAGCGCCGCCGGGAGCAGATCTTCATCAGGCACAACCCGCGAGACGAGCCCCATGCGAAGTGCTTCTTGGGCTCCAATACGTCGCCCTGTCAGAAGGAGATCACTTGAGTGGGCTGCGCCAATCAATCTCGGCAGAAGCCAGCTCACTCCGAGTTCGGTACTAGTCAGACCATTTACGATCCCAGTGGCGTTGAACTCAGCCGACTCTGAAGCGATCCGTAGTTCTGCGCCGAGCGTCAAGCACATCCCGCCACCAAATGCTGGTCCGTTGACCGCGCAGATAATTGGCTGGGGCATCTGCCTCATTGTTGGGATCAAACGCGAGTAATAGCGCATCGAGCGCTGGGCGATCCGACCCACTGAGAGTCCATCGATATTTGGAATAATCCCATAATCCTTTAGGTCGAGCCCAGAGCAGAATCCGCGCCCCGAGCCCGTCAGTACCACCACACTTACTTCGTTGTTGGCCGCGATCGCGTTTAAGGCGGCGTTGAGTTCAATCACTAAATCAATGGACATTGCATTGAGTCGCTCGGGGCGATTTAGGGTCACCACAGCGGTGCGGTCCTGTGGGTATTCGACATTGACGAGGCTCACTTGGCGCTCCCAGTTAGTTGTGTCTTCTCTGTGTCTTCTCTGCGGCTTCTCTATTGAACTGATTATTGCGCGATTACTGCCACCACTCTGCCCTCGCTGTGCGTGAGAATACGCACCCATGCCTTCAATGCCAGCTCCCACCGAGAGAGATACCCCTCCTCGGGGGCGCCCCCGACTCAAAGTCCCATATGAGCCCGGCATCGATGGCCTGCGCGCGATCGCTGTTACCTCTGTACTGCTCTATCACTCAGATGTGCCGTGGGTGCCTGGAGGGTTCTTCGGAGTCGAGGTCTTCTTTGTAATCAGCGGATACCTGATCACCGCCTTGTTGCTCGCCGAATGGCGCAACGGGCACCGCATTGCTCTCGGCTCGTTTTACCTGCGGCGGGCACGCAGGCTCCTTCCTGCGTTGTTCCTAATGCTTGGTGTAGTTGGCCTGTACTCCGTACTCTTCCTACCCGACGAAGTGCATACTCTTCGCGGAGACACATTTGGCGCAGTCACATATGTGCAGAACTGGTGGCAAATTTTTGCCGGCAGATCGTATTTTGCCGAAGCAGGTAGACCGCCGCTCCTGAAACACCTCTGGTCACTCGCAGTCGAGGAGCAGTTCTACCTGGTCTGGCCACTAATTTGCGCAGTTCTATTTAGGTTCTTCGGAGATCGCCCAGGAAGATTGTTTGGAATAATTGCAGGTGGTGCACTCTTCTCCACCTTCTTAATGTGGCTGATGTTCCCTGGAGATGCACTCAACGCGAGTCGCGTTTATTACGGCACTGATACTCGAGCCTCGGGGCTCTTACTCGGAGCGGCTCTAGCAGTTGCTTGGCCGCCATGGAGACTCACGCCCAAGGTGACTCTTGCTGGTCGAGCAGTCCTGAATATCGCGGGCTGTGTCGGTTTAGCGATTGTTGGATGGTACTTATTCGGCGTATCCGACTCAGCCGCATGGGTTTATAGCGGTGGATTCCTGCTTCTCGGCTTTGGGACGCTGCTCGTAATTGCAACGACCGTTCACCCTGGAGCAGACATACGCAGACTCCTCGGATTTAAGCCGCTTGTCTGGATCGGCCTTCGCTCATACTCCTTATATATTTGGCACTGGCCGATTTATCAGATCACGCGACCAGATCTAGATGTTCCACTACATGGTTACGCGCTGCTCGCGTTGCGCCTTACCCTCACTGTGATCATTGCGGAGTTGTCGTTCCGTTTTGTCGAGACCCCGATTCGCAAGGGAGCACTCTCTCGAACATGGCACGCACTGCGCGAGACCACCTCAGATAATCGTGCAGTCCTTATTCAGCGAACAACTGCGATTGCTTCAACATCTTTAATTATTTTGGTCGTAGTTGGAGTTGGGTTCGCCGGCGCACAGGAGCCCCTACCGCCCAAGGAGTTCAGAGGTATTACAGGAGTCTCCGGGATCGTTGGAGCGACCTCAGTCTCTGGCGTAACCGGCATTACCGGCATCACCGGGGCGAGTGGCGTCTCGGGACCGGCAGGCGCTGCCGGAGTCACAGGTCCCAATGGAGTCATATACCCGCCGCTGGATCCGAATGTTCCTAGCCGCCTAGCGGTTGGTGACTCTGTAATGCTCGGGACTGTTGCAGAGTTAGGTCAGGTCTTTCCTGGGATCCTTGTAAATGCTGCTGTTAGCCGTCAGTCATCGACACTCGCCGACATAGTTGAGCAGATTCACGCAACAGGAGCAGGGCGTGAACTCACCATCATTCATACAGGCACGAACGGCGACATGAACTCTACGCGATTCGCGCAGATGCTCAAATCCCTTGAGAACGTTCGCTGCGTAGTGGTTCTAAATCTTAAAGTTCCACGTCGATGGGAGGCCAGCAACAATGCCATCATCGCCGATGTCGTTCCGAGATTCCCAAATACGACACTCATCGATTGGAATGGAACCGGCAATGCACACGGAGACTGGTTCTACAACGACGGATTTCACCTAAGGCCACCTGGTCGGGCCGCGTACGCCGCTCTAATTGGCCAGGTTGCTCCAACTTGTGCGCGTTAGCGGATCTATTGCTCGCTTGGTCCGCTAAATAGGCCGACCTGACATGCCACACCGGTTCCGCCTATTCCGCAGTACCCATTTGGATTCTTAGCTAAGTATTGCTGGTGGTATCCCTCTGCGAAGTAGAACACCGGCTCCGCTCCACCGACAATCTCAGTGGTTATAGGGCCGTAACCCGCAGCAGTGAGCGGCACCTGATACGCGCGACGCGAGGCCTCTGCCAACTCGCGCTGTCTCTCGTCGAAGCAATAAATACCCGAGCGATACTGAGTACCGCGATCGTTGCCTTGACGCATACCTTGGGTTGGGTCGTGAGACTCCCAGAAAATTGCTAGGAGCGATTCATACGAAATGATCTTCGAGTCGAAAACAACTTGCACAACCTCGTTGTGCCCGGTTCGTCCACTGCAGACCAACTCGTAACTTGGGTTCTCAATGTCTCCGCCCGCGTAGCCAACAGCGGTTACCCACACACCCGGAAGACTCCAGAAAATTCGCTCGGCACCCCAGAAGCACCCCATACCGAAAATTGCCTTCTCGAACCCATCAGGGTACGGACCAACAATTGAGTTGCCATTCACACTGTGGAACGATTCGTTGTTTGTCATGCCCGACATTGTGTCAGTTGAGGCCTGGATCCTCCGGAAAACCAGCGAAGGCCGCAACCGGCCACCCTTGTCGCGAAAGCACCGATCTCCAGAGCAGGTCGGGGTCTTCGGTCCAAGGATCTGATGGCTCTGCCTCGATCACTATCCACCCACCGTCTTTGATCTCGGCATCGAGCTGACCGGCAGACCAACCTGCATAGCCAAAAAAGACACGAAGATCTACGAGCAGTCCCTCTACTAAATCAGGCTTCGCATCTAGGTCGATTGAGACGAGATCCCCCAGAATCGGGCTAGCGAAGGCGTCCGAGTCAACGCATGGATGGTGAAGGCGACCTAGCGCAATAGTTGCATCGCGCTGCACAGGACCCCCGTCGAATACAACTCTCGGCTCGGATCCATAAATACCCCAGCCTTTAGCCGCCTCCTCGAGCGAGACTCCAAGGCGCCGATTAAGCGTTACTCCAAGCGCCCCCTCAGAGGTGTGCTCAAGAATCAAAATCACGCTGCGCTTGAAATTTGGGTCATCGAGGTCGGGCGAGGCAACGAGGAGTTGGCCTTGCAAAGACGGTATCGGCACTTAGATACTCTCCCACGCCCCCAGACCCTCCAGAACCACGACAGAGCGAAGTAGTTTCCATGGCATGCCTAAAGACAAAACAAAAGATGGCTCGAAAGATCGCTCGAAGATGTCTGCAGCCGAGCAGGAGTTGTATCGACTTCAGGTTGAACTCGTAAAGATGCAGCAGTGGGTAACAGAGACTGGCGCTCGAGTGGCCGTCATATTCGAAGGACGCGACGCTGCCGGCAAGGGCGGCACAATCGCTCGAATTACAGAGCACTTGAATCCGCGTGTAGTTCGCATTGCAGCGCTGCCCAAACCCTCAGACCGCGAGCAGACGGAGTGGTACTTCCAGCGTTACATCAAGGAGCTCCCCGCAGGTGGAGAGATCGTCCTCTTTGACCGGAGTTGGTATAACCGCGCTGGAGTTGAGCAGGTATTTGGTTTCTGCACTCCCCAGCAACACAAACTTTTTCTTCGACAGTGCCCTCTCTTTGAACGCATGCTCATCGACGATGGGATCATCCTTATCAAGTATTGGTTCTCTGTAAGCGACGAGGAGCAGGAACGTCGTTTTGAGTCGCGCCTGAATGATCCGCTGAAGAGGTGGAAACTCAGCCCTGTTGATTTGGCGTCTAGGTCGCACTGGGTTGATTACTCACGCGCGAAGGACACGATGTTCGTACACACCGACACTCAGGAGAGCCCGTGGTGGGTAGTGGAGGCTGAGGACAAACAGCGAGCGCGTATCAATTGCATATCGCACCTGCTTTCCCTGATCCCCTACCACGACGTATTCGAACCCTCCGTCTCCTTACCCTCTCGCCAGAAAGATGGGGGCTATGTGCGACCCGACGCGTCAACGCAGCACTACGTTCCAGACGTGGCTGCACAATTTCTCCAAACAAATAAATGACAGACTCTCCACCGAGCTACCCCCCGGCCAAACACATCCTCAGAAGTCTGCGCTACGAGGTTGAGCATCGCCCTGATTTCACGAGTACTGCATCAATGGAGGCTGGCCCGCACCTTCGATCTGCCTCTGGGCACGTAGAGATCGGCGCGCTGGCAACCCTTGCCGATGCAACAGCCGGAGGCTTAGCGGCTCTCGCTGCAAGCCCAGGTTGGATAGCAACCTCGGACCTAACGCTTCACCTCGCAGGGCCGGTATCCGCGAGGCGCGTCATTGCGCATGGTCGCGTTCTGCGCAGAGGAAAATCCAAAATCGTGCTAGCAGTAGACCTCGAGTCAGATCAAGGCTCGCCTCTTGGAATCGCGACCATGAGTTTCTCTGTGCTTCCAAGGCGCGACGGAAACCCAATAATGGCTTCGTCCTCTGAGGCCACTACCCACTCGTTCTTACCGTCCGACGGTCACCTAGATAGCGCTGCAGTAGAGGGCCACATGCACGAAGCAATCGGCCTAAGCATGATTGCAGATGTGGTTGGTGGAGTTGAGACTGACATGACCGAGTATGTCGTCAACACACTTGGGGCGATGCAGGGTGGAGCAGTAGCAACGCTGGGAGCGCAATCCGCGTCCTCTGCAGTAAAAGCGGCGGCCGGAACCAATGAACCTTTTGAGTGCATTGACCTAGTTATTACTTATCTATCGCTAGGCAAGGTAGGCCCGATACGCGCGAGTGCTGTCGTCACCCAGGTGAGTAGCGATTGGGGTACAGCGCGTGTAGAGATTCGCGACTCGGGATCTGAGAACCGCTTGATGGCGATAGTCGCCGCTACGGCAGTGCGCGCACAGTCATCACCGAATACTGACGGATCTCGATGAAACCCGATTTCCACAACCCTCATTTTGGTCGATTGGTAGCGAAGTACAGCCGCATCGACATCAACGAGACGACTCTCCCCGAGGGCCCCGTAACGCTGCGCGGGACTGTTGACATTCCCGAGATTTTCCTCGATGAGCATCGGGTGCTCCACTCCGGGATACTTACGACGCTTGCCGACATCATCGGTGGCTTCACCTGTGGACTCGCGTCGCTCCCCCTCTGGATCGTCTCCACCGACCTCACAATCTCAAGGGTCAAGTTCGCCGTTAAGGGCCCTCTTGAGCTCAACACGAGGGTTCTGAGAGTCGGCAAGTCATCTGCCGTTGCAGAGGTAACGATTACTGATACAGGCGCAGATAACTCGCTTGTTGCCAAAGCTGTGGTCTCATCTGCGCTGCTCGCTCCGCAAGATGGGATGCCAGAGAGAGCGCGTCCATTTAAATTCGCTGCGTCAGACCCAGAGTCACTCCCCAACCAACGTGTAAGGGAATTCTTCAGACTTAACAACGTCTCGGATGACACTGTGAGCATTGAGATCACCGATGATCTTCGAAACCCGTGGGGAATCGTCCACGGCGGCACAACCTCAACTCTTGTAACTGCTACCGCTGAGCATTTTGTTTTGAGTCTTGTCAGCAACGCTGCAGGCGAATCGAGTACAGGCAGCCCGTTATATGCTCAGGAAACAGTTCTGCGATTCCTCCGCCCAGGCAGAGTTGGACCACTAATTGGTGTAGCTCGACTCGTCGGCGAGCGCATCGACGGTGCCTGCGTAGAGGTGGCGATCACGGACTCAGGATCCGAGGACAGAGTCGTAGCAGAGGCAGTTGTGACACTCCGACGCTTTCGTGAACCGGATCCGCTACGGTCTTAGGCATGAGAGGGTTAGCCATGAGAGGGCAGCAAGGTACTCCCCGTCAGAATATGCGCGCACGCTTCCTAGTGCGGTTGTGTCAGACAGTCGTTCATGTATTCATGCGCAGAGTAGATGTGACAGGGAGTTCACATGTTCCCCCGGATCGTCCAACAATCTTCATCTCGAATCATGCAAATGGCTTAGCTGACCCGGTAGTGCTCATCGGCCAACTCGGTACTTTCCCGAGATTCTTAGTTGCTCAAAGCCTTTGGCGTATTCGCGGACTCGACCTCTTGCTCAAGTTTGCAATGTGCGTTCCGGTGGCGCGCAGGGGCGAGGAGAACCCGGGTAAGCGCAACGCTGCTTCCAACGCTGCTTCCAACGCTGCATCCACCAACGCATCGGCCTTTGACACTTGCCACAAAGTTCTGCACAGCGGAGGACGCGTCTGCATATTCCCCGAGGGAGGGGTACACGACAATCCGCGCCTCGCGTTGCCGCTCAAGACTGGTACCGCTCGCATCGCCTTGGAGGGTCTTGATTCTGGGTCTGTAGATGATCTGGTAATCGTGCCTCTAGGAATTACCTACGAGGAGCGCGGCAGGTTTCGAGCACAGGTTGCTCTGCAGATCGGCGAAGCAATCGAGGTACGTGATTTTCTTGATTCATATCGTGTTGATGGGCCCGAGGCAGTTCGTTCGCTAACTCACACGTTGGGTGAGGCACTTGCGGCGGTTACCCGCAGTCATTCATCTTGGCTTGAGGCCGAGGTTGTGCACGCCGCAGCCGAGGTAACGGTGCTTACGCGAGACCCCAAGGCCAGAGACTCGTTCGCTCAGCAAGCGACGCTCCAGAGAGTTATTGGGGATGCGCTCTCGCATGACGGCGGCGATCAGGGCAGAGCTTTCAAGGGATTAGAGGCGCGCGTTGACGACCTCCGAGAACGCCTCGACTCGCTGGGTACACATACCCCCTCAGATGTAGTTCATCTCGATCCGCAACGAGCCCGACGCAGAATTGCTTTGCTTGGAGTTACCAGCGCAGCCCTCGCCCCTAGTGGGGTCGCTGGATATGTACTCAATGCTCTCCCGGCATCTGTGTCATTTGGGTTAGGGCTTCGCGTAAAGCACCCTGCATGGCAAGCAACGGCAAAGGGCGGAAGCGCTCTCGTAACTCTCCCAGTTACTTGGGGGCTCGAGGCCTGGTTCGCTAATAGGCGCTGGGGCCGACGCGGAGCGCTCGCTGTTCTATTACTTGGACCGATTACTGGCATCTGCGCTATTGCATGGACCGCATCAATAGATGAACTTCGCAGAACAGTGCGAGCCTCGGGGTGGGCCCGACGGCCCGAAGGATTGATCGCCGCAAGATTGAGTCGAGACAACGTGATCGCAGAGGTAGAGAGGCTTGAGTCTCTAACTTCTAGTGAGGAAATGAGTTCGCGCTAGGCAGGGCTTCTTACGCTTAGTCGCTCGCAGCTAAACGTTTCAGTGGGCTGCTACCTCGTCCGCTTCGTCTCTGGCTATCTCCTGCGCAACAAGGAACTGGGCAACCGCAGACGCAGCCGCTAGGACCCCCACCAAGCGCACTCGTAACGGGAGCCGAGGAGTGAGGAGCATCGCTGCCGCATCGACTGCATCAGCTACTGCTGTCATAGAGAGCCAGTTCTGGCCACCTTCACGCTCAGAGAGTGCAATCGCAGCACCGGTTCCAAGCACTGCCTCTCGCACGCCGAATGCACGTCCGAGCGCAGCCGCTCCCTGCGAGTCGTTACCCGAGCCGAAACCGAGGCGCGAGCCTGTTCGAGGGGCGAGCATCATGAAGATCCCTAGGCCGACACGAGTACGACAGAGGTAAATGGCGCGTTGACGGTTATCCATGTGGGGATTCTCCCACCTTGCCCAGTAATCCCCCAAATCACAACCAAAATCTTCCAACTACTAGGGCTCGACTATCCCTCCTCTGGCGCTCACTATCGCTAATCCAGCCTCCAACACGCTAAGTTCACGACTCGTCTATTCTTCGCCGACCCGACCTAGGAGAAAAAATGGCAATCGTCCAGCACGAGATCAGCATCAACCGCACCCCCGATGAAGTATGGGCAGTACTCGGAGAATTTGGTGGCCTAGATACTTGGATGGATGGCGTCGAGTCATGCGTCGTAACCGGAAAGACTCGCGAGATTGAGATTGCCGGCGGGATGAAAGTCTCCGAGGACGAGGTTGCTCGTGACGATGCAAACCGCTCCTACTCCTACACGGTCAACGGCCACGGC
>Ga0194043_1000717_pt1 | contig 18510 bp, 19 predicted proteins | sample JunL4415m_MetaG_FD_161274 | JGI IMG/M metagenome (GOLD analysis project Ga0194043, IMG submission 161274) | Anoxic zone freshwater microbial communities from boreal shield lake in IISD Experimental Lakes Area, Ontario, Canada - Jun2016-L442-15m | ecosystem: Environmental > Aquatic > Freshwater >...
GTTCCTAATGTTGATGAATTCAAGGCTGTTTATGAAAGAATTGATCCAAAGCATAGGTCTGTTTTACTTACCGAAGAGTCTGTGAAACCAGTGATAACAGAGGTGAGAGAAAAACTTGGGTTTGCTAAAAAAAGTAACCCAAAGACGGCGGCGGCGGCAGCGGCTGGAGCTTTTTTCTCGAATGATCCCTTCTTTCAAGCGTTGGCTGACGGAGCGTATCCAAAAGGCAAATAGGCCTTAGTGATTGTCCGCATTTTCGTGTTCAGACTTCATGAAATTGTGAAGCATCACGTGTTTATTCGTGTTGCTGATTTCCCCCGTCATTTTTGCGGATTCATATATATTGCGCAGCACATCGGGCGGCGCGTCCGATCCCACTTTGATCAATCCATGATCGTGAAGATATTTGCGTATCTCCACGATGGACTCGCGTCGCAAAACGCCGTGTTCTTCCTGAATTCGTCGGCGTGTGTCGCTGTTTTTTATTAGAACCCCTACCACGTTGCTACCGGGGGTTTTGCCGAGTTTGTATTTTTTGGTTATGGTTTGTTTTATTTTGTTTTTCATTTGCACCAGTGGTTCTATTATGGAATCTGATTGTGTCTGTGCCACCTGTGTCTGTGTCTGGAAATTCTCTTGAATCTCTCGCAATTTGCGTTGTCTTTCCTGTATCATTGGGTCCGCATTTTCATCCGGAGAAACAGTAATACCGCTGAACAATGGTTTTTTCACAGTGGTATTATGGGAATCTGTATGGGATTGTGATGGGGGTTCAACAATCTGACCGCGATGATATGTGCGATACGTTGGTTTGTTTCCACCGCGCAAACAACCATACGGCACATCCTTCAATACGATTGGATTTGGATTTGGATTTGGATGCGATGAGTCCAATTGCTCTGATTGGATTTCAATCTGAGGCATAGATGCAGGCATTGGCAAAGTCATGGGCAAAGGCATGGATGCAGGCATGGATAAAGGCATTGATTGTGGAATTATTATTGGATTTAGTTGCAATTCGGGGGGCAATTCAAGCGACACTTGTTGTATTTGTGTCATTGGCTGTATTGGTTGCATTTGTGGTTGCATTTGTGGTTGCATTGGTTGCATTGGTTGCATTGGTTGTTGCATCATTGGTTGTTGCATTTGTGTCATTGGTTGCATTTGTGTCATTGGTTGCATTTGTGTCATTGGTTGCATTTGTGTCATTGGTTGCATTTGTGTCATTGGTTGCATTTGTGTCATTGGTTGCATTTGTGGTTGCATCATTGGTTGTGGTTTTGATAATGATTTTTTATTATGTTTGCGGGCCTCTTTTTTTTTATTTATAAGTTGTTCCAAATAATTGGTTGACATTTTGAATTGGTTTGAGAGGTCTTCATTGGACAAAGTGTTACTGTTGCTGTTGTTGTTGTTGTTGCTGTTGTTGTTGTTGCCGCCACCATGGGTGCCGTTGCCGGGTGTTTCTTCACTTCGTTGTTTGTGTTCCTGTATTTTTTTAAGTAAATTTTGTTTCAATGTGCTGGGGCGAAGGAGGGTTGGCGGGGGTTTGATTTTCCGTTGTCGTTTCAACGTGGTGTTGTTCCCACCCGATGAGAGACTGTTGTGATCAATGATGATCTGTTTTTTTGCAGAATTCATTGTGTAAAACTTCAAACAATATATTCTAAAACATAAAATATTTTGGAATATATACCACATTGATGGTTACAAATACATGGACACAGATGCATTATTAATTGTGTCTTTGCGCTGTTTGACCTCATCATTGGAAATGAACACGGTCATGCCCTTTTCTAAATCCGCGTGAGTCAATTGTCGCCGTTTTTCTGAAGAGGCGCAAAACACGCGCCGACCGTGCGCAATTTTGGCACGGGACAGCAGTGTTTCCATGTCGCGCCCGTAGCACTTGAAATAGCACATATTGGATTCAAACCAGTCAGGGCGCATCGGTTCGCACAATGACCAACCGCAGTCCTGCACTTTCTTTTCATATATTTTCGCAAGTTGTGCCGGCGTGTAGTCGTCAATTTTGAACCGCCACGTGAACCGTGAATTCAGGCCCGGGTTGGCGCTGAAAAAACATTCGTTCAAGTCTTTTTCGTATCCGGCAACAATGACCATGAGGTCGGACTTGTGGTTGCTCAGCGCTTCGCACAGCGTGTCAATGCACTCCTTGGAAAAGGAGTCGCGCTTCTCCGCATTTCCGAGGGCGTACGCTTCGTCAATGAATAGCACGCCACCTAAACACTCCTTGATCACGTCCGCCGTTTTGATGGCGGTTTGTCCTAAATATCCGGCAATCAGGTCGGAGCGCGTCACCTTTCGGAACCGGTTTTTGCGCAGTACGCCCATGCGCGAAAATATGCTGCCGATCAGCTGGGCCACCTCAGTTTTTCCGGTGCCGGGGGGGCCGTAGATTACGGTGTGCATGTAGTCGTTGAATGCACCACTGCTTTTATCGTCTTTGTCACCTTTGTCGCCTTTGGTTTTTTCATTTTTATGCAGGTCCTGCATGAAGTAAATGACTTGGTCCACCACGCGTTCTTTCAGGGAGTCCATGCCGATCATGGCGTCCAGCTTGCGCAGCGGCCCCGAAATGTGATGCAACGCACGCATGTTTATATTGTATTCCACGTTTTCAACCACGGGATACTGGTCGTTTAATCGTATCAAGTCGGCGATGCAGTTGACTTCGCAGCAAATGTCCACGCGTTCAACCACCAGCTGTTTGGCGGGAGGCGCTTCGTGTCGTGGCCCAACGATGTGCGGTTGGTCAAACAACGCGGAAAATGCCGCATTGTTCAATTGGATGCAATCATTGAGATGACTGTTCGTGTTTGTGATCATGTGTTCTGGATTATTGTTGGGTTAATACATATTATGCAATGACTGTTTATATTATTAATGATAATCATTTCATTTGGTTCACGCCCGTTTTAGATATTCTTTTGCTTGTGTGTAAAAATCATTATCTGGAAATAAATCCACATTGACATTTGGCACTTTTCTTTTATCATAATGCGGATCACAGCTGTAATGTGCTATGTAATGTTTATCTTCTAATTTGTTAATATTCGGATAATAACAATTGTCGCCGTTGATCATTTTAATTTTATGATTATGACAAGCAATGTTCAACCCATGCATTGCGCACCACCAAGAATGCGGATCACCATTCATTTTTTCGGTAACTTTTATTGAATACAATATAATGTCATCTATTATGGATTTGATGGTTTTTACTTTACAAATTACATTGAATCCACCATTCATGTATCCGTCTTCATCATGTGACAAAAATTCTTGGATGACATGCCGATTTATTGATGTTGAACTTGATATATGCATGTGCCAATTTTCATAATAATTGTCTGCTATTATTTCATTATCTTTTAGAGTGTGATATGTCATTGGATAGGGTTTCAAATGAACTAAATCAGCATCAATGATTTCTACCAAAATGTCATCATCCAAATTTTCAATAATTTGTTTTGCAGAAGTGAAGACGTTGATTGGCAGGTATATTTTGGGGTCATATTTTGGATTGATCGGTATTAAATCATACACTGAATCTACCATTTTATAAGGAAGAGTTATGTTCCAATCAATGTTTGAAACGGCCTTGTTTTTTTCTCCAAAATAATTGTATTTGATGATTGGAATGATTGCTTTATTTACAGCGTCGGTTGAATATGTTTTGTAATGTTGATGTTGAAAAAAAAGTATTTGTCTTTTGAAATAATCATTTGCAACGGTTGAAGGAATTGAGATGAACCTATTATTCATTACATTTATCATGCGTGTATATTTATATTGTTGTTCACGGTGTATAATAATGTTGAATATTAAAGTATATAAACACAAAAATTGATTTGACAATTAGCCAGTCAAGCGACTATCACATCACAACTCATCCGTCATTCATCAATGTCATCGCATCTTAAGAACGAAATCACTGCCGCCATCGGCCAATACGTGGAGGAGCCATGGGACATGATCGGTTCGTATTTTGAAAACGGGCATTTGGAGCGGTTGGTGCGGCACCAGCTGGAATCTTACAATGAATTTGTAGGTAATCAAATTGAACGCACAATTGAGATGTTCAATCCGGTGCACATTGCATCGGAGCAGGACTACGACCGCAATCTCAAAAAACACCGTCTGGAAATCATCATTGAATTCAAGAGCTTCAATATGTATCGTCCGCAAATACACGAGAACAACGGTGCAACAAAACTCATGTTTCCGCAGGAGGCCCGACTGCGGAATTTCACGTACGCGTCATCCATGACAGTGGATGTGAAAATCCAAATCATAGTTCGCACGGGTGCTGAGCTGGAAAATGTGCAAAATCATCACAAAATGCTGCCCAAAATCCCGATCGGCAAGCTCCCCATCATGCTGAAATCCAATATTTGTGTTTTGAAGCAGTGCCAGCACATGAGCCACCAGGTGACAGGGGAGTGCAAGCATGACGCGGGCGGCTACTTCATCATGCACGGCAGCGAGAAAACGGTGCTGGGACAGGAGCGCGCGGCCGAGAACCGCGTGTATTGTTTCAACGTCTCCAAGGGGAACACCAAATGGAACTGGATAGCGGAAATCAAGTCGGTTCCCGATTTCAAATGCATTTCCCCGAAGCAAATCAACATGATGGTTGCGAACAAAAACAATGGGTTCGGATTCCCGATTTATGTGCAAATCCCACGCATCAAGCAGCCGGTTGCGCTGTTCACGTTGTTTAGAGCGCTGGGCATAACCACCGACCGCGAAATATGCGAAATCATCTTGTTGGATTTGGTGTCCGCCGACAAGACTGCATTGGAGGCGCTGCAGGGGTCCATCATTGATTCCAACTCGGTGCTCACACAGGAAGATGCATTGAAGATTGTGACGAGCCACGTCATGTACACCCCGATCAACATGGACAAGGAGTCGGGTGCCCGAAAGAAGCGTGATTTCACGGTGGAAATTTTGAAGAACGACCTGTTTCCGCACTGCAGCACCGAAAAGCAGCGACTGTGTTTCCTGGGATACATGGCAAACCGACTGATTCGTGCCAGCACCGCAGGAGATGCAACCCGTCAGGATGACCGTGATTCATACATCAATAAGCGCGTAGATACGACGGGGGGGCTGCTGAACAACCTGTATCGCAACTATTTTAACAAGCTGGTCAAGGATATGAGCAAACAAGTGATTCGCGAGATCAACACGGGGTCGTGGCGGTCAACAGACGATTATTTGAACATTATCAACAGCACCAACGTGTACAAAATCATCAAGTCATCCACGATTGAAAACGGGCTCAAGCGCGCGCTGTCCACCGGTGATTTCGGCATAAAGAACGTCAGTACGGCTAAAGTGGGAGTGGCACAAGTGCTGAATCGGCTGACGTATATCTCCAGTTTGAGCCATTTGCGGCGCATCAACACGCCGATTGACAAGAGCGGCAAGCTCATACCGCCGCGCAAGCTGCACAACACCACATGGGGATTCCTGTGTCCCGCAGAGACACCCGAAGGTGGCAGCGTCGGCGTGGTGAAAAATATCAGCTACATGACGCACGTCACCACCATCAGCAATTCGGACAACATTCGCGAACAGATCCGGTCGTTCATGGTGTCGCTGGATGTCGCAACGCATGCCGAAATGCACTCCAACGTGAAGGTGTTTGTGAACGGTGCCTGGATTGGAATAACCACGGATGCGAATAAGCTGTACACTGCATTCAAGGACAAAAAGACGCGTGGAATCATCAACATTTACACGTCGGTTGTGTTCAATTACAAAAATCAGGAAATCCGCATTTGCACGGATGCGGGGCGGATCACGCGTCCCGTTCTGCGCGTGAACGGCCAAACCGGCGGACTCTATATCACCAAAGACATCATTCAGCGGCTGAGAAACAAGGAGCTGGGGTGGGACGACCTGTTGACGGATTTAAAAATTGATAATGCGGTCATAGAATACATTGATCCTGAGGAGCAGAATTTCAGCATGATTGCCATGAAGCCGTCGGACCTGTATTCTCCGCGCGACGACGCGTTTAAATACAAGTACACGCATTGCGAGATTCATCCCAGCACCATATTCGGTGTGATTGCGTCGTGCATTCCGTTCCCGGAGCACAATCAGTCGCCGAGGAACACGTACCAGTCGGCGATGGCCAAGCAGGCGATGGGTATGTACGTGACCAATTTTGACAAGCGCATGGACAAGACGGCATACGTCATGACGAATCCGGCGCGTCCTTTAGTGGACACGCGCGTCATGGGTATGATCAAGCTGGACAAGATTCCGTCGGGTGGGCCCGTCATTGTGGCAATCATGACGCACACGGGCTACAATCAGGAGGACAGCGTGTTGATGAACCAGGGCTCCATTGACCGCGGCCTGTTTCAGACCGTGATTTACCACACTGAGAAGGACGAGGACAAGAAGATCAACGGGGATGAAGAGGTGCGCTGCAAGCCCGATCCCGCCAAAACAAAGGGCATGAAATTCGGCAACTATGAAAAAGTGAATGCCAAGGGCGTCATGCCGGAAAACACGCTGGTGGAGAACCGTGACATCATCATCGCGAAAGTGGTGCCGATCAACCGGAATGATCCCACCAAAGTGCTGAAATACGAGGATCAGAGCCGCGCGTATCGCACGCAGGAGGAATCCTACATTGACCGTAACTTCCTGGAGCGGAACGGGGAGGGGTACTGCATTTGCAAGGTCAAGGTGCGCACCCTGCGAAAGCCGGTTATCGGGGACAAATTCAGCTCGCGACACGGGCAGAAGGGCACGCTGGGCAACATCATTCCGGAACGCGACATGCCGTTCACGGCGGAGGGGCTGCGTCCCGACATCATCATCAATCCGCACGCCATTCCGTCGCGCATGACGATCGGTCAGCTGAAAGAGACGCTGCTGGGAATGGTTTTAGTGGAGCTGGGCTTGTTCGGAGACGGCACCTCGTTTGGTGAGCTGGACATTGAAACCATTCGTAAAGAGCTGTTCAAGCTGGGGTACGAGTGCAACGGTAACCAGCTGATGTACAATGGGTTGACGGGAGAGCAGATTGAGACCAGCGTGTTTATCGGACCCGCATTCTATCAGCGGTTGAAGCACATGGTGAATGACAAGCAGCACAGCCGCTCCATTGGGCCGATGGTGAATTTGACGCGGCAGCCGGCGGAGGGGCGAAGCCGCGATGGCGGGCATCGGTTTGGCGAAATGGAGCGCGACAGCATGGTGGCGCACGGGGCGTGCCGATTCACGCGCGGGCGCATGTATGATTCATCGGACAAGTACCAGGTGTACGTGTGCAAGTGTTGTGGCATGATTGCGGCTGTGAACGATAAGATGGGCATACACTGCTGCCACATGTGCGAGAATCGCACCGAATTTGCGTATGTGGAAATTCCGTATGCGTGCAAGCTGCTGTTTCAGGAGCTGCAGACCATGAACATTGCACCCCGCATCATGACGGAATGAAGGCATGTGGAATCCATTTGCCATGTAACATTTAGTGAATTATGAAGTTTTAACATCGTTGATTTAATCATTTTTTATGAATCTATTTATTTTTATTATATCAATTATATTATATCCTAATTATAAAACCGTAAATCAAACACACATTACGCAATCACAATGACGTCTATCAATTATTCTCGCGGAGTGACCAGTTCCGTTTCCCGAAACCCGAACTCGTTCGTGTCTCCAAACAGCCAGCCCAGCAATTTGGGCGGCGGCTACAATGGATACTCCCCCGCACTTTTGGGTGGCGGTGCGGGCACGCACGGCGGAAGCGGCATGGAGGGTGGCAATGAACGCAGCATGGATCGCAATATATTAAGGCAGGCATGGAACGGCCAATACGCATCAGGTGATGTGAACGGTCGCAAACCGGTGTGCACTCCGTTTCGTCTTGTGAACAATGCTGGTGATTATTTAGGGCGACAAAATTATGTTTCGGGCGGGCCGAACCAGGTGAACAATATACGCAGCTCCACCATTGGTGCCTGGAAGATGTTTGCCGGGCACGTGCAGGCCACCAACGACGGCACGGGCATTCCCTCGTCCACGTGCAACGTGAAATACGTGTATGACGGCTCGGATTACACCACATTTAAGAAGAACCAGGCCATTAACCGCACTTATAATGATTATTCATTTGGTGGGAATGCAAGCAGCGGTTCTCAGAGCGCTTGGCGTCGTGTTCACCATTTTTAGAGTCCATTTGGTGCAGTAGAACATTTAAATTAAAAATGTAGGCACATGTTATAACCCCCTTTGACCCCTACTCCGCTTCTTTCACTAATGATGGCCCCTATCCATTTAAGACGCCCTTCAACTTTAATGAACACAAACCCAATTGCGATGAGCTTTTCTGGTTCCAATCAGCCCGAACAAAAGGGGTTCTTGCAAAAGAAAGTCATTCCCGTCATCCGGCGTATCGGATCGGTTGCCGGAAAAGTCAGCGACGTTGCCGGAAAGGTGGCAATCGTTGCCAGCATTCTTTAAGAGAGCTCCCAAAAAATAAAACATGTCATTATATTAATATAACAAAACAATTAATATAACGTACGCAGACTAATCAATAAAACACGATGGTTAAATTAGTGTATAATCCAATCCTGAGAGCCCAGTTCAACGGGCCGCCCGATCAGGGCATGCTGATCAAGCAGGCCGACAACAATGCGGTGCTTAAAAGCCCGTCGGCCATGCCCTCCAAGTTTTACCCGAGTGACGGCGGCAACGAGTTTGCTATGGGTCGTAACGTGTACTTGCGCACTTTAGCCGGCGCAAATTATGAAAGCCCGTTAAGCAGCGCATACTGTGATGGCGGTTCTAAAAAATGGGCCACACAGTATCATGACTCCGAGCTCTACATTGAGAGAAAGCGCAACAACGCAATCGGGCAGTCTTCCATTAACGCCAACGGCGTGCCGTTGTCATTTAGGAGCAACGACTCCACCATTCGGAACACGCGACTGCAGCGGTGCCGTGCCGGGGGATGCACTGCCCCGCGGAAAAAAGGCGCAATACTCAACCCATATCAATCGGGCGGTACATCGGCACTAACGACCACGGGCGGAAACCGGCAAATCGTAGTGGGGTCCACCATTGTTGCTGCGTATCAATGAACAATCAACAATCAACAAAAATAAATAAAATATTTACTTGTATTATATTATTGGATTTAAATGGAATGCGATGCTGCTGAATTAACCAGAGCTAGAAAATTTTTACTCATAAATTCAGGCCCAAATGGCAGATTCATGCTACCAAACGTGAAACATTTTGACACAATCATAAATGATCCGGAAATTGCCAAGGAAGCATCCAAGTTAAACATGACTCAACTTGATTATATTATCCGGATCAGGGCATGCGTTCATGCGGCAGAGGCAGCGGAGCGGGAGCAGCGGAGGCTGGCAGCTGCGGCGGCAGAGCATGGAGGTAAAAAGCGGAGTCACAGACGCAAACATGGAAGAAGAAATACTCGTGATAAGCGCAAGCGCAGCGGTGTCAAGTGCAAGCGCAGCAGAAGGACTTATCGCAGGTAAACTTGTCGCAAGAGCATTTTCACATATTTAATTAAAAATTGAATTAAATATATGTGTATCATTTAACATTAACAACACAAACTACAACAACCACAATGTCCACCGCCGCTGCCGCTTCTGCCGCCATCTTATCTGGAAATGCCAGTGGAACTATCACTGCGATTTACAAATCGCGCACCAACCTGCTGAGCCTGTTGAAAGCTCAGGGCTACGATGTGGGACAGTACGACAACTTCGGAATGAACGAAGTGCACGCCATGAACACGAACAAGCAGCTGGACATGCTGGTGGTAAAAGAGTCGGGACAAAAGGCGTACGTGAAATACCATTTGGGGAAACCGTTGCGCCGTGACAATATAATGGAATTTGTGGATGATTTGTATCATTTAGAGAAAACACTGTCCAAACCGGACTCGTTCATCATTGTGATGAAGGCCGAAATGAACGACACCAACATTGCGGTTCTGAATCAAATCTGGGAACAGGACGGCATTCACATTGTTATATTCAGCCTGGATCGGCTGCAGTTCAACATACTGGAGCACGCATATGTGCCCAAGCACACCATCATGCCAGAACAAGAAACTCTGGCAATGATGACAAAATACAACATTGCAAACACGGACATGTTGCCGAACATTTCACGGTACGACCCGGTTGCCATGGCAATCGGCATGCGCCCGGGACAAGTATGTCACATTGAGCGGTTCAGCAAAACGGCGGTTAACACTCCATATTATCGGGTTTGCACGACCAAATGAATCAATCAATCCACGCAAATGCAATACGTGTGCGCACTAAAGTGACATAATAAAAATATGTGTATATAATATATTTTTAGTTAGTATGACTGCAAATGCGACTACGATTGCGACCAATGAATTGTCTGACATAAAGACACAATTTTATGCTCTCATGGAACCGTATTCAACTGTTTATGCGAATTACAAGGTGAATCCGAATCTTCCCAGCGCAGCAGATGCCTATAATAAAATGGAGGCAAATCTAACCTCGCTGTATCGTCGCATGTTCACGTTTCAGGCGGGAGTTGAAAACGATTTAGGACAACATGAAGACACTGTGAGTGATTTGACCAATAATAATTTGAAATTAAACGCAATGCTTGCAAGAAAAGGCAGATCATTGAACAGCAAACTCGCGATCATGACACCGAAAGCTACGGTTCAGGAATCATTTACTGTGACTGGTTTAGGAGACCCCGCTCCTTCTCCCACTCCTTCCCCCAACCAAATTTCCCTGGCATCCGAAGCCAGATCCATTGAAAAAACGGCATACGCTTACAGCATAGGTCGCATTGTTTATTTATCATTGGGTATCATGATCGTATCTCATTTTGTATTTCAAACCGTGGGTGGTCCCAACTCCACTATTTTGGCTGATGCTAAGTTGAAGGCCGACCAGCTGAAAACCACCCTAACTGAAAAAGCTGAATCAATGAATCCGGCAACTGCGACGAACGCGTTTTGAATCATACGGACAATGACAATAATGACAATGACAATGACAATAATGAGAATAACAATGACAATGACAATAATGACAATGACAATAATGACAATAATAATAATAATAATAAAATATAATAACCCCAAATGCCAAATATGAATATGCACAAAGAATTGGACACAGTTACCAATTTTAAATCCAATGTGGATGACACTTTGAACGCACAATACGAATACATGACAACTGTGCGCAGATCTTACATGTATGAATTCATTCTGATATTCGTAATTGCAATCATTGTACTGGTAATTACAATTAGAAATCTGACATCGGACACGGTAACTACCGCCGGATACGTGTTTTGCTGGATCATTCTCATACTGTTTGTGATTTCAATCATCATGTACGTGGTTCAAGTGCTTGGTGCAATTAAGTTGCCACCGCTTCCATCATCAAATTATGACCATTCTAGTGGGCCAGTGATTCGCATTCATTATGTTTAATGAACTAGAGTGGAAAAAATATAATATAATGATAATATTAGCAAACACCACGCGCATACGCAAAGCAAATCATTATATTTTTGTTCACAATATCGTAAAATGCAACCAACCCCAACCCCAATGCTGACGCAATCAACGCAACCAACGCAACCGGATTTAGTGAAAACCCAAAAAAATGTTGCAACATTGGATCAACTGATTGTCAAGTACAACCAATTATACAAAACCTATTTGCAGCAGGTGGAATATGAGACAAATAAACGGCAGCAGCGGAAATATCCGTACAATATCAAAAATCCGAATGAATTTAAAAACAATTTGACACCAGCTGCCCCGTTTCCGTCAAATGGCACCGAAGATGCGTGTTTCAAATCCTGCATTGACACCAATGATTGCGTGTATGCTCTGTATTCCAACACGGGATGCGGCATTGATTGCAATCCGAACAAGTGTCTGCTGTATGGTGCCAATGCGAATGGAATTGCACCCGTGAAAGAGTTGTCGTCTGTGTCGCCCCCGTGTCCGGCCGCATCCGATGGAACCGATGCATGGTGCAAGACGTTCAATAATCCAGTGACAAACAACATTATACCCGTGCTCGTTTTGAGAACGAGCGGCGCCGATTGGCGCAGCTTGGCAATGCAAATGCCGACCAGCACTGCGAATGCGACCGATGCGCCCATGACGGTGGACCTGACTACGAACATTCAGACATGGACGTTGGACGCTCAATTTTCAGACGTGAATTTTGCGCCGACGAATGAAATCAGCCTGCAGTTTCGTTTTTTTGCAGAGTATTGGTTGAATGCATATGGACTCATGTCTGGAAGCACGCTGGTTTTGGCAGGTCAGGGCCCAATTGGCACGTTTGCGTTTGCAAAACTGGGAACGGCCAATTCAACAAACGCCGATGGCAGCATGTCATATGTTGGAACCTTTGCAGGTAAAATGATGTTTTGGAACAGCGCGGCCCCATCGTCGGGAGGTGTTGCAGCCGGATTGAAAACGGCTGCTGCGCTGGCGACCACTTCCGAATCCGCCAAATTCAATTACAATTACTCTGCGTTTGAAAAACCTGTGTGGAAAAATATGCCGAACATGAACGCCATGATGGATAAATTTCCGCCTCAACTGGCAAAAATGTCAATTCCGAGTTGGCAGTTCTTGGGCATGCAAGATTCGGCAGAAGCGTGCCAACGCGCCGCAAACGATGATCCTGATCACGTGTACACCATGGCCACGTATTACAATGCATCATACAATAACTCCCAAAATGGAAACAACATTTTTGCACGCATGTGCTACGGACATGTGGCAGGTGCCCCAGATTCCACGGCTTCAACTGCGCAAGATGACAATGTGCAAACCATGACTCCGCCACACGGATACACCAAACTGGGTGGAAAATCGGGTATCACCATTTTGAAACAAATGTATCAGTTGAACAAACAAATCATGGCACTGACGGATGAGTTGAAAATATCTTCCAATGAGCAGAAAACTGAACTTAAAAAAGAAGCATTCACGCAACAAACCGATGATGATCCCGATGAAGACGTTGCTCTTTCCGAATTGTCCGAAAAACTTAAGACGGATGAAGCCAAATTGAATGATGTCATTCAAGCACATAGTCAGTTAGACACCGATGCCACCAATGCGCGGCATTTGCTGCTGTATTCACGAATAAAATTTGGAGTGGCGGTGGTTTTAGGACTTTTGTTGGCTTATTTTGCCTTTCGGTTTTTGACGGCGGATGAATTGCCAAAAACGATTGCAACGGAACTGGCACAACCGAATGCGGGGGCAAACATGGATTCTGGATATGGAATGGATGACACATATTAACTGACCCCACAAATATAATATATTGATATGATATAACCCCGATGACAGAAATTACAATTCACTTAGACAATGGTCTCAATAGTGCTGAAAACAATCCCCCCGGGTTTAGTCAATGGGTGGGTGGAAATGAACACGGCGATGCAGACGGAATTAAGGTTGACAAAGAAGACATAGATGTGGCATATAAACTTTCTTCGTCCATTCCTTTTTTGCAAACCTGGTATTATGAGTATGGATGGATATCTGGCGCAAATATCAACGGTCCATTTGTGGATGGTCAGCTGATAAAATTAGTGGCCATAAAAAAATAAGTCCAACTGCGGGTTTCTTATAATCGCATAATAACGACACCTGCTGCCGCCACCGAGCGTTCTCGCGCCTTTTCCTTTTTCAGGTCGTCTCGCTCTTTTTCCTCTTTTTCCTCTTTTTCCTCTTTTAGGTCATGTTCGTAGCGCTTTTCCCAGTATCTCCATCCTTGTTTTGTCCACATTTTTGTTTGCGATGTCGTTGCGTTCTTTCTTTTATATTATCTCTTTATTAGCGTTTCAATTTTTTTGACATTTGTAAATAAAACACAAATATAAATAATATATTTGTATTTTAATAGTGTAGCACGCCAATTCATAATGAAAACCAAAGGCCAATCGGCATTTGAACCAATCCCTGAAAACACGGATGAAACGCATGCGCTGGATCAATCCGAACGAGAATACAACCGAATGATAAGCCAGCACATGACGTATCATAAAATGATGATGGACGATCTCATGAAATTGTCAACCATGTCGGAGTCAGGCGCATCCATGAATCCGACCACATTGTCGGAACAAATAGATGTGGTGAGCGGATTGGGAACCACCGTGAGCAACATTGACTCATCCAACAAAAGCATATTGAAAACCGCTGCACAATTTGTTGATCAAGGAAAACAAAACGCGGGCACCGTGTCCAATTTGAATGCATACCGTAAGATGATTGGTTTAAAACTCAACGATGACATAAAAGCATATGACAAACTCACGCAAAAAGAAGGTTTTTCAAACAACGGTAACACCGATACAATGGATGCTGCATTGGAAATGAGTGAAATTGTGAGCGAAAGTCAAAAGTATGCGCTGGTTATTTTTGGGGTATTTGCCTTGGTTTTATTGTATAAAACGGTTAAACATTTGTAATGAGATGATATTTTGCATAAGCATGCAAATGCAATAAATTATAATAAATTATAATTATAATAATAATTATAATTAACACAACACAATGTCTTCTAATCCAAATGCTTCTCCTGACACATTAAGCGAAACACAACAACAGTTGTTGACAAATACGCAACAGTTGCAGGACACACAAAAAAATTTGATGGATAGATATGCGGTCTCCACTGATCCAGTTGAACGAACCAAATTAGCGAATGAAATGAATAAAAATGAAATGCTGAGGACAAATTTGCTGTCATCCACGGGAAAAATTGCCTTGGTTCAAAATCAGGCTATCACCGATGGACGGAATTCAGCAAAAGATATGACTGTTATCACTGAAGTAGTGGAAGCACAATTGAAGAATGCGCGCGATCAGCTGGATGCAATGAATGCAAACCGTTCTGAAAAAGAACGCATGATTCAGCTCAACACGTATTACGGAAAACGTTTCATGGCTCAATCGGGGGTCATGAAAATTTTTATTTACATGTGCATTCCTGTACTTATTTTGGCGGTTTTAGCAAACATGGGATTTTTGCCCAATTACATTGCTGGGTTCATGATCATTGCGGCCATTGTGATTGGCATAGTCTACATTTATTATGCGGTGCACGATATCAACCGTCGTGACAAAATGAATTTTGACGAGTATGCATGGGAGTTTGATCCGTCGCGCGTGGGACCCCTCAATCCAGGAGGCCATGGGGGCAAACACAAGAAGAAGAATTCCAATACGGATATGTCATCGGGTTGTTATGAAAGCGCGTGCTGCAACCCCCCAGCAACCATCTGGGACCCCAAATCCAGCACGTGCGTCGTTCAAACCGCACAGGGCGGCGGATCGTCCGTTCAGGGAGCGTGCACTCAAACCACGGTTGCATCCACCGCGACACCCACGAGTTCTAGCACTGGATTCATTGGCAATCTAGCAGCTGGCATTTAAAACGGCAAATACTGCATGACCGAGTTGTCGTAGGCGGTCACTTTGAACGCGTCATTATAGCCCTCAACATATACGGTGTCCCCGTTGTATACGTTGTCGCATCCGTACTCGTTAGTACAGCTGCGCCCCTTGACTGAAATGGGCAGCTTTATGAAATTGCTCTTTTCGCTGATGGTGTAAAACTGCCACTTGTCGCGGTTTCGGAACAGCGGCCGCCCCATGAGAGGCAGGATGGTTTCGGGACCGTTGATGCGCGTCAAAATGCCGACCTGGCGGTACGCGGCATTTACTACCCCTTGCGTGCTGACGTTGATCGGTATAGAAACAGGTCCGCGAATGTCCATTGAACGATCATCGCGCAGGGGCGGCACATACGGATTCAACAGCACGTCTTCTTGCGCATTGCTCACGCCATAATTGGCGCGTGACTGAAACATGGATGGGTGCTGATTCAGTTGCAGGTTTTGGCCGTGGTTATAGTTGCGTTGTTGCTCTGAAAATGGCCCCTTCATGAAAAAATACATAACAATTCCGGTGAATATTATTGCTAAAAACGTGAATGACACGTTCTCAATGCAGAACACGCCAGGAGGACAACGTCTTGCAGTTGCAACCATTGACTTATGATTTATTTGAAATGTTTAAATTGTGTTGTGTTACAATTTAAATATATTAAAATGTTTTTAATTTGAGGTTTAAGACGATGCGCCTGTGGGGGTGGGAGTCTTATCCCCTAATCCGATTTTTCCAAGCAGTCCGTCAATGCCCTTCATATTGAACTTGTCCAGAAATCTCTCGGCCGTTTCAAGAAAGGGCTGCATGGTCTTCATGTTGTCCATCAGGATCTTTTGCTGCTGCATGACCTGTTCGGTTTGCGCGCTCATGCCGCCAATGTTCTGCAAATTGTCGTACGCCTTTTCCACATTTTTGGTCTGCTGCGCCTTGGAGCTTGGAAACGGGGTGGCATCGCCAGCATCATCCTCCGAGTCGTCCGCGTTATCAAACCTGGCTGGTGCGAGCTTTCCGTTCATGCCTTCCTTCTTTTTTTCACTGCCAGTTGTTGTGGATGCTTTGTGGGTTGGGTTGGGATTTGGTTTGGTGGATGGCTTTACAGATTGCTTTACAGATGGCTTCACAGATGAATTGGTGGATGGCTTAGGGGTGTCTGATGGTTTGGTGGATGGCTTAGGGGTGCCGGATGGCTTGGGTTTGGATGATTCCGTGTCCATGCCTTCCTCATTCTTCATCTTCATGCCTTCCTTTGAACTCGCGTTTCTAAAATAGTTGACTTTTGAAACCATGAGGAAATTGGTTGCTAATATGGCAATTAAAAACACGAACACCATGTTCTTTGTGAAAAAGGTGCTTAAATATGCAACAATCGCGAAAAACACGACCGCCTCAAAATTGCCCATCATCAAATATCCAATCACGTTCACAACCGCAATGACGAGCATGATGTACAGCACGTTCTTGTCAGTGGACAGAGTTGTGGCGCTGGATTCGGCAGATTTGATTCCGCTCATGAATGACCGAGAGATGCTTCTCAAATTGGAATTCATGTCTGTATTTGTATTATGTATTTGAAATATATTATATATACATATAAATATTTTTCCATTTCAATTGTAAGATTTATATAAATGCAAATGTAATAAAGATTTGCATTCATTTTATGTATTCCTGGTCAGTGTAAGTTAATTTATCCATGAAGGAACCGCTTCAATTGGGCATATGTGAATTATATAATATATTTTTACACGGACCATGCCGTCCCCACGTTTCCGGACATTTTTTATTCATGTGGGACATTCCATTGTCTGATTTGTATGATAACAGCTGTGCTGAATTCATTGCAACACATCCGCACCCGATCCGCAAATATTCGGGCAATGTGCGCGCATATTGGGACATCGTGAATCGCCCCAACATGTATCCGATGCTTGAAATCGTGCGGACGGTTACAATGGAACCCGACGGCGAATGCGTGGCAATCTTACACACGTTCTGGATTCGGCTGGTGCAACGCCGGTGGAAACGCATTTTCGCAGAACGACGACGACGTTTGGCGCAGTTGCTCAAACCCTATGGTCTGTTAAAGAGAGAATGTGGAATAAAATAAAATGAATGTCATCTTCATCATGTAAAATTTTCCATGTCCAATAGGTCACCCAATGAAGACACCGAAGATGCTGAAGAAGCAGAGGAAGCAGAGGAAGCAGAGGAAACACTGTTGCTGTCTTCATCTTCATCTTCATCATGATCATCGTCTTCGGCATCACCATCATCATCTGCTGCTTCTTCGGCGTATTCATTGTCTGAATCAAAATCCGATTCTGAATCGGAGGAATCGGTGTCCAACTGCATTTCTTCTAAACTCTTTATTTTATCATGAATTTCTCTCATTTCGTATTGAATGCATTTCAAATCATGGTTTGAACTGTTGTTGTTGCCGTTGTTGTTGCATGAGTCGCAATAATCGCACAGGGTTGTTAGTTGTATTACTTCATCATTTTTTTGTTGCAATATCTCTCGGCACGCGCGTTTGTATTTGCGAAAAATAGGACGAAGTAATCGGTTGCTCTTCATGGCACCACGAATGCGCGCTGCATTTTGGAAGAGTTCGTGCTCTGCTTCCTCCCGTTTTTGCATGTGTTCAATTTCACGCATGTCATCCTTTGCAATTTGTAAACCGTCACATGCTAATCCATGTGAATTATTTTGATTTGGATACAGTGTTTGTGTCATTGTGCGTTTATATTAGGACCGAAACTAGTATTTCTGTGTTATATAAAATATTGGATATAAATATATTAAGCACAACGCATCAATATAATACACCCGCACCGAATTAATTCAATCCATTACATCAAATCATGACGACCAATGCTGATGCTTTAGTGGAAGACGTTTCTGAACCAGTGCGCACGGTCAAAGAACCAAAAGAGATCAAAGACTTGCTGCTGACCGAAAGCCACGACCGT
>Ga0194043_1000718_pt1 | contig 18504 bp, 15 predicted proteins | sample JunL4415m_MetaG_FD_161274 | JGI IMG/M metagenome (GOLD analysis project Ga0194043, IMG submission 161274) | Anoxic zone freshwater microbial communities from boreal shield lake in IISD Experimental Lakes Area, Ontario, Canada - Jun2016-L442-15m | ecosystem: Environmental > Aquatic > Freshwater >...
CCGTTGTACTGGTGACGACGTAGAAGATCTGCGGCTGGCCGATGTTGTACACCAGGATTCCGATCGCGACGATGGCCACCAACAGAATTGGGACGATCGGCGCCTCGGTGCGCTTGGAGACCTTGCTCAGGGCACGGCCGAAGGGGAGCGCGTTGTCGCGCGACATGGCGAAGATCATGCGGACCGCACCGGTCTGGTTGGCCAGGCCGCAGACGAAGATCGCGATGGCGACGCACGTGAGGAGGATGTTGCCGAACCCGTCGCCGAGCACGCTCTTGACAACGTAGGTCAAGCCCTGGGAGGTAAGCTCCTCCGCGCCCAGGTCGCCCACCGCCATGAGGGCAGTGATGATCAGGAGGCCACCGAGCACACCGGAGGCGAGCAGGGCCCGGATGATGGCGCGGGGACTGGTTTTCCGGGGGTTGACGGTCTCCTCGCTGACGGAGCCGGCGGTGTCGAAGCCCCACATGATGTACAGGCCGAGCAGCACCGAGATGAGCATGGCGCCCAGGTAGCCGGTGTCGTAGTTGGCGCCAGTGTTGTTTGTCTCCATCACGACGCCCGGTCCGCGCACGGCGTGAAGGGCGAAGAAGATGATCATGAGGACGACGGCGATGAGTTCGACCGTGACGCCGATGTTGTTGACCAGGGCTATGACGCGTGTGCCGCCAAGGCTGACCAAGGTCGTGCCGATGATCATGATGGCGCCCAGAATGACTGCGTTCGCCGCCATGTCATATGTGCCTGTGCCGTCGCCCACGAACTGGAACCCGGACCAGATCGCCGGCAGCACGAACTGCCAGGCGAGCGCCACGGCAGCGGTCGACACGGTCAAGGCCAGCATCAGGCTCACGCCGGCGATCCACGAGGTGAAGGGCCGAGCGAGCTGCTTGGACCAGTTGTAGACCGATCCGGCCAGCGGGTAGCGGACCGCGAGCTCGGCGAAGGACAGCGCGAACAGCAACTGGCCGCACACGGCGATCACCCAGACCCACCACATGGCGGGGCCGCCGTTCGCGTAGGCGAAGCCGAAGAGCTGGAAGGCTCCTGTGAGCACCGAGATGAACGCGAAGCCGATGGCGAAGGTCGAGAACGACCCGAGGCTTCGAACGAGTTCCTGCTTGTAGCCGAACTTCGCCAGATCGTGGTCATCGACCGCAATCTGCTGCTCGGTGTCGAGCTCTGCCGACGAACCCTCCATGGGACCGTCCCTTCTCCTCCGGGTGGCGGGGTATCGAAGTACCCACCAAGTTGAGCGGTATAGAACTCCTATATGTTCAATACGTCAAGGGTTTCGTGCAAATCGTTATGTTTTGGTGTTTGATTGGACATCTACCTTGACGAAACGAACAGTTACCTGGATAGGATGAGGCACCGCAACTAGCGAGGCGCCGATCTGGAAGGAGACGCCCGTGACAGTCCAGGGTGATGCCTTCGACGTCGTCATCATCGGTGGCGGCGTTCTCGGATGTGCCGTTGCGGCGCGCTTGAGTTCCACTACGGCCAGCGTGGTGCTCCTGGAGGCGGAGGCTGACGTCGCCGAGCACGCCAGCAAGGGCAACGCCGGCGTCGCGGTGTCGTATTACGGCGCCCCCGGCCTCCAGCAAACGGACCTCATCAACGCCAGCAACCCCTTGTGGGAGGAGCTCACCGAGCGTCTCGACGTGCCCTTCCGGCGCATCGGCGGATTGATGATCGCCCTGACCAGCGACGAGGAGGACCACCTCCCCGCCACGCTCGACGAAATCCGTGCCTGCGGGGTCCAGGCCGACCTGTTCACGGCTGCCCAGGCCCTCGACCGCGAGCCCTTGATCAACGCCCATGTTCGCGCCGCTGTGTCGATGCCGGCAGAGGGCATCATCGATCCCATGCGGCTCACCGTCGCCTACGCCAACCTGGCGGCAGCAAACGGTGTCCAGGTGCGGTTGAGCGAGCGCGTCGTGGCGATGGAGTACGACGGCGAGTTCACGAGGATCGTGACTGATCGCGGATCGGTCCGCGCCCGCTTCGTGGTCAATGCAGCTGGCGTGGCGGCTGGGGCGATCAGCGCGTTGGCTAGTGGCGAGCCCCTGACCTGCTTTCCCAGGAAGGGGCAGTACATCCTGCTCGACCGATCGTTCGGTTCGCAGTTGTCGAGCATCGTGTTCTCCACGCACACGCCGACGACGAAGGGCAGCAACGTCGTTCCGACCACTCATGGATCCGTGCTCCTCGGTCCCACGGCTCAGGACATCACCGATGCGGACGACCGTTCGACCGATGCGGAGACTCTCGACTCGATCCTGGAGAAGGCCGCTCGCCTCGTGCCGGCGACGAAGGACGCCGATCGCATCAAGGTATTCGCGGCCAACCGTCCCGCAGGGGATGAGGCACATCGCCTTCGCATGGATCGCGTCGTCCCGAACCTCCTGCACGTCACCGACCGAAGCGCCGGTGTCAGCATCTCCCCTGCGGCCGCCGACCTGGCACTGCAGCTGCTGTGGCAGAGCGGACTGGACGCTGCCGACGATCCCGCCGCCACCGTGCGGCTTCCCACGCTTCGCCGGCTTCGCACGGACCCACACCCGGAGACCTTGACAGACGTCGACCCGCTCTATGGGCAGGTCGTGTGTGCCTGCGAGCACGTCAGTGCCGCCGAAATCCAAGCGGCATTGTCCGGGCCGGTGCCGGCGACCTCGATCGACGGTATCCGCAAGCGCACAGGCGCCGCCTACGGACGCTGCCAGGGCTCCCTGTGCATGGCCGGCCTGTCATTCCTGACGGCAATGGCGACGCATACCGGTCCCAGCGACGTTCACCAGACGGCTCGGGGGACGGTCGGCTCATGACTCCCCACGCCATCGTCGTCGGTGCCGGACTCACCGGTCTAGGCTGCGCCACTGAGCTAGCGTCCCGCCTCCCCGTGACGCTGATCGATCGCATTCCCGTGGTCGGTGGCGAAACCGGCTGGCACTCCCCCGATATCCAACGGCTGGCAGCCAACGCCGAGTCCAAGGGAGTCCGAATGCTCCTCGGCGCCACGGGCCTTCGATGGGAGCAGCAGCGCCTGCTCCTCGCCTCTCCGGGATCCATCTCCTGGATCCCCGGAAGCGTCCTGTTCTACGCCGGAGGCATTCGTCCCGCAACCGCCATCGACGTGCACGTGTCAGGCGATCGCCCCGCCGGTGTCATCCCCGCGACCGTCGCCCTGCACCTGCTGCAGTCGGGGATCAGGCTGTGGAGTCACGCAGTGGTCGTCGGCGCCAGTCACTGGGCCGCCGAGACCGCCCACGCCATTCACGGCTATGGAGGCACTGTCACTGCCGTCGTGACTGAAGGCTCGACTCCCGGTTGGGCCGATCGTGTCGTGACGGATGCGAGCGACCTGCGCGTCACGGGTCGAGCGCGTGTCGATGCGCTCCACTGCACGGTCTCCGGCAGCGCGGTCGCCATCCCCTGTGATGCCGTCATCCTGGCCGGCCCCTGCCGCCCCAACCGCAATATCACGGGCGCACTGAACCAAGGCCCACATAACGTCGTGTTCGCCCAGCCAGACGACGACGTAGCCGGCCTGGACCGGTACGAGCACGGATGCCGGACCGCACAGGACTGGATCCAGAACCAGGAGGGCCTCTCATGAGAGTCAGTTCCCCGATCGGCGAACTGCCCTTCGAGCCCGTGAGCCTGCACTACCGCAACAAGACACTGGTGATGGAGGGCTCCATGGGCGCGTGGCCCGCCCGGGTCGTCATCGAACCCGCAGACATCCCGAGCGTCCTGCGGCTGGTCGCCAAGCCCGCTGCCATCGCCGCCGGGGTAGCAGCCGCTGCCTCCGTGCTCGTCCTCATCCGCCGCAATCACTGACCCTCTCACCACATTGAACAGGAGTAGAACGTGAAAGAAACCTGGTACGACACTCGCAAGCGAGTCGCCATCTACGCCCGCAAGCTTCAGGCGGAGCGCCTGGTGTACTCGTGTGCCGGCAACATCAGTTGCCGGATCCCGGGTGAGCCTGAGCTCCTGGCCGTGACCCCGACCTCGCAGCAGTACGACTTTCTCGAGCCCGAGGACATCACCATCGTCAACGTTGACGGCGAGATCGTGGATGGACACCTGGCCCCCACATCAGAGGTGGCCATGCACACCCTGATCTGCAAGCGCCGCCCCGAGATCGGCTCCATCGTCCACACGCACGGCAAGGCCGTGATGACCATGGCGAACCTCGGCTGGACGTTGCCCCCCATCCTGACCGGCCTGGTTGAGGCCACCGGTGGCGACGTTGTCACCTCGCCCTACTCGCAGCCCGAAACCGACCAGATGGCCGACTACACCGAGCCCGCACTGCGCGAGCGCGGCGCGACGTTCCTGGAGTTCCACGGGCTGCTGGCCTACGGCTCCACACTCGAGAAGGCCTTCCACACCGCCTCGGTCGTTGAAGGCGCCTGCGAGGTCTACCTGACCGCCCGACAGTTCGGTGACGTCCGCCAACTGCCTCCCGAGCAGGTGGCGTGGATCGCGTCGTACTGGAAGGCACAGTTCCCGGGCGCACCGGAGCCGCTTCCGGCGCCCGCTCCCCTTCCCGGCCCTGCGGAGCTCCTCTCGCGATGAGCGCATACGTGGTCGGCGCGGACGTGGGTTCGTCGTGCCTGAAGGCTGCTCTGATCCACCCCGAAAGGGGTGTGGTCGCGATCGCCGAGCACGTATATCCGATGCACCGGCCATCCCCGGGGTGGGCCGAGAACGACGCCGAGGATTGGTACCTCGCGCTGTCGAAGGCGGTACCGGAGGTCCTTGCGGCAGGTGGCGTGTCGGCCGGACAGGTGGCCGCCATCTGCCTCGTAGGACAGCGCGACATCGCGGTACTGCTCGATGAAGACGGTGAAGTGGTCGCGCCGGTCATCCACTGGACTGACCGGCGCGACCCCGAGGAGACAACCGAGCTGTACGACCGTCTCGGACGCGAGACCCTCATCGAACGCAGCGGAACACTGCCCATCCCCGGCCTCGTCCTTCCCAACATGGTGTGGACCAAGCGGCACGCCCCGGGCGTGTGGTCCCGCGTTCGCCACGCCTTGCAGCCCAAGGACTTCCTTGCCTACCGGTTGACCGGTGATGTCGGCACCGACCCCACCGGGCCAACCCGCAGCACGATGAACGACTGGCGTGGCGGCAGTTGGAGCGCCCATACGTGCGCTGAGGCCGGGATACCGCTGGAGATCCTCCCCGAGGTTCGCTACAAGTCATGGGAGCCCCGCGGAGTTCTCGGCCGGGCCGCGTACGACATAGGCCTGTTGCCCGGGACGATGCTCGTGGCCGGAGGCGGAGACGACCCGGCAGCCGCGCTCGGATCCGGAGTCGTCGGAGTCGGTGACATCTCAATCGGTACCGGATCCTCGATGAGCTGGCGGGTCGTCGACTCCCAGCCGCGTCACGATCCCACCGGACTGATCGGCTTGATGCCTCACGTCGTTCCCGACACCTACCTTCACGAGATGGTCATTGTCGGCAGCGGCACCACACTGCGATGGTTCCGGGAGGCCTTCGGCCACGGATCCCACTACCCGCAGTTGATCTCCGAAGCCGCAATGGTCGACCGAGGAAGCGACGGCCTCATGTGCTTCCCCTTTGTCGAAGGCACAACCGTGCCCGTGCAGGACGACAGCGCCCGCGCGGCATTCCACGGGATCTCCGGGCACCACCGCCGCTCGCACTTCGTGCGCTCACTGCTCGAGGGCATCGCCTACCAGTACCCCGCACTCCTCGACGTCGTCCACAGCCGGGGCCTGCCCGCAGGACAGATGACGATCTCCGATGGCGAAGCCCGCAGTGAGACGTGGAACCAGATCAAGGCCGACGTGCTCGGGGCCCCCATCATTCCGGCCATGCGCGTCGAAGCCCCCTCCATCGGCGCCGCCATCCTCGCCGGCATCGGCTCAGGACTGTTCCCCTCGTTCGATGCGGCGGTCGACATCGTCGTCGAACGGGCCGCTCCGGTGCTCCCCGACCCTGAGGCGCATGACGCCTACACCCTGCTGCGGGCTGAATGGGAGTCCGCGCGCAACACCTTCTTCCCACGCCTTGCCGCCCCCGTCGCCATACCGGCGTAACCACAAGAACGGACACTCATGACTACAACCCTGCCCACCAGCATCCCGACCAAGGCCTTCATCAACGGCGCCTACGTAGACGCCCAGTCGGGCGAGACCTTCGAGTCGCTGGCCCCCAGCAGCGGCCTGGCCATCGCGTCCATCGCAGCCGGAGACGCCGCGGACATCGACCTGGCGGTCGCCGCCGCCCGGACCGCCTTCGACAGCGGGGCATGGAGCAAGGCTGCCCCGTCTGAGCGCAAGACGGTCCTGCTCCGCTTCGCGGACCTCATTGAAGCGAATCGCGAGGAACTGGCTCTCGTGGAGGCGATCGACGCGGGCAAGCCGATCGCCGACTGCCTGAATTTCGACGTCCCCGACGTTCTGAACACCATCCGCTGGTACGCCGAGGCTGCAGACAAGATCTTCGGCAAGGTCTCCCCCTCGGGCAGCGACAACGTCGGGCTCATCGTCAAGGAGCCCATCGGCGTCGTCGGCGCCGTGCTCCCGTGGAACTTCCCCATGGCCATGCTCGCGTGGAAGATCGCCCCAGCCCTCGCAGCCGGCAACTCCGTCGTCGTCAAGCCACCGGAGCTTGCATCACTCACGACCTTGATGCTGGCTCAGCTGGCGAGTGAAGCTGGCATCCCGGACGGGGTGTTCAACGTGGTTCCCGGACTCGGACACGTCGCGGGCCGGGCACTGGGCCTGCACATGGACGTCGACGTCGTCACGTTCACCGGTTCGACCGAGGTGGGCCGGGAGTTCCTGCGCTACTCGGCAGCGAGCAACCTGAAGGAGATCGTCCTGGAGTGCGGCGGCAAGAGCCCCCAGGTCGTCTTCGCCGATTGCGCCGACCGACTGGATGTTGTCGCGACAGATCTGGCCGAGGCCGCCTTCTGGAATGCGGGCCAGAACTGCAGCGCAGGGTCCCGCATCCTCGTCCACAACTCCATCCGAGCCGATTTCGTCGCCGAGCTCAGCAAACTAGCCAGCAGTCGAAAGGTGGGCGACCCTACCGACCCCCAGACAGTCATGGGCCCCCTGATCGAAGCGGCGGCCCTGGATCGCGTGCTCCGGTACATCGATGGCGCCCGGAGCGCTGGAGCCCACGTTGCCGCTGGCGGCGAGCAACTGTTCACCGAAAGCGGCGGCTGGTTCGTTGGCCCGACGATCCTCAACGAGGTCACGCGCGACATGGCGGTCGCACGCGAGGAGATCTTCGGGCCGGTGGTGTCCATTCTCGGTTTCGACAGCGAGGCCGAGGCTCTTGAGATCGCCAACGACTCCAGCTACGGCCTGGCGGCGACAGTGTGGTCGAAGGACATCGACGTGGCTCTGCGCACGGCGCGAGGCCTTCGAGCCGGCACCGTCGCGGTCAACGGATACAGCGAGGGAGACATCACCACGCCATTCGGCGGGTACAAGTCATCCGGATTCGGCGGCCGCGACAACGGGCTCGAAGCATTCGAGCAGTACACCGAGACCAAGACCATCTGGATCACTCTGCGGTAGCGCCCCACTCTCCTCCCTGAATCCTTCAGGTCAATGCAGTGGGGAGGAACCCACCGCACGAGAGGACCACTAATGCCACCCGCCGATTCACAGGAACCCCGGCGAACCGCACTCGCCGGCGTGCACCAGAGCCTCGGGGCCCACATGACCGATTTCGCCGGGTGGTACATGCCGCTGCGGTACGACAGCGAACTGGCTGAGCATCACGCAGTGCGCACAGTGGCAGGACTGTTCGACCTCTCGCACATGGGGGAGATCGAAATCGTCGGCACTCAAGCCGCGGAGTATCTCGACTACGCCCTTGTCGGCTCGTACGGCGCCATGGCACCGCTCGCAGCCAAGTACACGATGATCTGCCAGGACGACGGCGGGATCCTCGACGACCTCATCGTGTATCGCTTGCGCGCCGATCACTTCCTCGTCGTGGCAAACGCCGGCAACCGCGAGACCGTGTTCACCGCCCTACGCCAGCGATCAGCAGGCTGGGACGACATCTCGATCCTCGACAACAGCGACCTGTGGAGCCTCATCGCAGTTCAGGGCCCGCTGGCCCTCGCGATCCTAAACGAAATGGCCGATTCACCCCTGGACTCCTTGAAGCACTACTCCATCGCGCAGCGCTCGATTGCCGGCTTCCCGGTGCTCGCGGCACGCACCGGCTACACCGGGGAGGACGGCTTCGAACTGTTCTGCAGCCCCGCCGATGCCGCCCAGCTGTGGACGACGATCCTGGAGAAGGGCAAGCCAGAAGGTTTGGTGCCCGCGGGCCTTGCCTGTCGGGACTCACTGCGACTAGAGGCCGGAATGCCCCTCTACGGGAACGAACTGTCGCTGGATCTGACCCCGTTCGAGGCAGGACTCGGGAGGGTCGTAGCGCTCGACAAGTCACGCGATTCGGTCGGTGGGGACGCGCTGAGGGAGCGCTCGCAAGACGACGTGTCCCGTGTGCGCGTAGGGCTCGAACTCGAAGGCAAGCGGTCGGCTCGCACCGGATACGCCGTTCTGACGCCCTCCGGGACGAGCGTCGGACAGGTGACCAGCGGGGCCCTATCGCCAACTCTCGGCGTCGCCGTCGCGATGGCGTACGTCGACCGCGAGTCCGCTTCCGTGGGCACCCCGTTGCTCGTCGACGTCCGGGGCGTGTTGGTGCCCGCTCGCATCGTGCCTCTGCCGTTCTACAAGCGAACCAACCGAGGAGCGTCATGACCTACCCCAGCCAACTTCAGTACAGCAGGGACCACGAATGGCTCAGCACCGACGACACCCATGGCACCGTCGGCATCACCAGCTTCGCGGCTGCCTCCCTGGGAGACATCGTCTACGTGGACCTGCCGGCCATTGGCACGATCGTGACCGCTGGGTCGCCATGCGGGGAGATTGAATCCACCAAGTCCGTCAGCGACCTGATTAGCCCAGCATCAGGTGAGGTCACCGCCATCAACGACACGGTCGTGTCCGATCCCGCGCTCATCAACTCCTCTCCCTACGAGGACGGCTGGCTGTTCCAGTTGCGACTCGACGATGCGCCGGAACTCATGGATGCTGATCAATACACGCTGTTCGCCAACGGGACGCCGTGACATGCGGATTGACCTCAGCGACGCCGAGGCGCCGATCGAACTTCAGGTTGCACCCACGCAATGACCTCCAGCGTCTTCGAACTGTTCTCCTTCGGCATCGGGCCATCCAGCTCGCACACCGTCGGTCCGATGCGCGCTGCGAGACTGTTCGTGTCTCGGCTGGCCGATGACGGACTGCTGCCTTCCATTGGGCGTGTGCGCGTGGACCTGTACGGCTCGCTTGCTGCGACGGGACGCGGCCACGGAACTGACAAGGCCGTAACGATGGGGCTACTGGGCCATCGGCCGGAGACCGTGGAACCAGAGACCGTCAGCGGCGAGATCGACACCGTGAACCGAGACAATCAACTCGACCTCCTGGGCCAGGGCGCCATCCGCTTCGTCGCTGCCGAGGATGTCATCTTTCACCTCGGCGAGAACCTTCCAGGGCACGCGAACGGACTGCGGTTGACCGCGCTCGACAAGGCGGACGAGGTCATTCGACAGCAGGTGTACTACTCGATCGGCGGTGGCTTCGTTCTCGAAGAGGGCGAGACGGTCTCGCACGAGGATCGTCCTCAGGATCTGCCATACCCCTTCCACACTGCCCAGGACCTGCTCGACCAGTGTCGGGCAAGCGGTCTGTCCATCGCGGGCCTCATGCTGTGCAACGAGACTGCTCTACACCCGGAGCTCGACGTTCACGCTGGGCTTCTGCGCATCTGGACGGCCATGGACACCAGCATCCAACGAGGATTGATGACCGAAGGCATCCTGCCCGGAGCGCTGCGCGTGCGTCGGCGCGCACCGAATCTCGGCCGCAAACTAGCCATCGAAGTCGACAGTTCAGACCCGCTCCGGGGAATGGACTGGCTCACGGTGTACGCCCTCGCCGTCAACGAGGAGAACGCCGCCGGTGGTCGCGTTGTCACGGCACCCACAAATGGTGCCGCGGGAGTCCTACCGGCCGTACTTCGCTACTACCGAGGCTTCGTCCCCGGCAGTGACGACGAGGGCATCGTGCGATTCCTGCTCACGGCCGGCGCCATCGGCCTGATCTACCTCCAAACCGCCTCGATATCAGGAGCCGAAGTCGGGTGCCAAGGAGAGGTGGGCTCCGCATGCTCCATGGCCGCAGCAGGCTACGCAGCCGTGCTCGGAGGAACTCCGGCTCAGATCGAGAACGCGGCCGAGATCGGCATGGAGCACAACCTCGGTCTCACCTGCGACCCCATCGGCGGGCTGGTCCAGATCCCCTGCATCGAGCGCAACGCAGCCGCAGCCGTGCAGGCCGTGTCCGCGGCCAGGACCGCGCTGCGGGGAGACGGGGAGCACGTAGTCTCCCTGGACTCCGTCATCAAGACCATGTGCGAGACCGGCAGGGACATGCAGGACAAGTACAAGGAGACTTCCTTGGGAGGTCTCGCGGTCAACGTGATCGAATGCTGACCACAGGGCCGTCTGCGGCGATGGCGTCGAAACGTCTATCCGTGATGCAACAGGAGGCGTGAGCTTGGCCGCGATCGTGTTCGGCAGCCTCACGGCGCTCCTATGGGCGGGTAGCAGCCTCGCCTCATCTCGATCCGTTCGTTACATCGGCCAGTACTCGGTTGTTGCCTGGGTGATGCTCGTCGGCACAGTCGTCACCGTCCCCTTCACGATTGCCTCGGGAGTCCCTGCGACCCTGGATCAGAGCGCGCTGCTCGCACTCATCGCCATCGGCGCCTCGGCGCTTGTGGGCCTGCTTCTCATGTACGCGGCCCTGCGCGTCGGCAAGGTGACGGTGGTCGGTCCCATCGCCGCAACGGAGGGCGCGGTCGCAGCCCTCTTATCGGCCCTCGCCGGCGAGCCGCTGGCGCCGCTGGCGGCGGCACTGCTCCTTCTCGTCGTCGGTGGGGTGATGCTCTCGACACTGGCCCCTGACCCCTCGCCAATCACGGATGAGCGACCCGTCCGAGCTGCGATCCTCGCGTCTATTGCAGCGCTCATGTTCGGCATCTCACTCTTCCTCTCCGGTCGGCTGAGTCTGGACCTCCCCATTTCATGGGTCGTGCTTCCCCCACGCATACTCGGAACCCTCACTCTCTTCCTTCCGCTGCTCGTCACCGGCAGCCTGCGAATCACGCGCAAGGCCCTGCCACTCGTGATTTCCACGGGACTCACGGAGGTCCTGGGCTTTGCCACCTTCTCCCTCGGTGCCCGGACCAGCCTGGCGACGGTTGCCGTACTTGCATCACAAGTAGCGACATTCACCGTCATCGGGGGCTGGATTCTCTTCCGTGAGCGCCTCGGACGCGTTCAGGCCCTCGGCATCGCCATCGTCATCCTCGGGATCACCGGCCTCGCCCTCACTAAAGCCACCTGACCAGCGAGCCAACCTCCGATACCCGCGAGAGCGTCGACCACGTCGTATACCTCAGTAGCCGCACGTCGACCTGTCAGGCGTGGAAAGTCCCTTGGGGCTACATAGCCCCGGACGAGAGTTCCCCGTCCCTTGAACGAGGCGTTCCTTGACACGCGCTGAACCGACGCACAACGACAGCGTTTCCAGGCGTTTAGCCAGTTCGCTGAAGTGTTGGGGCTAACCCTGGGGCTATGGCCCCAAGAATCACCTCAAACCGGAGATTGGTTTGACTCACACAAATCGCTGAAAGTCGTTGTGCTGCAACACTCTTCGTCGGAGCCGCCTCGGAGACTTGAACCCCGGACCTATTGGGTCCGCACGGGTCTGGTCTTCGGACCAGACTACGCATTACGAGACAATGTTGCGCCCTCCCTGCTTGGAGGGAAATCCAGTTGTACCAACGGTATTCGTGACATCCAGATCTCTCCAGGCCACTCCAGTGGACTGGAGTTGGGGCTAGCCGTGCGGCTGGCTTCCGGCCCTTCGGGTGCCGAGATCGGCTCTTCGACCTACGCACCCCGCGTGCGCCGGGTCACTCGCGCCAGCAATGGAATACTCCTGCTGCCCGCCCAGCTGTCGACCACGTCCCGGACGGCATCAACCATCTCGCGGCAGCCGAGAGGGCCGATTCGTGAGGCAGAAACCCTGAGGAAGGCCAGTGGGAGCATGGCAGACGTATGCACAACTAGCCCCTGCAGCACTGCTTGAAAGCCGTACTAGTGCATAAGGAGGCGTCACGGGAGGGCACTTCACCGGACTTAAGCGCATACGCTAGTGCTACTGATCGGACATCTCACCAGTATCGGGCACTCATGTTTGACCTTGGAAATGCGAAAACCCGTTGCGCTGCAACGGTTTTCGGGCCGAGCCGCCTCGGGGACTTGAACCCCGGACCTACGCATTACGAGTCCTCGGTAACGTCGTCGAAATGCCCGAAAACCATTGATTACCAATGCTATTCACTGTCACTGAGTGCCACGCTGTGACATGGCTCGCCATGCAGTTAGTGCATACGGAGTGCACGACCCACGCACCACGGAACTAGCTGGCGCTACGCACTCGCGGGCAACCAGGTCCAGGCCAGCGGCGCGAAGCGCCTTGTCGATCCTCACAAATCTCCCCTGTCAAGAACTTTACCCGAGCCGCCGGGACCCTCACGTGACGCGCGGGTCATGCTTCGGAGCGGCCCGTGGCTCACGCGAAGCGGTAGGCGCGTCGACGAACTCCGTGTGCTCCTCGCCAGCCGGTCACACTGGGCCTCCGAGTGCGCGCCGAGAAGCCTCCAGTGGCCTGTCGAGCTCCTCGCCCGCGCTGGCTTACTCGACGTGGAGGCGCTGCACGTGTACCGCTCCTTCCAGGGCCTGCTGTTCGGGCATGTCCTCAACGAGCTGCCTGAACTGGTCGACAACCCGGAGGAGACCGACGAGCTCCTGCGCCAGGATCTCCACCGACTCCCGATCGCGGAGTTCCCGCTGCTGCGCGGGTTGGCCTCGACCCTCGCCGCCGACGACGGGGAGGCCGAGCTCGAGGAGGGTCTCGACATCCTCATCGACGGACTGCGGGGCAAGGGTCCGATTCTGGCCTGACTCGCGTCCTCGGCCGAAGGTCCCCCAGCCACGGGCCTGCCCTCGTCGTCAGGCGGCACGCGTCTCGAAGTCAGGGAGGTCCGCCTCACGCTGCCCGGTCCGCTCGGCGGCGATTCCGGCGAGGACCACGCAGCCGATGCCGATGAGCTGCGGTGCGGCGGGCACCTGGTGCAGCACCACCATCCCGATGGCGAGCGCGATGGCCGGCTCGAGTGCCATGAGGGTGCCGAACGCGGACTTGGTGAGGCGACGAAGCGCATACAGCTCGAGGGTCCACGTCATCAGGGGAAGGAGCAGCGCCGCCGCCAGGCCGACCAGGAGGACCTGGGGAGTGAGGTGCCCCCACGCCTGCGGCAGGCCGACGACCGCCGTCACGACGGCAGCCACGGGAAGCGAGATGGCCAGCCCGTCGACACCGGCGAAGCGGTCACCGACGTGCTGGGTGACGACGATGTACAGGCCCCAGCAGACACCGGCCAGGGCGGCGTAGGCGATACCGAGGAGGCTGGGCGTCCCCTGCCAGGGCTCGGTGAGGAGCACGACTCCGACGAGCGCCAGAGTGGGCCAGGCGAGCGCGCGACAGGTGCGGCTGTGGAGTGCGGCGAGGGTCAGGGGGCCGAGGAACCCGATCGCCACCACAGTGCCCAGCGGCAGCAGGTCGATCGCGGCCAGGAAGCTCAGGGTCATGACTGCGGACACGACCCCGAGCAGGACGGGCGCGCGCAGCTCGCGCCAGGTCCACCGCCAGTAGCGGGGGCGGGCGATGAGGACGAAGCCGATGGCGCCGAGGGTGATGCGCAGCCATGCCGTGCCGGCGACCCCGATCTCGTCGAACAGGCCGACGGAGATGGCTGCTCCAAGCTGCGCCGACAGCATCGCCGCGCTGGCCAGCATCCAGGCCGGCGTCCGGTCCAGCGGCGCGGAAGTCACAGTGAGACCCCGCCAGACCCACTCAGATGCATACTCTCAGGGCTAACCAAGGGGCTAAGTCCTCTCCAAGTGGCCGGCCCACGCTTTCGCGCTCTGCTGCGAACGAGCCCCGGACGAGCCTGGAACCAACTTGTTATGCCGGCCCTCAAACTGGCGTTACTGCTTGCCGTCTCTCTACTGGTACCAGGGGCCGCTTGCGGTACACGGCCATTCGGGAGATGAGTTCCCGCCGGAGGTCGTTCGACTGCACGATGGCGTCCACGGCGTTCTCGTTGGCGATCTTGAACACGTCGATGCCCTCGGCGTACTCTGCCTGCTTCTCCGCGATGAAGGCGCGCCTCTCCTCAGGATCCTTGATCGCCTGGATGCGGTTGTAGTGGATGCCGTTCACGGCGGCGTCAGGCCCCATGAGTGCGAGCTTTGCCGTGGGGAGCGCGATGACCGAGTCCGGCTGCATTGGCGCACCGGACATCGCCAGGTAGCCCCCTCCGTATGCCTTGCGTACCAGAACCGCTATGCGGGGCACGCGGCTCTCGGCGACGGCGAACAGCATTTTGGCTCCATGGCGGATGATGCCCTGCCTTTCGACTTCGGAGCCGATCATGTATCCCGCAATGTCCACGAGGAATATGAGTGGGACGTTGTAGGCGTTACAGATCCAAATGAAGCGTGCTGCCTTGTCCGAGGAGTCGCCAAAGAGCACGCCGCCACGATGGATGGACTGATTCGCGACAATGCCGATGGGGTGACCATCCAGTCGAATGAAGCCTGTTACCAGTTCTTGTGCGAAGAGATCCTTGTACGGGAAGAAGGTGCCCTCATCGGCGACGGCGTCGATGAGTTCATGCACGTCATACACTTCGGACTCACGTGGGGGCACGATGTCTTTGACCGACCGTCCAGCGGGGGCAGCGATGCTTGGCGCGACAGGGGGCTTCTCCTCCCAGTTGCTGGGCAGGTACGACAGCCACACGCGTATCGCAGCAATGGCCTCTTGGTCATCGTCGACGAGACAGTCCCCGAGCCCAGAGGTGCGGCAGTGCATTTCGGCACCGCCCATCTCCTCGAGAGTGACCTTCTCCCCAGTCACCATTTCCGCTAGTCGGGGGGATCCCAGATACGCCGTCGCGTTGCCACGCACCATGACGGTGTAGTCGCACAGCGCGGGAACGTACGCGGACCCAGCCGGCGACGGGCCGAAGAGCGCACAAACTTGCGGCACACGCCCCGAGATCTGAACTTGGTTGTAGAAGATGTTTCCCCAGGCACGACGCCCGGCATAGCTCTCGAACTGCTCATCGATGCGGGCGCCAGCAGAGTCGAAGAGGTAGACGAGCGGAATGCCCGAGGCGTTTGCGATCTCTTGTGTTCGGGTGATCTTCTCGAATGTTCGCTTTCCCCAGGTGCCTGCCTTGACCGTGAAGTCGTTGGCGATCACCGCTACGTCGCGCCCGTCGACCTTGCCTACGCACGTCACAACGGCGTCCCCGGGGAGACCCTCCTCGAAGCGGGCCAGCAGACCGTCCTCAAATGACCATCCATCGTCGAAGAGCAACTGGAGGCGCTCGCGCACGAGGAGTTGTCCGGCTGCCTTCACCTTCTCCCGATGCTTGGGCGCACCACCGAGTCGCGCCTTCAGGGTCTTATCAGCCAACTGCTGATGCACATCTGCAGGTGCCTCGTGGCGCTCGTCAGACACGGATATCAGTCCATTCGCTCTTGGGATCTCCACACTAGCGAACGTTCGTCAGTTTGTGAACCCAAGGCTCCGAATAGCTGAGATTGCTGAGGCAGGACGCAGCAGGATCCTCAGTTCCGAACCCTCGAGTGGGACCCGGGTCCCGCGTTCGGAGCGCCTACCAGAGTGACTGCGGTCTTGACGTTGCAGGAACGCTCAACTCTCCAAGGCGAGCTGCCTCAGGATGATCTGCGTGTAGGTGTCGACGATGTCGTCAAGGGGATAGCCGCGGCCTGGCTTGTACCAGGAGGCGACGTGAGTCCCAATGGCGACGATCGCGAACACCTGGAGTTTGACGTCGATCACGTCGCCCTCCGCAGAGTCCGCGGCCGCTACCACGAGCTCGCGAAGTGTCTCCTCGTACTTCTTGCGCAGCGAGACCACCTTCTTGTGGGCCTCAGCGTCAAGGGAGCGAAGTTCGGAGTTGCCGATGAACACGTCCCGGCGACGCTCGGCGTGGAATCGAATGTGGCAGCCGACCGCAGCCACTAGACGATCAACCGGATCGGCCACGTCTGCGATTGACTCCTCAAGCGCCGCCTGCAGATCCACCATGACCTGGATCATGATGGCGGACAGCAACTCGTCCTTGCCTGAGATGTGGTTGTAGAGACTTCCCACCTGAATGCCCACCTGCGACGCCACCTGACGTAGGGAGGTGGCTTCGTAACCATGGAGGTAGAAGAGGTCAGCGGCCGCCTCCCGGATCATCTCGGCCGTGCGCGGCCCGCCACGCAGGTGCTTGGTCGCGCCGACTGTCGCCTCCGGCTGATCGCCACGCACTTGCTTCATCACAGTCTCCCTTTCGTCGCCCCGCGAAAGCCCGATGCCGGTCAGGATCTCCCATCGAGACCACATTCAACGCCACCGCGCAGCGAAGCCGCTAGTGTGTCGATGCGAGTCTCGCCGGTGCCTGCACCTTGACCCAAACAGTCAACCAGAGCTAACCTTACAAACGCTTGCTTGCCGCACGATACGGACCCGGCGATTCACGGAGCACTGCCCTATGAGCACTGCGGAGGCCGGTCGGCTTCTCCAAGGAGATACGGCCCTGGTGACCGGAGGGGCCAGAGGAAATGGCGAAGCCATCGCGAGAGGTCTCGTCGCCCAAGGTGCAGCCGTCGCGATCGTGGATACCGATGGCCCCGGGGCCGAAGCCGTCGCAGCATCTATTCGCGCAGATGGAGGTCAGGCGCTCGCCTACCCATGCGACGTAACGGTCGCCACGGACTGCCTGCGCGTGGCGGAAGCGGTCGGCGCCGAGCTTGGTGACGTCTCAATCCTGATCAACAACGCCGGGGTCATCCGGCGTACACCAATCACCGACAGCGCCTTCATCGAATCCTTCAACGCCGTGTTGGCCGTGAATGTCCTTGGTACCGCCAACATGGTGAGCGCTTGCCTGCCGCAACTCATGCGATCCCACGGCAGGGTGATCAACCTCGGTTCCATTGCCTCGTTCATCTCTACGCCGGGGGGTGGCGCCTACGCGTCATCAAAGGGAGCCGTCCTGCAGCTGACCAAGACCCTCGCTGCCGAGTTGGCCACTCACGGCATCCGCGTCAATGGAATTGCTCCCGGGGTGATCGCCACGCCAATGACCGAAGCCACGCGAAACCATCCAGAGACGGCCTCGCGCTTCCTCGCGCATACCCCGATGGGTCGCTTCGGTGAGCCCGAGGAACTCGTGGGGCCGGTGGTCTTTCTTGCGTCTTCGATGTCCAGCTACGTCACGGGTGTGATGCTGCCGGTCGACGGTGGTTATCTCACTCTGTGACCCTGGAGAGTCGTCATGGAGCGGAGATGAGTGCGAGGGGAGCGCCTGCCGTTACGACGTCCCCCAAGGAGACACCCACTTCCGTGACCACACCGGCGATGGCGGCACGAACGGGATTCTCCATCTTCATTGCCTCGATCACGAAGAGCAAAGCGCCCTTCTCGACGACGTCATCGATTTCCACGAGAACCTTCTGAATGGTGCCCTGCATCGGGCTGACGACTGACCCAGTCCCCGCGCGCGCGGCTCGTGTTCGTGTCTGTCCCTGCCCGGCGTACGCGTTTGCCTGAGGAACTCGCTCCTCAGCGATGCATGGTTGAGACTCGTCGCCAAAGAACGGGATCACGTACTGGCGTTCACCCACCCAGACGACATTCCCTGCGATCGGTTCCTCTTCCAGATTGCCCAGCAGCCCCGCCGCCACCTGATCCTCAAGCCAGCGCGTGCTGACCTCCGCAGACCGGAAGTCAGCATGGTCGATGATCCGCTGCGCGGCAGGCAGTGTCGTAGGGACCCCATCGAAAACCGCCTCCTTGGACACTGCGAGGAGCGAGTCAATGGCCTCGGAGCGACTCGGAGCCCAGACGATGAGCTTGCCGATGAGACTGTCGTAGTACGGGAGCACCTCGTCTCCGGAGTCATAGCCACCATCGAATCGGACACCGTCCCCCAGCGGAACGCTCACCGTCGCGAGCTTCCCGGGGGCGGGCAGGAACCGTCCATCTGCGCAGTCTTCAGCGTTCACCCGGATCTCGATCGCGTGCCCGTGTGAAGGGGGGCCCGACTCGACGATGGACAGTGGCAGACCGCCGGCTACCCGAAGCTGCTCGCTCACGAGATCAAGACCAATCACCTCTTCGGTGACTGGGTGCTCCACCTGGATGCGCGTGTTCATCTCCAGGAAGTAGAAGGCTCCGTCTTGGACCAGGA
>Ga0194043_1000723_pt1 | contig 18451 bp, 15 predicted proteins | sample JunL4415m_MetaG_FD_161274 | JGI IMG/M metagenome (GOLD analysis project Ga0194043, IMG submission 161274) | Anoxic zone freshwater microbial communities from boreal shield lake in IISD Experimental Lakes Area, Ontario, Canada - Jun2016-L442-15m | ecosystem: Environmental > Aquatic > Freshwater >...
GTCCGGTGACGGTGCAAGGCGTCGTTGCCGACGTACACGTGAAACTGCCCGGCGAAGAAGTCACCGTGTAACCCGTGACCGCAGTACCGCCATTACTGGCCGGTGCGGTCCACGAGATGGTCGCTTGGGTATTGCCACGAACACCAGTCACCACTGTTGGTGCCGCTGGTGTTGTAACGGGAATGACTGCCGCTGATGCCGCTGATGCCGAACCGGTACCAGCGACGTTGGTCGCGGTCACCGTAAACGTGTAACTCGTACCGTTGGTCAATCCAGTCACCGTGCAAGACGTCGCTGGAAGAGTCGGCGAACAGGTGAAACTGCCCGGGGTCGACGTGACCGTGTAACCCGTGATCGCCGCGCCACCAGTGCTGGCCGGTGCGGTCCACGACACCACCGACTGGGTATTTGCAACCGTTGCCGCAACACCGGTCGGAACACCCGGAGTCGTCGACGGTGTCACGATCGCTGACGCAACCGAAGCAACCGACGTACCAATCGCGTTGGTCGCGGTCACCGTGAAGGTGTAACCGGTGCCGTTCGTTAAACCGGTGACCGTGCACGGATTGACCAACACACAAGCTTTCACCGTCTGAGCAGTCGCCCCAATGTAGGGAGTGACGCTGTAACCGGTGATGCCGGCAGCGTTGCCGATATAGGCCGGAGCGGTCCACGACACCACAACCTGCGTATTGCCACGAACACCAGTAACCGACGTCGGCGCATCTGGCTTCGTATAAGCCGGGACAACCGCCGTCGACGCCGTCGACAATGCCGAAGTACCGGCGGCGTTGGTAGCCGAAACCTTGAACGTGTAACTCGACCCGTTGGTCAAACCAGTCACCGTGCACGGGTTAGCCAACACACAAGCCTTCACCGTCTGAGCAGTCGCCCCAATGTACGGAGTGATGCTGTAACCAGTGATCGACGAACCGCCATCAGAAGCCGGCGCAGTCCACGACACCACCGACTGGGCATTCGCAACCGTTGCCACAACACCGGTCGGGGCACCCGGAACAGTTCGTGGTGTTACCGCAGCGGTCGTCACGCCCGACGAATCCGCCGCATGGGGTGCTGTATCAACCGCGACAACGGTGAAGGTGTAACTCGTGCCGTTGGTCAAACCAGGCACGATGCACGACGTTGCGGCTTGACCGGTTACCGTGCACCCTGCCGACGTCGGAGTCGACGTGACGGTGTAATTGTCAACCGACGTTGTGGTCGACGGCGTCCACGAAATCGTGACCTGAGCGTTACCAGCAGTTGCAGTCACATTGGTCGGATTAGCGGTGGCTGCCCATGCCGGCGTCGCGGTGACTACCGCGGAAGTCGCTCCCATAACGAGTACCGCCATAAACGCGACAAAGAACCGCTGGAAGCGGCGATGCAGCGATCGGGGCGAAAGGGACTGTCCGACGGTGTTGGCAGTATTCATAAGGGTTTGCTCCTAAAAGCACACTTCGAGTCGAGCCATTCGGCAGCACGACTATTTGGCAGTAGGAGCAGTATCGGACTATTCGATAGCAACCTTTATGAGCCATGAGGCCTTTTCCCATGGGCCAAATAGACCAAACTGTTCGATTAGCCGCACTACAACCCGCCCACTGCAGCATCGACAGGAGCCACCATGAGTCGCCTTGACGAACTGGGTTCACGCGATTCATGGCGGTGTTGGATTTGCGATGAAGCGGTCGACGCCGCGATGTCAGTAAATGACCCACGGGGGCCCAGCATCGACAGCCTCAGCAGTAACGCCAAGGCCAAGGCCAAAAGTAAACGCCACGCCAACAGCGCCGATTTCGGTAACGAACGCCTCGCTCATCGTGACTGCAACACCAAAAAAGGTGCTGTCGCTCCGGTCATTCCGTGGCCCGACTACCTGTTCGTCGTCGATCCAGCACCCATCATCGGTAGCGTCGATCGATTGGCACGCAAGGGCGGTCAAGAAGTCGTCGCGCGATGCCCAACTCAAGCCGATGCTGACGACGCGGCGGCTTGGCTAGGTGATCGCGTCTCGAGGCTGATCCCGGGCCTCGACGCGCGCGCCGAGGTCGAATCCGGCGGCGGACACTACTTAGTGATCCTGCGGCGATAGGTGCACATCGGATCGATTTTTCCGATTCGCTAGTGCTGACGGCGGCAGCCCACTGGCCTTTGTGCCACCATCTAGCGCGGCTACGAGGCCGCTAGAGCCCAGGAGAGCATGATGAGCGATACCAATAACAACTCCGACGAAATCGAAATCGTTGAAGTCGTGACTGAAAGCATCGACGCCGACGGAGACGTCATCGTCGATGACCTCATTGTCGCCGTTGATGGCGATGGCAACGTGATTGCCACTGACGAAACCATCATCGTCGCCACGCCAGAAGGCGACATCATCGTCGATGAAGTCATCGCTTTCGCTGATGGCAACGGCGGACTTCAAGCCGTCGAAGAAGATCTCACGGTCATCGAGGTCATCAACGAGTCCTGACCCACCCTGGGGCGGCGGTCTTGCCGTCGCCCCTTTGGGTGCTCGACGGCAAGTAACTGCGAGTATCAGGTTCCAAAGCAGATCGCAGCAAATGCATCGAATGATGCGGTGTCGATTTCGACCAGATTCTTGCCACCCGGGTTTCGCTGGATGACTAGCCCGGGGCAAAAGAAGTTGGCGTCGCCCACAAAGAAATGAGGCGATCCAATAACTCCACGTTGGATACCGGCGGCGTGATCGACATCCATACGCGCTCGATCGAAAAGTTCGGCTGGCGTGATTTCGATGCCATATCGGGCAGCCAAATCGGCAAGCACCGAAGCATCGCTGACATCAACACCTTGCTCGAAGACCAAATCGCGTAGCTCGAGGCTTATGCGCTCGCCTGAATCCAAACTTTGGTCATAGGCATAATCCGCGAGCGTCATTGCTGGCAGCAACGTCGATGGAAACCGTTCCGCATCGAATGCGGCGAATGAGTCAGGCGCTACCTGCTCACGGATATCAGCCACGATTCCTCGCAGGCCTTCGCCAGTCCGTGGTTCACCGTTGACGATTTCCAACGGCCATGACCGAACCCAGAACCTGATGTCTTCCCTTCCCATTTCAGCCCGCTTCGCAACTAAACGCTGCAGACCGACATGAGCAAAGGGACAACTGACATCAGCGAACACCTCAATTCCGTTCGACCATTCAGCCATCTCTACTCCATTCGATCGGATCTCATCAGCGACGGGAGAACCGTACCTTTGCACAGTTACGATTCGGATTTCTCACGATGACGGCGACGCAGACGCAGACAACGGGGACTCGGCCCGTCAAGCACCCGACGCACGCGAACGTCGTTGGAAAGCATCAAGAACCGCTGACATCGAAACGAATTCGGCATCGTGACCAATGAGTTCGACAATTCCATAGCGATCCAAGCTGACGAGTACCTCGTCGATTACCTCGCTCACCACTAACCGAATGTGGTGGCTACTCAACTCGCCGTGAAGCTGCTTCATTGTCTCGGCACCAGTGAAATCAACGTCGCTCATTGCCGACATATCTAGGCAGAGCCATTCGAGGGGATCAGTTGACTCATCAGCCAACATCGCCAACACGTCTTCCATGAAGTGGTTGGCGTTCGCGTAGTACAGCGGTGCGGCGAATCGGTAGACCACTAGCCCCGGAGCACTTCGGGCGTCAGGCGTTGCAGCGACGCTCACAAAACCCGGCCCGGCGGTTTCCGGTTCAATCACTGCGCTAGCCGGGCGATATGACCGGTGAAGGTGATCGATAATCGACGCCAAAATCGCCACGATGATCCCTTGTTCGACCCCCACAAAGACCACGACCACTGCGGTCAATGTCGCCACGATGAACTCGTCTCGGCGAAGACGAAACACCCGTCGCATCCCGGCGATATCAACCAACTCGATACCGATGATGAACACAACAGCGGCGAGCACCGCCTTGGGCATGTACGACAACGGGACAGTCAAGAACAACAAGACAATGGCCACGATTGCGGCAGTGATGATCTGCGCAAACTGATTCCGACCACCGGCGCTGTCAACCATCTGCGTCTTTGTCGGGCTGCCATTTACTACGAAGGTGCCCGAGATTCCGGCAAACAAGCTGGCCGCTCCGAGACCGACCAAGTCGACATTTTCATCGAACTCGTCGTTGTACTTGGCCGCATAGGCCCGCGATGTCGCAGCACTTTGCGCCAAGATCAACACGAAAATTGATATCGCGGTGGCGAGCAATGGAGGAACGTCTGACCATTCGACTGCTGGTATCGCGATCTTGGGAAGGCCGCCCGGGATCGAACCCAAGACCGCGACGCCATGAGAAGCAAGGTCCCAATGCCAGCTCACAAAGATCGCGCCGAGCACAGCAATAAGCGCGCCAGGGATCTTGCCAGTCACATACTTCATCCCCAGGATGGTCACCGCCACACCGGCCGACACCGCGACGGTTGTCCAGCTGATCGCACCGATATTTCCCAACGTACTCACGAGTTTGGCAACGGTGTTATCGAAGTGGTGCGAGCCAATTTCTATGCCCGAGCCTTCAGGGATCCCCAGCAACCCACCAACTTGGCCGCATGCAACTTGAATGCCGACGCCAGTCAAGAATCCAATCAGCACCGTCCGAGAGAGAAAATCGGCGAGAAAACCAAGCCCGATGATGCGCGCAATCAACAAGAGCACACCGGCCATGATCGCAAGCAGACCAGCGAGGGCAACATATTGATCGGTGCCAGCCACCGCCATACCAGCTAAGCCGGCAGCAAGTACGACGGCCGTTGCCGAATCAGCGCCAACCACTAAATGGCGAGAAGATCCGAAAATCGCGAACGCCAAGATCGGCAACAAGATGGTGTACAGCCCGGTGATGACCGGCATGCCAGCAATCGTCGAGTAACCCATTACCTCGGGGATAGCGAGTGCCGCCAACGTCACCCCCGCGAGGACATCAATCCACACCCGAGTTCGATCAAACGGCAGCAATCCCTGAAAGAACGGAAACCGTCGACGGGCCGCAGTCGGCGTTTCTAATGAGGCCACAAATTTGCTCCGGTCGCTGATACCGCTTCTTGTCCGTGCACAAGACCACCAACGTTTTAGTCCGGTGGCGGAATGAATCAACGACTATTCAATGGTTGAGACCGATGAATCCGCCGCCGACAACTAGGGTCGCAGTGCCATGAACTCGCTGCTCACCACCAATGGCCCTATCGACGCACCTCAACGCGTGCTGGTGGTCTGCGCCCATCCAGATGATGTTGACTTCGGTGCCGCGGGAACGATCGCCGCGCTTACGCAAGCTGGAAGTACCGTCGCATACTGCCTCGTTACATCCGGTGAGGCCGGTAGCGATCACCTCGATATCGACCTCGATGAGCTCGCGGCACTACGTCAATCCGAACAGCGAGCTGCCGCGCATCAAGTTGGCGTCGATGACCTGTCGTTTCTGGGCCATCCCGACGGACAGCTGATCGCAAGCATGGAATTGCGCGGCGAAATTACCGAAGCAATTCGTGAGTTCAGGCCGAATCTGGTTATCACCCATTCACCGGATCGTTTCCTTGGGCGAATCTTTGCTTCCCATCCCGATCATCTCGCTACGGGAGAGGCCACGATCTGCGCCGTGTATCCCGACTCGCGAAACCCACGAGCGTTCAAAGAATTGCTCGACCGAGGTTTACTGCCTCATGTCGTCCCCGAGTTGTGGTTGATGGCTCACCCCACACCCGACCTGCACATCGATGTGACCGACACCCTCGAAAACAAATTCGCCGCGTTGCGATCCCACGAAAGCCAAATGGGACACAACCCCGGAATCGAAAATGTCGTACGCGAATGGCTCGGTGAAGAAGCCGAAAAGGCGGGATTTTCCGCCGGACGATTCGCGGAAGCGTTTAAGCGCGTCATTACCGTTTAACAACCACTATGGCCGCGCCTTCTGGCCGGTCAAGGAGACAACCATGGACATCTTTGAGGCAATAGCGACAACTCGAGCCATGCGGCGTCTCGATCAAACCCGCGACGTCAGCGATGCAGACATCATGACGATCATCGAAGCCGCCACAAAAGCAGCGAGCGGTGGTAACAGTCAACCGGTGCGTTGGCTTGTTGTGCGCGACAGCGAAAAACGCAAAGCGCTCGGAGACATCTATCGAGCCTCATGGGGAATCGTTCGCGAGTTCTATTCCCAATCCGAACAGTCGCCCGACAACGTTCGAGCGTTCAACTCAGCCGATCACCTCGGCGAACACATGGGCGATGCACCTGTCATCATCCTGCCGTGTTCGACCGGCGAACCCGGCCAAGCTGAATCCTCCGTGTTTCCCGGGGTGCAAAATCTGTTCTTGGCCGCGCGCGCACTCGGCCTGGGAACAACACTGACCACTGTTCATCGCTTACACGAAGACGACGTTCGAACGGTGCTTGACATACCCGCAGACGTGAACACGTGGGCGATGATTCCCGTGGGCTACCCGACTGGAAAATGGGGCGAAGGCAAACGTCGCCCAGTACAAGAAGTCACATACTGGGACACGTGGAAGAACCCGCCACCGGCGGTATAAATCCTCGATATTGCAAACGCCCCTGCGACTCCCCCGAAGCCCCCAATCGGAACTTGAGACAAAATCAAGTCCGATCGGCCTATGCCAGAAGTCATTTTTCTGGCCGATAGTGGATGGAACCACATTCTCCACTCACTGCCGCATGGCATGACAGACCCCCGGGGGGGGTGAACATGGAACTCTTCAAACAAAAGCGTCACGAAGACCCGCAAGCCCAGCAACGCCTGCAGCGCGAGACCCAGACCGTCCGAGACATCCTGTTCCATTACGCCCCCGGCACCCGCTTGCATTTCGGTGCACCATCACGTTGCCCCAAGTGTGGCGATTACGGCTTTGTACAGAACGTCAATCACGGCGAAGGCGTGTCCCACAATCACTGCTTTAGCTGCCGTGAAGACTGGATCATCACCATTCGCGCCCTGCGCATCGTTGACGCCGAGCCGACTCCGTTCCCCGAATTTCATCCGACGCCCCGGACACCAATCAGCCCCTCGCAGCCAGCAGCTGCCCCCTCGCCACCGCCCGCACCACCCCCCGCGCCGCCGGTCGCGACCGCTGCGGCTGAGCCCGCTTCTGCGCACCCCACGACCGCACTTCCGGTTCGCACGCCGACTGCGGTGCAACCACAACAACAACGACCGGCAGCAGCGGCAGTGGCACCGTCGGCATCAACACCGGCTCCGCTTCGCTTGGTCGAATCACCGGCCGCGACCACTCGGCCACTCACCACGAAGATTCGGGTCATTGTCGCAGAAAGCAATCCGTTTGACCTCGGCGTTGTCGAAGAACTCGCCGAGATGGCGACGTCGGTTCAACTAGAGCTCATTCCTGCCGCGACTCGCGCAGCAGCTGAACGAATCGCATCCACCACGGATCACGACATCGTCTTAATGAACCTCGAACTTCATGACTCATCGGGGTTCGCCACGATTCTTGAATGGCAACACAGCGGATCGAGCTCGGCGCCGGTCATCGTGATCAATAGCAATAGCGATGTTGCCGCCAGTGACGAGGCTCGAGCGCTGGGGGTTGCCCACATCATTCAAAAAGGTCAGCTAGACGAGTTAGTCGCGTTGGGATCGGTCGGATCTGATCGATTCGCACGACTGTTGCGGACGACCCTAGAGCGCTCTGCATCGCCGTCGAGGCCTGCACTGGGCTAGCAGTTTTGATTGCGGACAATCAGCACCCGCTGCCGCAATGGTGCATCCTTTCGTCATGCCCAAATGTGTAGTTGTCACCGGATCGGCATCGGGGTTGGGTGCCGAACTCATCCGCACCATCCAAGCGGATGGAAACTCGACGATCGGTGTCGATCGGCAACAAGGCGACATCGTTGCGGACCTCGAAACCGACGCTGGTCGCGCTCATGCCGTCAACGAAATTCTGGCCCGAACCAGCGGTCGGCTCGATGGTTTGGTTTCCTGCGCGGCTGCTTCGCCACTACATCCTGATCCAGCGGCAGTCATCAGTATCAACTGGTTCGGAGCAATGGCCATGCTTGACCGATTACTCCCGGCATTACGTCTCGGCGAGAACCCCAGCGCAGTGGCGATTTCAAGTATCGGCGCCGTTGACGGTTCCCACGACGAGGTCCTGCTCGAGTGCATCACCAACGAAATCGAATCCGTTGCCCGACGAAAGGCCGACGATGGCACCGAGTTCCGATCGGCGATCGCTTACAGCACGGCCAAGCGGGCGGTCGCGCTCGGTGTTCGTGCCCGAGCCCAACTTTGGGCCACGGCCGGAGTCCGACTCAACGCCGTCGCTCCGGGCCGTATGGCCACGCCAATGCTCGACGGACTGCTCGCAAACCCGGTCATCGCAGCCGGTATAGCCACCTTGCCTATTGGTGTGCGCGCCACCGGTAGCGCGGCTGATGTTGCCGCATCGGTGCGATTTCTACTCAGCGACGAGGCCTCATTTATCCACGGCCAAGTGCTCTACGTCGACGGCGGTACCGAGGCGCTCATTCGACCAACCACACTGTGAAGCTCAACCGAGGTTTCAACCCATTTTGGAAGGACCTAACGCATGGCTGAGCGAGGCAAATATGTCGGGAAGGTCATCACTGATGACGACGAGACGATTGCCGCCGCACTCGAAGGCGTCAGCATCCCCACGTTAATGATGTCAATGATTCACATGAGTGGTGACACTGCGATCTTGCAAGGGCCACTCAAACCGGCTGGCGTTTATCTCAACGAGGTCCAAGGGTTTATGAGTCCCGAGGATCAAAGCGCAGTTCGAGCGATGGCACTCGCCATCATCAAGGACTATCGCGACCGTGGATCGATTCCCGGCACTCAGCCTGACAACGAGACATTGCAAGCGATGATGAGCTTCTTAGTCGCCGAGCCTGTTGCGGCCGAATATGTGCCCATGATGCTTGAAGAACTCGAACTCGATGGACGTGACGCACGCGACCTGGGATGGGGCGATGCGATTTGCGACGAGGTCAAGGCTGGATTTCATGTGGTGGTCATCGGCTGCGGAATGTCTGGACTCTTGGCCGCGATTCGGCTCGACGAAGCGGGAATCCCGTTCACCGTGATCGAAAAGAACGCCGGGCCTGGCGGCACTTGGTTCGAAAATCGATACCCCGGATGTCGAGTCGACGTCGGCAACCATTTCTACTGTTACTCATTCGAACCAAACAACGAATGGACTGAATTTTTCGCCCAGCACAGCGAGCTCCAACACTATTTCGAGGGGTGTATGGCTAAGTATGGCGTGGCTAACCGCATCCAGTTCGAAAGTGAAGTCACGAGCGCGCGCTATAACGAATCGACCCACACCTGGACAGTCAACGTTCGCCGAACTCATTCGCAAACCGGCACGAGCACGGTCGAGATCATCGAAGCGAACGCCATCATCAGCGCCGTCGGCAACCTCAATCGACCCAAACTGCCCGACATAGTCGGACTCGATCGGTTCGGGGGCGAGGTCGTGCATTCAGCAAAATGGCCAACAAATCTCGATCTACGCGGAAAACGCGTTGCCGTCATCGGCACTGGGGCGAGTGCATTTCAAATCGTGCCGGCGATCGCCGAGCAAGTTGAACACCTCACCGTGTTTCAACGCTCGGCATCGTGGATGTTTCCCAATCCCAACTATCACGAGTCGGTCAACGAAGGGACGAAATGGGCGCTCGAACATTTGCCCTATTACGGCCGGTGGTACCGATTCCTACTCTTTTGGCCCGGTTGCGATGGCGGCCTCCAAGCCATGCGTATCGATCCCGATTGGCCCCATCAGGACCGCTCCATCAGCGAAGTGAACGAGGTTGTTCGCGAGATGTTCACGCAATATATGGCGGACCAGATCACTGATGACGCGGAGCTGTTGACGCAAGTTGTGCCTGACTATGTCTGCCTCGGAAAACGCACGCTTCAAGACAACGGGAGTTGGTTAGCTGCACTTCAACGTGACGACGTTGAACTCGTGACCGACTCGATCGTCGAGGTGCAAACCGACCGGGTCATTACTGCATCCGGTTCTGACTACCCCGTCGACGTCATCGTGTGTGCCACTGGATTTTATGCGAACCGGTACCTGTGGCCCATGGAAATCATTGGCCGAGATGGCATCGTATTATCCGATCAATGGGGCGACGAGCCGACCGCCTACTTGGGCATGACCGTGCCACATTTCCCGAACATGTTTTGCCTGTATGGGCCTGGCACCAACCTGGCCCACGGCGGCAGCCTGATCTTCCATTCCGAGTGCCAAATTCGTTACATCATGGGCTGCATAGCAGCACTGTTGACGCTTCACTACGCAGCAATTGAATGCAGGGCCGAGATTCACGACGACTACAACCAGCGCCTGCAAGCCGAACTCGCGACGATGGTTTGGTCGCATCCAACCATCACCAATAGTTTTTTTCGCAACAATTCAGGAAAGATCCACATCCTGTCGCCGTGGCGCCTCGTTGATTACTGGACGTGGACTCGCGAACCCGACTTAAGCGACTTCGTGCTGTCGAACTAGTTACGGATTTCCCACCAAGACCGTGTCGGTATCACGGCCCGACTTCAAAATCGTGCCAGCCAGCACGCCGGTCGGGACGTTCGCGTCCACGCTGAGTTCACCATTCACGAACACCTTGGCGATTCCGATTGCCTCAGCCGACAATCGACCCGAGCCACCTGGGAGATCGTGCACCATCACCACATCGCCGCTGTCAATCACGTTCGGATCAAACAGCACAACATCAGCGATCCAACCTTCGGTAATCCGTCCCCGATCCCGCAAGCCAAAAAGGCGAGCGGGCATGTCGGTCAGATGATGAATCGCCTCTTCGAGACCCATGAGTTGTTTTCCTCGCAAACAATCACCGAGGAATTCGGTCGTATAGGGCGCTCCGCACATTCGGTCGAGATGCGCACCGGCATCTGATCCACCCAACATCGCGTATCCCGATCGCCACGCGTCAACACGCATGCGCCAACTTTCGGAGTCGTCATCAGTTGGGCCCGGCCACAAAACCGTCTGAAGATCGTCGGCTGCCACGATGTCGAGCAAAGCAAAGAACTCACGCACCCCGCGTTCGCGCGCAATGTCGGCGACTAGCCGACCCTTGAGTCCTTCGTTCGCGCTACTAAAGGTGTCGCCTATGCGATAGCGACCCCAACCTGTCAGTCGACCGAAAACCCCTGCTTCGGGTGAATTCGCGTCTTGTTCCATGGAGATCCGAGTCGCAGGTTCGGCCAACCGCGCCATTCGCTCCGTGATCGGCAAGGACAAAATCGCGCCCCAATTCGGCAGCTGATGCAACGCGCAATAGGTGAGAAAACTCATGTTCATTCCCACCAGCGTCGGCATGGTCAGCGCCACAACTCTCGCCCCGCGGCGCTCAGCCTCGACTGAGGCGGCCAATTGATCCCGCGATCGTTCGGGGACGGCAGAATCAACCGTCAACACGTTCCAGTTGATGGGTCGTTGTGCCCGCAAACTCATGTCGATCATGAGGTCAATCTCTTGATCCTCAAAGCCGCTTAGACACCCATCGGTAACCCACTCAAGCGTCGTTCCTTCATGGGCCGCGACCTCGTCACAAAGAGTCAGTAACTCCTCAGGTGTTGCCCACCGTGATGGAACAGGATCACCGTCGCCATCAGAATGGGTAAAACTTTGCGTCGTCGAAAAACCCAATCCGCCAACGTTGAGCGCCTCAGCGAGCAGGACGCGCATCTGGTCAATTTGTGCCGGTGTCGCCTCGTGGCCCACGGCGTCTTCGCCCATTACTTCGCGACGCAAGGCGCAATGACCAACCAAAAATGCAGCATTGACGCCTAGGTTGCCGTCAAGACGATCTAAGTATTCGCCGAAGCTGTTCCAGTCCCAAGGCACACCTTGCTCAAGAGCATCTTTGGGCATGCCTTCTACTCGCGCCATCATGTCAATGAGGTAGCTGGCACCGTCTCCGCTCACTGGTGCCAAAGTAAAACCACAATTACCGGCAACAATTGACGTCACGCCATGAAGGCTCGAAGGCGTGGCCATTGGATCCCAAAACAATTGCGCGTCGTAATGGGTATGGGGATCGACAAAGCCGGGGCAAAGTACAAGGCCAGTGGCATCAATTACCACTGCGGCATCTTCGGTGATGACACCTACGGCATCGATCCGGCCATCACGAAATCCGACATCGGCCACAAAACGATCGGCACCGGTGCCGTCGACCACGATCGCGCCCTTGATGAGATAGTCGAGCATTGTCAATCCTCCTCGTTGCCGGTGCGAGACCGTACCTTTTCGGCGGCGGCGAGTTGTTCTTTCGCCCAACGGTAATCAGCCTTGCCCGCTGGCGAGCGCTGAATCGCCGGGAGGAAGAGGTAATCCTTGGGCAGTTTGTACCGCGCAACCACCGTCGAGGCGTGCAACGTGAGTTCAGCGGGGGTCGTCGTCGCTCCATCGGCGAGGAGCACCAAGGCGACCACCTCTTGACCCCAACGCTCACTCGGACGACCCACCACGATGACATCGCGGACTGCCGGGTGACCGGCCAGTGCCTGCTCAACTTCTTCAGCGAATATTTTCTCGCCGCCGGAATTGATGGTCACCGCGTCACGACCGAGTAACTCGATTTGTCCATCGCTGAGCCATCTGGCTCGGTCACCCGGCACCGAGTAGCGGCGACCACTAATCAACGGGAAAGTGCGTTGGGTCTTGGCCGGGTCGTTCAGATACCCCAACGGAACCCATCCTTCCTGGGCTAACCACCCCAACTCGTCACTTCCGGGAGCGAGCAATTGTTCGAGGTCCTCACTCACGACAACTGCTCCAGGACCGGCCTTAAACCGCCCCGTCGACGCGTCGTCCTTGGTCGAATAATGCGACATCTGAGCACCGGTTTCTGACGACCCCACCGAATCGGAGATGGTGACATTTGGTGCTGCATCCATGAGGCGCTGTTTCAACGCCGGATTCATGGGCGCGCCACCGTTGCCAAACCCAAACAGCGATGTGATGTCGTACGAACCACGTTCAAGTTCTTCGATCAGTGGCCGAGCAATGGCATCACCGACGACCGTGATGGTGTTGGCGGCATCACGTTCGACAGTCTGCCAAACATCGACTGGGTCAAGACGGCGAACGTTTTTCGGAAACACCAAGGTGCCACCGCTCGACATCGCGATGAATGCAGCCCACTGCGCCGCACCATGCATCAGCGGCGGCAATACGACCATTCGCAAAAACCCGTCCGGGGCCTTCTGCGCGAGTTCGTCATAGCTTTTGACGGTCTCCCAAGTGCCGATCGCTCTGCCACCCATGGCCGACATGAAAATGTCGTGTTGGCGCCATGCCACACCCTTCGGCATGCCCGTCGTTCCTCCGGTGTAGAGGAGGTAAAGATCGTCAGGTGCAGGCGTTACCGAGGGTAAAAGCGGCTCAACCGATGCAAGCGCTGCTTCATAGTCGACTGCTCCGGCCAGCAACTCATTGCCTGACTCGTCAGCTACTTGAAGCAAGACGCGAACATCAGGCAAATCGGGGAGGACCTCGGCCAGGGTTGGCGCGAACGACGCGTGATACACGATCGCTGATGACCGAGCGTCACCTAAGAGGTAGCGCAATTCTTCGGCGACATACCGATAGTTGACATTGACCGGCGCAAGTCGAGCCTTAAAGGCGCCAAGCATGCCTTCGAGGTATTCGTTGCCGTTATAGAGGTACAGCGCCAAGTGATCTTGACCCGACTCATGGCCTTGTAATTCGGCTCGTTCGGTATGGCATCCCAATCCGGCGGCATTGAGATAACACGCCAACCGACGAGAACGATCCGTTATGTCGCTATAGGTCCAGCGACGATCACCCCAGATCAAACAATCACGGTCGGGAATCGCCGCGCTCACGACTTCATGCACTTGACCCAGATTGAACTGCACTTCGGACACCACGACCCCCGCAACTCGACCAAGCTGACCAATGCAACCGAATTGCTGACGGTACCGCACGTAACCCTGGGCGCTCCACAAACCGGTAGCGTGGCCACCCATGACTCCATCTGATGAAACTCCCGCAACTGACGACGACGGCGGCAAGCCGCATGTCTATGTTCCACCCGGTGAGACCCCGCCAGCCGAATTGGTGATCGAAGACCTGATCATCAGCGACGGCACGGTTGCAACGAGTGGTTCTGAAGTCGAAGTCCATTATGTGGGTGTCGCGTGGAGCACCCGCAAGCAGTTCGACGCATCGTGGGATCGTGACGAAACGTTTCGATTCACTCTCGGAGCCGGCCAAGTCATTCAAGGTTGGGACCAAGGTGTCCTCGGCATGCAAGTTGGCGGGCGACGACGAATCACGATTCCGCCGAATCTGGGGTACGGAAAGGCCGGCGCGGGCGGCGTCATCGCGGGCGGGGAAACACTCGTATTCATCGTTGACATGGTTGAGGTCCGCTAACCGCGCGTCAGGTGCAGCCCCATCGAACCCATGTGGCACGATGGCCCGATGCTTGAAGCGTTTTCACTCACGGGCAAGGTCGCAGTCATCACCGGTGGCGGACGAGGCATCGGGGCAGCTTGCGCCCGAAACTTCGCGGCCGCTGGCGCCAATATCGCAATCACCGCACGAACGACCGAACAACTTGACGTTGTCGCCGCGCAAGTCCGATCCCTTGGTCGACGCGCCTTCGTGTTTCCCGCCGACGTCAACGAACTTGACCAGATCGATGCCTTTGTCGCAGCGGCCGTCGACGAGCTGGGCACGCTCGACATCGTGGTCAACAACGCTGGTGGATCTATGCCTCGGCCGTTTTTGGACACATCGGCCGGATTCATGGAGCGCGCTTTTCACTTCAATGTCACCACCGCCTTTGCCCTCACCAAAGCAGCAACACCCCACCTGCTCGAATCCGGAGGGGCCGTCGTCAATATCTCTTCAGCCATCGGCCGACTTCGCGATCGCGGATTCGTCGCCTACGGCACCGCCAAGGCCGCACTCACCCACATGACGCGATTGCTCGCAGCCGACCTTGCGCCCAAGGTTCGTGTGAACGCGATCGCCGTGGGTTCAACGGCGACATCTGCGCTGGAAATCGTGCTTGAAAATGAGGCGCTTCACGATGAGATGGTGCGGCGCACACCGCTCCGGCGACTCGGCGAACCCGACGATATTGCACTTGCCGCGCTCTATCTCGCGTCGCCTGCTGCGTCGTGGATAACGGGAAAAATTCTTGAAGTTGACGGAGGTCTCGAAGAAGCGAATCTCGAACTCGGACTTCCGGACCTCTAAGGATTACGAGACAGGAGCCGCCGACACCGGTTCGCGAGCCGCAGCATAAGAAATCGCGGCCTCGTACAATCCGACGACCAAGACCGTAAAGAACAATGACCACCAGCCGCTGACGACAAACAGCAAAAGCCCGAGGCCCACGAGCAAGCCACCCCAGCGCAGCACGTTGACATTGCGTTGTATCCAAATCATGGAAGCCGGTGGCCCATCGTGATCAATCTTGCCCGCCAAGAAACGGGTAACTCGCGAAGCCCAAGTACGGATAGCAACTGCAGGTCGGCTTGGCCCAGTCAGAAACGCGATAAGCGCAACCGCTACGCCTACGGCTACCAGCCCATTGGTCATGATCTGCAACCGACTCACCAACGTCGAAATTGTCGCGTCAGCGGCGCCACGAGCGTCAGGGCTACTGATGAGATCAAGCGCTTGGGTCTTGATCGAACTGATAATTGCTGATGCAATCACCAGTGCAACGATCATTCCCACGGCCAGACCAATCACAATTCGTCGGCGATTCAGCGCCAATGCAATCGTGGCGATTAGCAGCAGCACGGTGAGCACCAACATGGCGATGACTAGGCGATCAAACATCGCGACTGCGTCTTGCGCTGCTTTGAGCTTGTTACTTTGGAACACGGTGACCGTGCCGAAATTGTCAGGAAGCGGACGACCAATTGCCGCCGACAATTCAGATCGAGCCTGGTCAATTGGCGTGCCGGACGTAATGTCCGGAATCTTCGTCCCGTCGCCTAAAAGGCCTGGTGCCTTCTGTTGGACAACGTTTAGTGCATCGGTGATGAGGGGCAGAAGGTCGATCTGCACCGTGCCATTCGATGTCGACACCCGAGTTGTGTCACCGCGAAGCACTTTGACTGCTGCGGTGTGCAGTCGGCGATTCGCATCAACCCAGAACGTGGCGAACTGCTGGGTGTTGAGCAAATCTTCTACGATTTTTTGTACAAATTGTTGAACGCCTTCAGTCAGCGGCGCAGCGAGAAACTTCGCTTGGGCTGGTAGTGCATTTTGAGCTACTTGATCGGCGTTGATCACCTGCATGAGTTCATCGGTCAACTGCACCGCGAGGGCGTTGGTGATTTGCGGATCGCTCGCCAATGGACCGACCGCGTTCACCCACGAATCGGTGTTCAGTAACGTCCGGTGGGCCCAGACGCCGATGGTGCTGGTCAAAATAGAAGTACAGGTCAGAATGGCCAGAATGATCACTAGCGCCCGCCGCCAGCGATGACCGACACCAGGTACCGGCAGGCTGTCGGCACGAGCGTTAGCGGCATTGCCCTTATCGGCATCCGCGCTATCGGTGGCGACAGAACCATCACTCATTTGGAAACCTCACGATTTGGGCTGGTGGCCAGCCTCGAAACGAAAACATCAGCCTAGAGGCCGGTACCTGAACCTATCGGGGACGCCGCTAGTGAGACGACTGTTCGGATGCCACGCCCCAACCGAACATCATCAAAGGCCTCGTTAATCTCGGACAATGGCCGGTGTTTGGTCACCAAACCTTCCAAGTCAAGAAGGCCCGCCTTCCAAAGGTCGATGATCCTCGGAATATCTCGGGGCGAGTTGACCCCGCCTAGCAGACAACCAACAAGGCGCTTGCCGGTGAAAGCAAAAAAGGTTGGTGATTCGATGACAAGTTGTTCGTCGATCGGCGGAACACCGACCATCACGGTCACACCACCGGCTCGAGTCGCAGCGAGCCCTTCTTGAATGAGCGCCACCCGTCCGACCGCATCGAATGAGGCATCGACGCCGACTCCGGTTTGCGCCATGACTAGGGCCATGAGGTCGTCGTTAAGCGGATCCACACTATGGGTCGCGCCAAATCTGATTGCCGCGTCGCGTCGCTCAGCCAGCGGATCGGAAACAATGATTGTTGTGGCACCGGCCAGTCGCGCCCCCTGCACCACCGACTGACCGACTCCACCGAGGCCGAGCACCAACACGGAATCTCCCGGCTGAACCTTTGCCGAATGAAGGACCGCACCAACACCGGTTTGCACCGCGCAACCCACGACACACGCGATGTCGAGCGGAACATCGTCAGGAATCTTTACCGCACCCGACTCTTGAATCACAACGTGCTCCGCGAATGCCGCCACACCCAAACCCCGGTAGACCACTTCGCCACCGCGACTAAGGCGTGTCCCGCCATCGGGATGGGTTGAAGTGGCCAGCGCCATGCTGCTGGTGCAAATCGAAAACTCGCCCCGCAGACACCAATAACACGACCCACATGGCGGACATGGACTCAAAATGACGTGATCGCCCACGACGATCCTGCTCACTCCGGGACCTATCGCATCGACGATTCCTGATGCTTCATGACCAAGCACAATCGGTGTCGCAGGCGGCATTGCACCATCGGCGAGATGCACGTCGCTATGGCATACCCCGCAATGCGAAATGCGAACCGATACCTCGCCAAAATTCGGTGCTTCAACGTCAATATCGTCATACACGCGAAGCGGTTCACCAACAGTTTCAAGCAGCGCAGCGCGCATTGATTCCCTCCTGGGCAGGTTCATCAACGACTGAAACTTCACTGCAGCATCTAACACTTTTCGATCGGGTGAAGTAGCCGCACGCTAGCGCTCAGACTCCCGTGCCATGATTCAGTGATGGCCGCGACCAAATCTGATCCTGCACTCCTCGATGTTGCCGTTGCCATGTTGCGCGAAGCCGGCGAACTCACGTTGAGTTGGTTCAGGTCCCCAGAACTCGAAGTTCAACGCAAAAGTGACGGCACTCCGGTGACGGCCGCGGACCGAGAAGCCGAACGGTTCCTGCGGGATCTGATTCACAAGCGATTCCCGCACGATGCAATCCTCGGCGAAGAACATGACGACGTGACCGGCAGCAGCGGTCGCCGATGGATTATCGATCCCATTGACGGCACCAAAGCATTCACCCATGGCGTGCCGCTATACAGCAACCTCCTTGCCATCGAAGACGACGAAGGCCCGGCCATCGGAGTCATCAACATGCCCGCACTTGGCGAAACGGTCTATGCCGGGCGCGGACTCGGCTGTTTTTGCAACGGGATCCCAGCTCAGGTGAGCAACCGAGATCGAATCGCCGGTTCGTATATCTCGACGTCGGATTTCACCAGTTGGCCTGAACCCATG
>Ga0194043_1000730_pt1 | contig 18357 bp, 6 predicted proteins | sample JunL4415m_MetaG_FD_161274 | JGI IMG/M metagenome (GOLD analysis project Ga0194043, IMG submission 161274) | Anoxic zone freshwater microbial communities from boreal shield lake in IISD Experimental Lakes Area, Ontario, Canada - Jun2016-L442-15m | ecosystem: Environmental > Aquatic > Freshwater >...
CACGACGCCTTCCCTGTTGTGGGCATCGGCGCTTCCGCGGGTGGGCTGGCCGCCATCGAGGAGTTCCTCGCTGCAATGCCGGCCGACAAGCCCCTGAACATGGCGTTCGTGCTCGTGCAGCACCTCGACCCCGATCACAAGAGCATCCTGCTCGACTTAGTCAAGCGCTACACCAGCATGGAGGTCGAGTGGGCCAAGAACGGCATGGAGGTGCGTGCCGGCTGCGCCTACGTCATGCCGCCCAACAGGGACATGGCTCTCGTTGGCGGTCGCCTTGTTCTCTCGGAACCCGAAGCGCCGCGCGGTTTGCGGCTGCCTATCGACACCTTCTTCCGTTCGCTCGCCGCCGACCAGCACGAGCGCGCGGTGTGCATCGTGCTCTCTGGCACCGGCAGTGACGGCACCCTCGGCGTGCGTGCGATCAAGGGCGAGGGCGGTATGGCCATCGCTCAGAGTCCCGACTCGGCCGGCTACGACGGCATGCCGCAAAGCGCCATCTCCACCGGCATGATCGACTACGTGTTGGCGCCCAAGGACATGCCCGAGCAGCTCATCGGCTACGTGAACCGCGCCTTCAAGCACCAGTTGCCTATCGACCGCCCCTTGGTGCCCGGCAGCGGAGACGACCTGCTCGAGGTCTTGCACCTGCTGCGCGATCACACGGGGCACGACTTCACGCACTACAAGACCAACACGTTGCGTCGCCGTGTGGAGCGTCGGATGGCCGTCACCAAGATCGAGAAGATGGACGACTACGTGGCCCTCGTGCGGCACGACACGCTCGAGGCGGAGACGCTCTTCCGCGAACTGCTCATCGGCGTCACGAACTTCTTCCGAGATACTCCCGCCTTCGACGCGCTTGCCCTGGAGGTGCTCCCCAAGCTAGTCGCCGCGCATACTGCCGGCGATCCGGTGCGCGTGTGGGTGCCGGGTTGCTCGACGGGTGAGGAAGCGTATTCCATCGCCATGCTCATCCAGGAGCAGGCAACGATCTCCAAGCGCAACGTGCCGGCGCAAGTGTTTGCCACCGACATCGACATCGAGGCCATCGAGCGCGCGCGTGCCGGGGTCTACCCCGCCAGTATCGCTGCCGACGTGTCTCCTGAGCGCCTCGCGCGCTTCTTTGTGCAAGACGGCGCGAACTATCGCGTCACCAAGGCGGTGCGCGACTCCCTCGTGTTCGCCAAGCAAGACGTAACCAAGGACCCGCCGTTTTCCAAGGTCGACCTGATCAGCTGCCGCAATCTGCTCATCTATTTGGACGGCGACCTGCAGCAGCGACTCATGCCGCTCTTCCACTACGCGCTTAACAACTCCGGCTACTTGTTCTTGGGAAGCTCTGAGACGGTCGGTGACGCTGCCGATCTCTTCGCGCCCATAGACAAGAAGTGGAAGCTGTTCAAGCGTCGGGATTCAGTCACCCCACGCCAAGCGCTCACCACGGCTATGCCCCCTCGCGAAACACCCGGCGGTACCCGCGCGCATGTCCCGCTCAGGCAAGTGCCCCTGCGCGTGCGCGTGCGCGAGCTAGCCGAGAAGACGCTGCTGGACAAGCATGTACCGGCGTGTGCGGTGATCAACTCCGAGGGCGACGTGCTCTACATCCACGGCCACACCGGTCGCTATCTGGAGCTTGCTCCCGGCGAGCCCAGCGGCAGCATCTACAAGATGGCACGCGAGGGCCTGCGGCTCGAGCTCACGACCGGCGTTCGCAAGGCGATGATGGAAAAGGAGACGGTGCGCTACGAGCGTCTCCATGTCCGGACTAACGGCGACATCTCCTTGGTCAACTTGACCATCGAGCCGATGCCGGGACCGGACGCCGTCAAGGGCGTCATGTTGATCATCTTTGAAGATGTGCCTTCGCCGCCCGAGGGGGTAGACGCCCTCGCCGAGCCGCTGGCCGATCGCGAGCAGCGCATCGCTGACCTGGACCGCGAGCTCTCGGCCAAGGAGGAGTATCTGCGAACCGCCGTCGAGGAGCTGGAGACCTCCAACGAGGAGCTCAAGTCCACCAACGAGGAGATGCAGTCCACCAACGAGGAGCTTCAATCCACCAACGAGGAGCTGGAGACTTCCCGCGAGGAGCTGCAGTCGGTCAACGAGGAGCTCGTCACCGTCAACACCGAGCTGCAGCAAAAGATTCAGGAGCTCTCCAACGCCAACAACGACATGAACAATATGCTCGCTGGCACCGGCATCGGCACGCTCTTTGTCGACCAGCAGCAGCTCATCCAGCGCTTCACTCCCCGAGTCACCGAGATCATGAACCTCATTCCTGGCGATGTCGGCCGGCCGCTCGGCGACATCGCTCCTCGTCTTGCGGGCAATATCGATTTGGTTGGCGCCGTGGCCACCGTGCTCGACACTCTGACTACTTTGGAAGCCGAGGTCACAGCTGGCGAGCAGGTGTATCAAATGCGCGTACAGCCCTACCGGACCGTCGACAACGTCATTGAGGGTGCGGTGCTCACCTTTGTCGACGTGACGGAGCAGAAGGCGGTCGAGCAGGGACGGCTAGAAGCCGAACTCCGCTACGCGTCGATCTTCGATCAATCCCCGATCGCAATCGAGTTCTACGACGCAGATGGTGGTTTGCGCAGCGTGAACAGTACCTGTCTCGATCTGTTTGGCGTGAAGAAGTTGGACGACGTTGTGGACTTCAAGCTCTTTGATGACCCCAACATACCCGATGAGATGAAGCAGCATCTGCACAATCGGGATGCCGTTCGATTCGAGACGGAGTTCGACTTTGAAGAGGTCAGGCGCCTGAACCTCTACCGAACCACTTGCTCAGGAACGAAGACCTTGGATTGGGCTATCACCCCCTTGATGAGCGGCGACGTGCTCACGGGCTACATCGAGCAGATCCAAGACATCACCGCGAGCAGGCAGTTGGAGGCAGAGCTCGCTGAGTCGGCCGCAGCGGTGGCCTTGGCGGGCGAGTTCGCCCAGAGCGTGCTGGACACCGTGCGTGAACCTCAGCTCGTGCTCGACGGTGAGCTCACGGTTGTTACTGCCAACAGGTCGTTTGTGGCGGCGTTCCAGGAGCCGCGCGACATGATCGTCGGTCGTCACCTGAGCGAGGTCTACGACGGCGCGTGGCTCACGCCCGAACTGAGCGACATGCTGCTCAAGGTACTGCCCAAGAAGAAGAAGCTCGAGGACTACGAGGTGCATTTTGCGGCTGGGAAGACCGGGCCGCGCACGGTGACGCTCAACGCTCTCGAACTCGTTCAGGATCCCACGTTGCGCCGACTCATCCTGCTCACAGTCACGAACGTCGAAAGCATCGCCTGATGGCAGGCAAGCAACATCCGCGAGACCAGGAAGCCGGACCTCAGGGCGAGGCCGAGGCCCTGCGTCATCGGGCCGAGGAGCTGCTCGACGGAGTTGCTGACGGTGAGCCGCTGTCCGAGGACATGGCGTCTCTCGTCCACGAGTTGCGCGTGCACCAGATCGAGCTCGAGATGCAAAACGAAGAGCTGCACCGAGCCCAGGTCGCGGCGGAAGAGCAGACGCTCAAGTACTACGAACTCTTCGACGCGGCACCGGTGGGCTATGTCTCCATCGACGACCAGGGGTTGGTCACCGAGGCCAACCTGACGGCCACAAAGCTTCTGGGTGTAGAGCGCCGACTGCTCATAGGACAGCCCTTCAGCGCATTCGTTGACTCAGAGGACCGCGATGTCATCTACCTCCAGACGAAAGCGATGGAAAAGACCGGCGAGGCGCAGGCGTTCGATCTGCGGCTGTACCGCGGCTATCACCGACCGGGTGGTGTTCCTAGTCGCTTCTGGGCGCACCTCGAGGCTCAGCTGCAGCCCCACGGTGTCGGGGAAAAGCTCATCCGGCTGACGTTTAGCGACATCACCGATCGCAAGCGGACCGAAACCGCGCTGGTGGCGCGCTTGCTGATCGCAGAGTACGCGCAGGATCACTCGCTCGACGAGACGATCCAAAAGGCGCTGGACCAGATCGAGGCGGCTACCGACTCGACGGTCGCGTTCTTCCACTTCGTCGACGAGGACCAGAAGTCGCTCCGTCTGCAGACGTGGTCCACCAACACGCTCGCGACCCAGTGCACCGCCGAGGGCGAAGGGTCGCACTATGACCTGGACAAGGCGGGCGTGTGGGCGGATTGTCTGCGCCAGGGGCGCCCGATCATTCACAACGACTATGCCTCGCTACCCGACAAGCACGGCATGCCGGAAGGTCATGCGGAGCTCACGCGTGAGTTGACCGTCCCCATCCTTAGGGGCGGCAAAGTGCGTGTGGTTCTGGGCGTGGGGAACAAGGTCTCGGACTACGACAGCCACGATCTGGAAATGGTTGTTGCGCTGGCCGACCAAGTCCTCGACATCGTGCTCGCCAAGCGCGCCGAGGAAGAGGTCCGTCAGAACCAAGCGAAGCTCCAGACTCTGTTCGAGCTCCTGCCTGTGGGGGTCGCGGCGCTGGATGCCCAGGGCACGCCGCTCTACGCCAATCCTGCGCTGCAGGAGATCCTCGACATCTCCGATACGGAGCTGCGACGGGGCGATCACCGCAAGCGCACCTACATCCGCGTCGACGGTACGACCATGCCGGTTGAGGAGTTCGCCAGCTCCATCGCATCACGTGAACAGCGGGCGGTCCGCGGTGTCGAGGTCGGTGTCGTGTTGCCAGACGGCTCCACCATCTGGACCAGTGTCAATGCGGCTCCCGTCGAGTCGGGCGACTGGCGGTCCATCATCGTCACGAGCGACATCACCGAACGCATGCGGGCGCAACGCGAGCTCATCCGCAGTGAAGCGCGCTACGAGCGGCTGTTCGCGAACATGCTCGAGGGCTACGCCTACTGCAAGATGATCTTTGACGAGGAAGGGCGGCCCATCGACTGGGTGTACCTGGACACCAACCCGGCCTTCTCCCGCCTCACGGGACTCGTCGACGTACAGGGCAAGTCAGTTCTTGAGGTATTGCCCGAGGTCAAGGAGCAGTCTCCGGAGCTCTTCGACCTCTACGGCCGAGTGACACAGACCGGAGGGCCTGAGGAATTCGAGATCGACTTCAAGCCGCTGGGCATGTGGCTCAGGGTGTCCGTCACCCGTCCGGAGCCCGGGCATTTTGCAGCGGTATTTGAGGACGTCACCAAACGCAAGCTGAGCGAGGGGGACTTGCGCCTCAGCGAATCGAACCTGAATAAGGCGCAGCACTTTGCTCGGCTGGGAAGCTGGACGTGGAACATTAAGACCGGGCTTCTTGAGTGGTCGGATGAGATGTTTAGGCTCTTTGGCATCGACAAGGAGACCTTCTCCGGCTCCCTTGGGGACGTGGTCACGACGGCGATTCATCCCGACGATCGCGAGAAGGTCGAGGCATCTAACCTCTCGGTCATGAACGACAGCAAGCCCATACCGCTCGAATATCGCGTCATCTGGCCGGACCAGTCGGTCCATACCGTGTACGCCGAGGCAGGCGAGATGGTGACCGACGACGAGGGCAATCCAGCACTTCTCATGGGAACTGTGCAAGACATCACCGAGCGCAAGCGGATCGAAGCATTCGCGCTGATGGAGAAGGAGATACTGCAGGTACTCAATGCGCCCGGAGACTCGGAAGGTTCGATTCGCCGCGTCCTGACCGTACTGAAGACCTGGACGGGATTCGACGCGGTGGGCCTGCGCCTACAGGACGGCGATGACTATCCCTATATCGCCGCAACCGGCTTCCCCGACGACTTCCTTATCACTGAGAACACGCTGCTTGAGCGCGATGCGGACGGAAACATCCTCCTTGACGAGGACGGCAACGTCGAGCTGGAATGCACCTGCGGTCTGGTCATACACGGCGAGACCGATCCGGGCAACTCGATCCTCACGCCGGGGGGCAGCTTCTGGACCAACGACTCCTTCCCGCTGCTCGACCTTGCGCCGGATGAGGACCCTCGGCTTCGCCCTCGCAACCAATGCATGTCCTACGGCTATGCCTCCATGGCCCTGGTGCCCATCAGAAGCATGGGCCACACCGTCGGTCTGCTCCACCTCAACGACAAGGCCAAGGGACGACTGAATCTCGAGCTTGTCGAGCGCCTTGAGGGCATCGCGTCGCACATTGGCGAGGCGCTGCTGCGCGAACAGTCAGGAGCGGCACTGCGCAAGAGCGAGGCGAGCCTTCGCACAGCGCGAGATCGGCTGGCCGCGTCGTTCTTGTCGAGCATCGACGTGCTGAGCCAGGTCGTCGAGGCGCGGGATCCCTACACCGCCGGTCACGAGCGCCGCGTCTCCCAACTCGCCGTTCGCATTGCCCAGGAGTTGGACATGCCCGCGGAGCAGATTGATGAGATCCGCATCGCAGCGCTCATCCACGATGTCGGCAAGATATCGGTGCCTGCCGAGATTCTGAGCAAGCCGGGCAAACTCTCACCGATCGAGTTTTCGCTGATCAAGAATCACTCCGAGGCCGGCTACCAAATCCTCACCTCGGCCAAGATGCCGGAAGTGCTTGCCGAGACGGTCTACCAGCACCACGAGCGCTGCGACGGCTCGGGCTATCCCAGAGGGCTTAGCTCAGAGGACCTGCTCCAGGGTGCCAAGATCATCATGGTCGCCGACGTGGTCGAGGCGATGTCGTCTCACCGGCCGTATCGGGCGTCACTGGGTATCGAGCCCGCTCTTGCCGAGATCGCGCTCGGGGCGGGAGAGCGCTACGATTCCGCTGTCGCCGAGGCGTGCGCAGCTGTCTTCAGTGCGGGGTTTGCCTTCACAGACAGCGTGTTCAGCAACATGGGCGCTCGAAGCGGGCCCCCAGCAGCCGACTCAGACGAAGTGGGAGCCTGATGGCAGACGCGCCAGATCCGGCGGACCCCAACGTGCTTGGGCAGACCAATGCCGACGAGTTGCGCGAACATGCCGAGCAACGCCTCGACCGTCTTGTCGGTGCCTACGTCGACCATAGTGAACTGACCCGCGAAGGCCTCGCTGCGGTCGTTCACGAGTTGCGCGTCCACCAGATCGAGCTTGAGATGCAAAACGAGGAGCTGCGCGAGGCCCAGCTGGCACTCGACGAGCAACGCGAGAAGTACTTCGATCTTTTCGACCGGGCACCAGTTGGCTATCTCACCATCGACACAAATGGGATGGTCACCAACGCCAACCTGACGGCCGCGCGCCTGCTGGGAGTGCAGAGGCAGATGCTCGTGGGCAAGCCGTTCAGCGCCTTCGTCTTCGCCGCGGATCGCGATACCTACTACCTGCACATGAAGGCGATGGAGAAGACCTTCCAGCCACAGACCTTCGAGGTGCAGCTGGCACGAGTCAGTGGAATAGCGGCTGTCGAGAGCGGCCACTTCTGGGCGGCCTTCGAGTCCCTGCCGCAGGGAGTTACCGACGGTGCGCCGTCATCCTGGTTGGTGACCTTCAGCGATATCACTGAGCGCAGAGTCGTTGAGAAGGCTCTGCAGGACAGCGAAGCCAGACACAGCTCGATGGTAGCCAGTATCTCCGACGTGATTGGCATCATGGGTGCCGACGGCATCATGAAGTACAAAAGCCCCAACATCGAGAAATGGTTCGGCTGGAAGCCGCAGGACCTGGTGGGGACGGATGGTTGGCAGACAGTCCATCCGGACGATGTGGAGCGTCTTCAGGCGGAGTTCGCCACGATTCTTGCCAAGGATGGCGGGACAGTATCCGTGGAGTACGACTACAAGTGCAAGGACGGAAGCTACAAGCCGGTCGAGCTCACTGCCATCAATCTCGTCAACGACCCCACCATCGGCGGTGTCCTGCTGAACTATCGCGACATCACTGCACGGAGGCACCTCCAAGAGGAACTGCAAAGGCGGGCGACCACCGACGATCTCACGGAGGTATCCAATCGGCGCCAATTCACCGAATTGGCACAACGCGAGATTAGCCGGGCCGGTCGCCATCATGGGCCAGTGGCCGTTGCGCTCCTCGACATCGACCATTTCAAGCGCATCAATGACACCTTTGGGCACTCGGCAGGAGACCAGGCGCTGATCGCGTTTGTGAGTGCGTGCAAGACAATCATTCGCGAGATCGACGTGCTCGCTCGCATAGGCGGTGACGAGTTCGCGCTGCTCCTGCCGGAGACAACGGTCGAGCAGGCCCGTGCCACCGCGGAACGGATCCGCCTAGCCGTGGGGGGACTGCCGATCGAGTCGGCCGGCATCCACGTCTCGATGACAGTCAGCGTGGGCGTCGCCGGCCTGTCGGCTGGCGGCGAGACGCTCGACGAACTCATGAGCTGCGCCGACCAAGCTCTCTACCAGGCGAAGGAAGCCGGCCGCAATCGCACGGTGGTCGACGCCGCCGCGGCTGCGGACCAGAGCGCATGATGGCCGACAAGCCCGATGCCCCAGACCCCCACGCCCCCAAATCGACCCATGCCGACGAGCTGCGCGAACATGCCGAGGACCGCCTCGACCGTCTTGTCGGTTCGTACGTCGACGCGGACGCCGCCACATCCACGCGTGAAGGCCTCGCTGCGGTCGTTCACGAGTTGCGCGTCCACCAAATCGAGCTTGAGATGCAAAACGAGGAGCTGCGCGAGGCGCAGCTGGCGCTCGACGAGCAGCGCGAGAAGTACTTCGATCTTTTCGACCGGGCACCGGTTGGCTATCTCACCATCGACATCAACGGGATGGTCACCAACGCCAACCTGACGGCTGCACACCTGCTGGGCGTGCAGCGACAGCTGCTTGTGGGAAAGCCGTTCAGCGCCTTCGTCTTCGCCGTGGATTGCGATACCTACTACTTGCACATGAAGGCGATTGAGAAGACCTTCCAGCCACAGACCTTTGAGGTGCGGCTGGCGCGAGTGAGCGGAATACCGGATGTCGAGAGCGGCCACTTCTGGGCGGCCTTCGAGTCCTTGCCACAGCACGCCGCCGACGGTGAGCTTTCGTCCTCGCTGGTAACCTTCACCGATATCACTGGGCGCAAGCAGATGGAGAGCCGGTCTGTCTCCCTGCTGAACTCGCTCCGAACAGTACTGGACACCATCCCCGACCTGGTCTGGCTCAAGGACGTCAACGGCGTCTACCTGAACTGCAACCCTACTTTCGAACGGTTCTTCGGCGCGGATATCGGCGCTATCGTGGGCAAGACCGACTACGACTTTGTCGACGCCGACGCCGCTGATGCGTTTAGAGACCACGATCGCCAGGCAATGGAGCTCGGCGGTCCGAGCGTCAATGAGGAATGGATCACGTTCGCCGACGACGGGCACCGCGCTCTCGTCGAGACGATCAAAGCGCCGATGTCGGACGGGGACGGGCGACTGATCGGCGTGCTGGGTATCGCACGCGAGGTTACTGAGTCGCGGGCTACACAGGACGCACTTCGCGAGAGGGAGCGCTACCTGCGTTCGCTCATCGACAACTTTCCGTTCTTGGTGTGGCTCAAGGATGCGGATGGCCGCTTTCTGGCAGTGAACCAGGCGTTCGCTGATGCCTGCAACTCAGGCGAGGCCGCTGAGTTCGCGGGCAAGACCGATCTGGATGTGTGGCCGGCCGACCTCGCAGAGAGCTACAGAGCCGATGATCGCGCCGTGATTGACTCGCGCGAGAAGAAGACGGTCGAGGAAGAGGTAGCCGCACAGGACAGCCGTGTTTGGTTTGAGACGTACAAGGCGCCGGTCGTTGACGACAGCGGAGAGCTGCTCGGGACCGTGGGGTTCTCCCGGGACATTAGCGAACGGAAGTTGATCGAAGAGGCTCTTCGCGAGAGTGAAGAGAACTTCCGCACGCTGTTCGATACAATGGCCGATCTCGTGGTGGTTGGCAGCACTGATGGCAGCATCATTTATGTGAACCCCGTCGTCATTGCGACGCTCGGCTACGATGCGGATGAGATCACGGAGATGCACATGCTCGATCTCCGCGAGGCCGAGAGGCGCACACAAGCGGAGGAATCCTTCGCCTCTTTGCTTCGAGGCGAACAGGAGGTGTGCGTCGTACCGCTTCAGTCCAAGTCGGGCGTGATCGTTCCCGCCGAGACGCGCGCCTGGATGGGCACATGGAACGGCGAGCAATGCGTCTTCTGCCTCACAAAGGATCTCACCGCGGAGCGTGAGGCGCTCCAGAAGTTCGACCACCTCTTCCACAGCAACCCGGCTCTGATGGCCGTGAGCACGATCGCCGATGGCCGCTTCACCGACGTCAACGGCGCATTTCTCAAGACGCTCGGCTTTGTGCGCGAGGATGTCATCGGCAAGAGCTCCGCTGACCTGGGACTTTTCGCCGAGCTTGAGAAGCAACAGGAGATAGCTGAGCAGCTGCGCATTCATGGCCGCTTCTCCGACTGCGAACTCAAGGTGAGGTGCAAGGATGGGACCCTCATCGACGGCCTGTTCTCCGGGGAAGTCATCCAGAGTGGGCAGCAGGACTACTTCCTGACCGTCATGATCGACATCACCGGACGCAAGATCGCCGAGGCAGCACTCATGCAGGCGCTCGAAGCAGCGGATACGGCGAATCGGGCCAAGAGCAGTTTCCTTTCCACCATGAGCCATGAGATCCGTACGCCGATGAATGCCATCATCGGCATGGCGGAACTTCTCGATCAGACGGCGCTCGACCCCGACCAGGCCGCCTATGTCGGCATATTTCGCACTGCCGGCGACGATCTGCTCGCCTTGATCGATGACGTCTTGGATATCTCCAAGATTGAGGCGGAGCGCCTCGAGCTGGATTCGGTCGAGTTTGATGTGGAGCGGCTTGTCGAGCAGGCCGTCGAGGTACTCGCGATTCGTGCTCATGACAGGCAGCTCGAGCTGATGGTGAACGTCGTCGCGCGTGTGCCGCGCCGCGTCGTCGGAGATCCGCATCGCCTCTCGCAGGTGATCGTCAACCTCGTGGGCAACGCTGTGAAGTTCACCGAGGAGGGGCACGTACTCATTCGGGTTAAGTGCGCACAAGCCAGTACTCCACAAGCCCCGCGGCTGCGATTCAGCGTCGAGGACACGGGCATCGGCATGGCCTCAGACAAGCTAAAAAGCGTGCTGGACCCGTTCACCCAAGGTGACTCCACGACGACCAGAAAGTACGGAGGCACCGGGCTAGGGCTCTCAATTTCGCATCGCCTCGTTGAGCTGATGGGCGGTGACCTCGAGATTACGAGCGAGGTGGGTATCGGCTCCACCTTTGCCTTCGATGCGAGTTTCGGGCCTGCGCAGGATTTGGGCGAGACCGACGATACCGCGTCGCTTGACGGTGTTCATGTACTCGTAGTGGACGATAGTGAGATATGTCGTCGCATCCTCCGCAATCACATCGAGCGCGCGGGTGCGACGGTTGATGAGGCTGCTGGTGCCGACGAGGCGCTCGAGCTGCTACGAGATTCTGTCCACAGGTACTCGGCGATCCTTGTCGACTTGCGTGCCCCCGACATCTCGGCAATTCGAATCGCCGAGAGCCTCCAGTCACTGAAACTCGAACCGACGCCCTCGCTGGTCTTTGTCTCCGCGCATGGCCAGCCCGCGACCGGTCGGCGTGCAGGCGAGCAAGGAACCATGGATCTGGAGGGGCGAGGAGTAGGCGCATTGCTCACAAGGCCGGTTCGGCGAAGCGCGTTGATCGCCGCCCTGCACGCTGCCATCAGCCGCGCAAAGGCCGAGAAGGTGCCGCCTACATCGACACGGGGGGCAACCGATTCGGGATTGGCTGAGCCCATCGGATCAAGTGACGGCACGAAGGCCCTGCGAATCCTGTTCGCGGAGGATTCTGCGGTCAATCAACTCGTGGTGCTGCGGTTCTTGCGCAACAGTTCCCACCAGATCGTGGTGGTGGAAGACGGGCAGCAGGCAGTTGACGCCTACCGCGCCGCCGGCCCGGGCGGGTTTGACTTGGTACTCATCGACATGCAGATGCCGGTACTGGACGGCTACGACGCAACACGTGAGATTCGGAATATCGAGGAGTCGCAAGAGGGCTTTGGCCGCACACGTATCGTCGCCCTCAGCGCATACGCGATGTCGCACGAGGCACAAATGGCGTACGAAGCCGGATGCGACGAGTACCTGACGAAACCCGTCAAGATGGCGACACTCCTCAAGGCAATCGAACTACCAGCCTGAGCCCGATCTGTCATCCAGCACCCTCGCTCGGCTATCCACATACTGAGCCTTTCCATCCACTTGCGCGCCATTTGGCCCGGGGGTTTGATCGTCGTGTGCTCGGAGAACAAGGCTGTTTCTTAGAACGCTCCGAGCACAACGGCCGACAGGGTTCCTCTCAAACCCTCTCGCCCCGCCCTCCGCCTTCGCTCTTACACGTGCGGGGGAGAAGGCGGAGGCGGCAGCGAGGGAATCCGAGGACAGACCTGATCGGCCGGCAGGTGCCGGATGCGCTGAGTAGAGAACTTAGCGGACGGCGGACATCCACTTGGTAGTGGAGAAAAGGAGTGTTGAACCATGAAGGCAGTGCGTATCGCTCTAGTGCTGGCCGCGGCGGCTCTGCTCGTCGCCTCAGCCACACCGGCCATGGCGGCCGAAAACGGCAAGGTCAACGGCGACGTCACCTCGATGGCCCACCTGGCCCTCACCATCACCGGTGCCGACCTGCACTACGGAAGCCCCGCGCAGAACACACAGAACAACGCCGAGATCAACTCCGCTCACACCGTGTTCACCAACGCCGGTGACGTCCAGTCCGCCCTCTTCGTCCAGGGCGACGGTGCGGCTGTCGGTTCCAAGGGTGGAACGTGGGACATGACCAGTGCGGCCGCCGAGGACGCATTCGTCTGGGCCTTCATTGACAGTACGAATCAGGCTCAGGCCCAGGTCGTCAGTGTCGCCGCCACGGACCTCGGCATCCTCGGCTTCAACGACTCCAAGGACTTCGGCTCGACCATCGACATGCCGACCTTCACGACCAAGACCGGTGCGTACAGCTGGCACGCCACCGCATGGGTGACCGACCCCAGCTAGGACCTGCAGCCACAGGTCTGATGTTCTGAGCGCGACGAAAAGCTATCTCCCGGGATAGCGCGCCAGTCCGCAAACGCCGGGGGGCCGACGAGAAATCGTCGGCCCCTCACACGCGAAAGCTTCAGCCAAGCTTGCGCACATCAGACAATACACCTTGAGCTTCTTTGAGAGGAAGATAACTCAATGATGAACACGAGATCTCGTCTCGCGACTCTCGCAGTCGCGATCGCCGCCATCGCGGCGCTCATCTTCCCGCACGCTGCACTTGCCGGTCCCGGCGCCGGCATCGAGAAGGGCACCATGCCCGTCCCGAGCTCCGCCCATCCCGGCGCCACCTATAACCTCGATCCGATCAAGCTGTTCAACACGGGCGACGCGGCGGCCACCTACGAGATGCTGGTCGTTCCGGTCAACAAGCAGGGCAAGCTGACCCCCGAGGCGTCCTGGTTCACCTTCACTCCCCAGAAGTTCGACCTAGCCCCGGGGGAGAACCGCGTGGTACAGGTGACCATGAAACTGCCGGCCAGTGCTGGTGCGGGAAGCTACGAGGCACTGCTCGGCGGGCGTCCCATTCGCACGGGCAGTGGCGTGTTCGTCAACGTGGGAGCGGCCGCCCGTCTCAAGCTGGAAGTGGCAAGGTCCAACTTCTTCGCGGGCACCTACTACGGCTCCTTGTCCTTTGTGCAACAGACCGCGCCGTGGTCGTATCTGGCCATGGCTGCCATCGTCGTAGCAATCGTCGTCATCGTGTTCCTGGTAGTCAGGCGACGCGATGCTGATGAGTATGAGGACGACGAGGATCTGGAGGATACAGACGCAGAGTTCCGGGCAGCATAGCTCGGGCCGACACTGCGGCTGATCCCATGGATACCTCCCCACACAGAGCGAAGAGCGAGCGAGTCACCCACGTGGCGCCAGCGTTTGGAGCCGGGTCGGGCTCGAAGTGGCTTGCCTTCGCGCGCGCGTGGCTGGCATTCGCGGTCCTCGCCACGATCCTCGTCGCTGGCGTCGCGCCAGCGCAGGCCCAGTACATCACGATGGCGCTACCGTCGTTCAACGCCACCAACACCTCGGGCTTCATCTTCGACGGGGTGCACGCGCCGAGCTACATACCCGCGCTTCCGGCGTTCTCCGCCTACATTCCCAGCGGCACCAGCGTCATCCGCCTGACTGATGCTTCGACGTGGCTGGCTGGGACGGTCGTCTCCAAGCAACGGATCGACTTGCCAGCGGACCGCTCATTCAGCAGCTTCTTCTCGTTTTCGATCCCGAACCACGGCGCCGATGGGTTGGTCTTTGTCCTGCAGGGCGTTACGAGTACTCCCAAGACGCTCGGTGGGGGGATGGGCTTTCTGGGCAAGCCGGGTTCCCAGCCTAACTCGCTCGCAATCGAGTTCGACACCTGGTACAACGGCGCCACCGACGCAGGGGTGACCGTCAATGATCCCAACAACAATCACGTCGGTGTCGACTTGAACGGCAGCATGCAGTCCGCGATCACGACGTCTCCGCCGGGAGGCGCGGACATGGCCGGCAAGCCGTGGAATGTCTGGGTCGACTATGACGGTTCGGCGAAGGCGCTCAAGGTCCGGATGTCGCAGACTGCCACGCGGCCTGCCGCACCGACGCTGTCGTACCCGATCGACCTGACGACCGTGATCGGGCAGAACGTCTACACCGGCTTTACCGCTGGCACGGGCGCTGCAGTGGAGCAGCACGACCTGACGTCGCTCTACTTTGAGTCCAGCTATCTTGCCGGCGGCATCACGCCCGCGACGACGCACTACTCGTCGGCCCCGGACGTTGCGTTGCCCTCCTCCGGCGCTACCCAGACGGTCGCTGCTGGTTCGACCACCACGCTGACCGCGACGTTCCAGGACTCGCTGGGCAACGCCGTCCCGCAGCTGCCAGCCACCTTCACCGCGGACGCCGGGGCGATCAGTCAGCTTGCGCCTACCACCGATGCGAGCGGGCAGATCGCGGCTTCCTACACCGCGCCTTCGACCCCGGGCACCTACACGGTCATCGCGTCGGGCGAGGGCGGCGTATCGACGAGCTTCATCGAACTCGTCGCCGACATCACCGCGCCGTCGACCGCGGCCTTCGGCGTGCCGACAGGGTGGTCACCGGCGCCGGTCACGCTCACGCTGGCTGCTGCTGACAACGTCGGTGTGGCATCCACGTACTACGCGATCAACGGCGGGCTGCCCCAGCTCTACGTGCTGCCGGTCTCTATCTCGGCCGAGGGTACGACGACCGTGTCGTACTGGTCGCTCGATGCAGTAGGCAACCGCGAGGTCGTCAAGAGCGCCACCGTTCGCGTCGACTCCACGGCCCCAACGGCGAGCGTCTCCGGCATCCCGGGCGGCATCACGACGACGCCGGTCACCTTCTCGCTCGCGGGGGCAGACGCGCTCTCGGGCGTCAGCGCGATGGACTACCGTCTCGACGGTGGCGCGGAAGATCTCTACACAGGCCCGGTAACCGTCTCGAAGTCCGGATTCAGCACCGTCAGCTACCGCGTAGTGGATGCAGCCGGCAACTCAAGCGCCGAGGCCACCGCTGAGTTCACGATTCATGCCGAGGCACCCGTCTCCTCGGTGTCAGGCATCCCCGACGCCTCGTCGTCGCAACCCGTGACCGTCACGATCGACGCACAACCCTCCGACGGCGTGCTGGTCTGGGTGGAATGGTCGCTGGACGGCTCGCCCGTCGCCACCGCACCGGTGCCCTTCTCTCGCTCGATCGGCACCGAGGGCACTCACACACTGTCCTACCGCGCGATGGACGCGGCGGGGCTGGCCGAGGCCACGCACACGGCAACGTTCGACATCGTCGCGCCTGCCTACCCCGCCACCCCCACACCGCCGCCGACCACTCCGACCACTCCCACGCCGCCACCGGTTGTCCCGCCGGATCCGGGCGTGTCGCATTCTCACGGCATGATCAACGGCGACGTACTCTCCGAAGCGCGACTGAGTCTGAACTTGACCGGCACGGATCTGCACTACGGCTCGCCTGCGCAAGGAGACGTCGACGTGCCCGAGGTCAACTTCACGCGTACCGTCGTCACCAACACCGGCGACGTACTCTCCGGCCTGTTCATCCAAGGTGACGGCCCGGCTCGGCTGCGGGACAAGGACGGCTCCTGGGCCATGAACAGCACCCCAGGCAAGGACGCCTTCGCGTGGAAGTTCACCAGCAACGAGCTGGGCATGGTCGACATCACGAGTGCCGCGGCGACGCCTCTTGGCACTTTGGGCTACAACGACTCGCAAGACTTCGCCTCAGCCATTGATATGCCGACGTTCACTACACGAACCGGTACCTATCAGTGGTCGGCTACCATCTGGGTGACGGCACCTGAGTAGGGACGGTCGATGGACCCGGGAATGAGGACAGACTCGAGTAGTAGGCGCCGCGCGGTGATGCGTGCGGGGCTGCTTGTCGCTGTCGTCGTCATGGCGCTCGGCGCCGCACCTGTCCAGGCGCAGTACATCACGATAGCGTTGCCATCGTTCAACGCGAGCAACACGGCCGGGTTTGTCCTGGCCGGAGCACCGGCGCCCTTCCGCGCCTATGTTTCTGACGCGACGCATGCCATTCGCCTGACGGACAGTGTGGGCAACATGGCCGGAGCTGCTGTGTCGCAGCAACGGATCAGCCTCCCGGCTGACCGCTCCTTCAGTTCGTACTTTACGATCTCGATGCCCAATCATGATTCGACGCAGTACGCCGACGGCATGGTGTTTGTCCTCCAGGGCGTCACCAACACGCCGCTGGTCAAAGGCATGGGGATGGGGTTTCTGAACGATCCCGTCGGAAGCCCGAACTCGCAGCCGCATTCGCTTGCGATCGAGTTTGATACGTACAAAAACACGTTTGATCCGGCGGTGCCCCACGTGGGCGTCGACCTCAACGGATCACAGGTGTCCACAATCACTGCCCAGACTCCCGGAAACGCCCCTCTACACGGCAGTCCCTGGAACGTGTGGGCGGACTACGACGGTAGCGCGAAGATACTCCAGATCCGCATGTCGCAGACCACATCGCGACCGGCGACGCCGACGCTGTCGTACCCGATCGACCTGGCAAACGTCATTGGACAGGAAGTCTACGCCGGATTCACCGCGGGAACCGGCGGGTGGTATGAGGCCCATGACCTCCAGTCTCTCTACCTAGAGTCCAACTATCTGCCCGGCGGCCTAACGCCGGCCACGATCGCCTATTCTTCAGCCCCCGACGTGGCGATTCCCTCCTCTGGGGCCACCCAGACGGTCGCCGCCGATACGACACAGACGCTGACCGCGACGTTCCAGGATTCGCTGGGCAACGCTGTGGCTCAGATGCCGGTGACCTTCTCCGCCGATGAGGGGTCGGTGACGATGCTGTCATCGGTGACAGACGCCAGTGGCCAGATCTCGGCCCTCTACACGGCGCCTTCGGCCCCGGGCGACTATACGGTCACGGCGATCGGCGCGGAGGGGGTGGCGACGAGCTTCACGCAACAGGTACTCGACACCACTGCGCCATCCACGACGGCCTTCGGCGTGCCGACGGGGTGGTCGGCAGTGCCAGTCGTGCTCACGTTGGCCGCTGCCGACGACGTCGCTGCGGGTTCCACCTACTACGCGATCAACGGCGGGTTCCCGAACGTCTACACGCTGCAGGTCCCTGTTTCCCAGGAGGGAACGACCACGGTGACCTACTGGTCGGTCGACGCCGCTGGCAACACCGAGCCGGTGCAGACCGCGACCATCCGCATCGACTCGGGCCCGCCGGCCTCGGTGGCAGACGGCATCCCGTCCGAGCCGACCACCTCTCCGGTCACCTTGTCGCTGAACGCGGCCGACGCGCTGTCCGGTGTCACCTCCATCTCCTATGTTCTGGACGGGTCGGCCGAGCACACTTATGCCGCGCCGATCGCGGTGAGCTCTGTCGGCACACACGCGCTTCAGTGGGCCGCGATCGATGCGGCCGGCAACCGAGAGGCCACGCGCTCAGTGACGTTTGTCATCGTCTCGGCGACCACCCCGGCCACCCCGACCCCGCCGCCAATCACCCCGCCGGGGTCGGATGCTCCTGCAGAGAGAGGCATGATCAACGGCGAAGTCAGTACCGAGGCGCGACTCAGCCTGACCATATCCGGGACCGATCTGCACTACGGCACGTCCGGCCAGGGGGCGACCGGTGTCCGAGAGATCAACGGCACCCGAACGGTGCTCACCAACGCCGGGGACGTTCAGTCGGGCCTGTTCATCCAGGGTGACGGGCCGGCGAGCGCTCTCGAGAGGAACGGACACTGGACCATGAGCAGCACCGCGGGACAGGACGCGTTCGCCTGGCGGTTCGCCAACGCCGACGGTGCCACCTACGATGTCGTGACGGCCGCCGCAACGGACCTGGGCACGCTCGGCTTCGCTG
>Ga0194043_1000733_pt1 | contig 18340 bp, 16 predicted proteins | sample JunL4415m_MetaG_FD_161274 | JGI IMG/M metagenome (GOLD analysis project Ga0194043, IMG submission 161274) | Anoxic zone freshwater microbial communities from boreal shield lake in IISD Experimental Lakes Area, Ontario, Canada - Jun2016-L442-15m | ecosystem: Environmental > Aquatic > Freshwater >...
GGTCGAGGTTGTTGCGCTCAGCGATGGCCTTCAGGGTCTCTGAGGCCAGGTCCACGGCGTGCCAGTTGCTCAGCTGGCCTCCGCGCTTGCCACCGGGGGTGCGGATGGCATCGACGATCACGGCGTTGGGCATGGGAGCTCCCTTCGTTCCGGCGACATCGTGCCTGCCGGTCTGGTGCTCACCCTAGTGCTCGAACCCTCGTCTGGCTCTCCAGATGGCTAGGGTGCCAAGGCGTGAGCGACGTCTTCAAGAACATGGATCGATGGCTCGGCGACGGCGGGATGCCGATCATCGGCGCGGTGGGGGGATCGTTCGATGCCTATGGCGTCGACGGCGAGGATCTCGGTTGGGTGGATGGTGCCTTCGTGCCGACCGTTTTGGCCTGCAACCCTCATGGGATCGTCCAGGCAGGGGTGCATGCCGTGCTCCTCGACGCTGCGATCAACTTCGCCATCAACGCGGCCCTCTCCGGCCGAGATCGCACCAAGGCCACGCTCGAGCTCAAGATCGAGACCATGCGTCCGGCCCTTCTCGAGCAGCGGTATGTCGTGCGGGGCAATGTGGTCCGGATGGCGCGACAGGTGGCGTACGGCGAGGGTGTCGTGCGCAACGACGACGGCGAGATCGTGAGCCGAGCCACGGCGACCTTCTTGCTGCACCGACCATCCGCTTGATCCTTGCGCTCTGCCGTCAGAGCGTCGAGGCACTCCACGGTCAACGGGGCCAGGTGGCCCCCACGGCCAGCAGTGACGCGTCGAAGAGGGCGGCGGCCAGCCCACGGTCGACGGCCAGCTTCGAGGCGCTGACCGGGACCGGATCCCCCCAGAGCTCCATCAGTCCGTCGGGGCCCACGTAGCCACCGGCGGGGATGGCGGGGTCGAGGGCGGCCCTCAGGGTCGGCAGAGCGCCGCGAGCGGTCCGCTGGCCGAGGTGGCGACCGGCGAACGCCCCCAGGCGTTTCGACAGCTCCCCTCGGCCCTCTACGGGGCCCTTGGCAGCGAGCTCCGAGCGTGACCAACCGGGGTGGGCAGCGCGGATCGACACCGAGGAGCCCGACGCTCGCAACCGTCGGTCCGCCTCGAAGCAGAACAGCAGGTTTGCCAGCTTCGACGACCCGTAGGCGGCCTGCGGCGACTGTCCGGTCACGTCGAGGGGCGCCGAGGCGCTCAGGCGGCCCTGGCGGTGCATGTTGGACGAGACCACCACGATTCGGCCTCCGGTTGATTCGAGGGAGCCGAGCAGGTCAGCGGTCAGGGCAACGTGGCCGAGGTGGTTGACGGCCATCTGTCGCCGACCACCGTCGGGGCCCGACAGGGCCATCACGCCGGCATTGTTGACCAGGAGGTCGATCCCATCGGTCGTTGAATGGATCGTCGCTGCCGCCTCCGCCACCGAGCCGAGGTCCTCGAGCTCGAGCTCGACGATGACGGGCTTGGGACCCGGTCCCGAGCTGTGGAGCTCGGTGGCTGCTGCTTCGGCCTTGGAGGGGTTCCGGCACGCCATGATGACCGTGGCACCCTTGGCCCGCAGGGCCCGAGTGGTCTCGAGACCCAGGCCACTGCTCGACCCCGTCACGACGGCAGTAAGGCCGTCGAGGCTCGGTACCGCATCGATTGACCAGTGCTCTGCCATGAGGCTCCTCCTTGGTAGGTATCTGGGTCCATTGACCTTCGTCGGTGACGTGCCGACGCAGGACCATGGCGATCACGCCTGTTGCGCCATCTCTGCGTGCCGTATTCCCAACATAGGCCTTGAAGGGGCACGTGGCTCGGGGATCATGATCCCCGAGATACCTGATCACCAGATGTGCTAGCAATCGATCACGGCTAGGAGGGCGCGGTGTTGAACGAGCAGCACGCCCGAGGTCCCGGGATCCGCCGAGCGGCACTGTTCTTCGGTCCGTTGGCGGCCTTGGCCCTGCTCTCCCAGGTCATCGCGACGCTGCTGGCGCCAGCAGGGATCTACTACTCCGACTCGTTTTGCTATGTCGTGCTACCCCATGGGGCACCCTGTAGCGGCCATCCTCCCGGCATCACCCTGGTCTGGGCGATCGCAGGCCTTGGGGTGCTCAGCGAGCATCGCGTGCTCATCGGCCAGGCCGTGCTCGGGATCGCCGCCGTTGTGTTCCTCGGCTGGGCGTTGCGGACAGTGAGTTCAGTCGGCGTGGCCTTCACCCTTGCCGCCGCCTTCGCCGTCCTGCCGCTCCGGCTCTTCTTCACTCGGACGCTGATGACTGAGACCGTCGAGACCTTCTTCGTCTGCTTATTCTTGGCTGCAGCAGCGGAGGTCGTCCGCGCCGCTCGCCCTCGGGCACTTCTCGGGTGGACGCTCCTAGCCAGCCTGGCGCTGGGGGGTGCCGCTTCGGTGCACTTCGCCTTCCTTCCGGTGGCGATCGGGCTATGGCTCGTTCTGGCGGTCATCGTCGCTCTCCGGGCCCCATGGTCGGGCCTCATGAGTGGCCGGCGACTGCGGGGAGTCGCTGGGGTGGCAACTGCATCGTTGCTTGTCGTGCTCGGGACCGTGCTGCCTGCAGCGCTCGACGAGTACCGCTGGTACGGGACACTGTCGGGGAACCCAGTCCAGGGCACAACGCTGGCGGCCCGGTGGTCACCTGTGCTCTCGTGCTCGGTGCCCCCCGGCTCGATGCCGATGACTCGGGTGGTGATCGCGGCGGCCTGTCAGGACTGGTCTTGGCGGAGCCCACCGGGAATCACGGTCGACGCCATGTGGAACCTCCCGATCTCGAACTCGCTCATCCTTGGACCCGACAAGCGCCCGGCGACGTTCGCCGCGGTCCAGGGCCAACTGACGGGGATCGTCCGGCGAGCGATGCTGGCGCACCCGGTCGAGGTGGCGAAGCAGGTGCTGATGAGCTTGGTCTGGCAGATCGGCGGCACGCCCTATGACGACATCTCCGGGTTCCACAGCGCGTCGAGCAATCGCAGCTCGGGCGATTGGACCCTTGGGGTCCCATCCTTTCCCAATGAGGCGACCTGGTTCGGGTCTGCCACCATGACCCCCATCAGCACGCAACTGCGGCCCATGCTCGAGCTCATGTCGGGAACCATGCGGGTGGCTCAGGTGCTGCTGTGGCTGGCGCTCGGCGGATGCGCTGTTCGGCTCGGTGGCCGAGTAGCACGTCGCCTTCGCCGCTGGCCGGTCCCCGTCATCCTTGGCCGTCGGATGATCCCTGGCGAGGCTCGCCGTTGGCTCACCATGGACTCGGCACCACTCCTCGGGGTACTCGTCGGTGTCGCAACACTGCTCTCGGGGATCTCGGTGGCGATCGGGTCGATGCCCTCGTTCCATTACGAGTTGCCCCTGACCCCCTTCGTCCTGGTGATCCTCGGGCTGTGCCTGCGCCGGCCTGGCTATGCCGACGTGCCGGCTCCCGACATGAACTGCTCGGGATCGACCGAGATGAACAGCGCTTCGGATTCGGCGATCAGCGTGTCGCCGGCCCGGACCTCTGCGGTCATGGAGATCTTGCGGCCTCGCCATTCGGTGGCCCGGGCCCGACCGATCAGCTCGACACCGAGCGGTGTCGGGTTGCGGTAGGTCACCGTCAGGCGACCAGTGAAGGCTGGGGTGCCGATGATCCCGAGGACCTGGCCCATCAACTCATCGATCAGTGCGGCCATCACGCCGCCGTGTGCTCGACCGGGAGCGCCCTCGAAGGCGGGTCCCAGGGTCACGCGCATGAGGGCCTCGTCACCGTCCTTCCACAGTGAGGCGCCGATGCTCATCGGGTTGGCCTTTCCCGAGACCACCGAATCGGAGAACAGCGCCTTGGGGGACTCGTCCTCGCCATGGGGCTCCGGCATGGAGAAGTCCGCAGTGGCCTTGAAGGGATGGATCCGGACGGGTTGACGCTCGAGGGACGTGGCCACCGCGTCGGCAATGGCGGTGATCTCGGCCAAGGTGGCAAGGTCCGCACGGTGTGCCATCAGTGCATGGTTCAGTCTCCGAAGAGCAGTGGCGGCCTCGATGCGGGCCGCAGACTCCTCGAGCGGCGTGCTCACGCGCTGGTGGTGTGGGCGTCGGCCACGGCGAGGGCCCGGTCGAGCCGCTCGAGGGCCTCGGTCGCCTCGGCGTCGGAGATGGTGCAGGGTGGGACCACGTGCACCCGGTTGAAGTTCACGAAGGGCAGGAGCCCCTCGGCGCGCATCGCACCGGTGAGCTCGGCCATGGCCGGGCTGGTCCCGCCATAGGGGGCCAGGGGCTCTTTGGTGTCTCGGTCGATCACGAGTTCGAGGGCCCAGAAGACTCCCGTTCCGCGCACGTCACCGATGCAAGGGTGCCGCTTGGCCAGGGTGGCAAGGCCGGGGCCGAGGATGTCTGAGCCGATCTGAGCGGCATGTTCCACGATGCCCTCGCTGGCCATGGTCTCGAGGGTGGCCACCGCAGCGGCGCAGGCCAGGGGGTGACCCGAGTACGTGAGGCCACCGGGGTAGGCCATCTGGGCGAAGGTCTCGACGATGGGCGCCGAGATGATCACGCCGCCCAGAGGTACGTAGCCCGAGTTGACACCCTTGGCGAAGGTGATGAGGTCGGGCACCACGGGCTCGGCATCGATGGCCAACCACTCGCCGGCTCGACCGAACCCGGCCATGACCTCGTCGGCGATGTACATGATGCCGTGACGGTCGCACAGCTCGCGCACGCCGGTGAGGTAGCCAGCCGGCGGGATCATGATCCCGGCCGTGCCCGGAATGGTCTCGAGGATGATCGCAGCGATGGTCGAGGGCCCCTCGAGCAGGATGGTCTGCTCGAGGTGAGCCAAGGCCCGCTCGCACTCCTGCTCCTCGGTCTCGGCGGCGAAGACGCTGCGATAGAGGAATGGGCCGAAGAAGTGGACGATGCCTTGGGATCCCTGATCGGACGGCCACCGCCGGGGGTCGCCGGTCAGGTTCACGCTGAGCAGCGTGCCACCGTGATAGCTGCGGTAGCGCGAGAGGACCTTGTGACGCCCCGTGTGGAGCCGAGCCATCCGCACGGCGTGCTCGACGGCCTCGGTGCCACCATTGGTGAAGAACACGTGGCTGAAGCCCTCAGGGGCCTTGTCGACGATCAGCGAGGCTGCCTGGCCGCGTATGTCATTGGCGTGCTGGGGGGCAATCGTGCACAACCGTTCCGCCTGGGCCTGGATGGCGGCGACGACCTTGGGATGCTGGTGACCGATGTTGGTGTTCACCAGCTGGCTCGAGATGTCGAGGTAGCTGTTGCCGTCGTAGTCAACCACCCAACTCCCCTCGGCCCCGGCGATGGCCAAGGGGTTCAATGTCGCCTGGGCGGACCAGGAGTGGAAGACATGGCCACGGTCGTTGGCGAGGACGGTGGCTTTGGCGGTGGGATCGGTGATCGGGTCCATGGATCAAGAGTCTGCCACCGCCCGCCACAGTTCACTTCGAGCACCCGACCGTGGTGGAGGGCGGTCGTCAGGCCGACGCCAGAACCGCCGGTAACCCACTGATGCTCAGCTGGCAGCGATCACCTCGAGGCGGGCCAAGATCGCCGCGATCTTGTCATCCTGGGCTTGGAGGTGAACCTGAATCTGCTTGGCCTCTTCGAGGACCGCCGCCGCATCGTCGTAGGTGGCCTTGGCTCGGGCGTCTGAGCCCGTGGCCTGGATGTTCTGGCCGACGATAATGATGGAGAGCAAGACGAGCTGCAGGAAGGTCTGGGCCACCCAGGCAATCAGACTCAGCGGATGGACTGCAGGCCCAGAGAAGGTGTCGTGGATGGCCTGGGGCAGCCCCACGAGTGCGATGACGGCGAAGGCATACGCGCACCACATGGTTCCCACTCCGGTGGTGATCTTGATGGCCAACCAGCGGTTGAATTTGCTGGCTCGGCCTGCATCAACCACGGCTGCGGCCGCTGATGCGACGACCTTGGGCGGCCCGGTCACGGCCCGCTCTTCGATACGCGGGTGGGGCGAGTACTGGTAGTCGACCTGGTGTGTCGCTGGCATGGGACCTCCGTGGATTGGCTCACTTGCGACGGTAGATCCCAGAGTGCAGTGAAGTTCGGATCATCCCCGGCCTCCACCGGGCCTCTGGCGCTCTGGGCTCACGGCAGGATGGTTCTGAGAGTCAGGGACCATGGGAGCCCCGGGCGATTCTGGCAACGACCAAGGTGAGGGGAACGGCGATGCCCACGCCGACCATGGCGTCGGCTACCGGGCAGGTGGCCATGAGGCCGAGGCCGATGACGGCGATGACCCCAAGGAGTGTGCCGAGGATTCGTTACACCCCGCGGCCGAAGGCTCCGTCGAACTCGGGTTGGATGATCGCCACGATAGTGATAGGCCGCCAGGCTCGGGCCGGGCCCGGCAAGATCGCGACGGCTTCCCAGGGGGCGATGCCGGTGAAGGTCCCAGCGATCACGGCATAACCATGTGTCCGGCGGTGAAGCGGAGTGGACGGACTTGTCGCTGTCGCTCGAACCTTCCTCCGACCGGGACTCGATTGAGGTTACGTTGGATGGGATGGAGAGTGGCCGGAAGGGATGGACCAGGTACTTCCAAGATGCGGGCATCGCTTCGTGCGAGGTGATCTATGAGGATTTCGAGATAGAGCGAGCAGGCGCGGCACGCGAGATCCTTGATCTGGTTGACCCGGAGCCGGACCGCTTGACGATCGAGGTCGCTGGATCAAGGCGAGGACGCGAAGCCGACCAGTACTCACTGGCATGGCGCAAGCGCTTCCTCGGAGCAGCGTCGTCAGCGATATGAGCGCTGATGTCGAGAGGAACTCCGGTGGCAACCAAGAGCCTCAGGTGATCCAAGCGAGCGGGCATCCGGCGCCTGATGGCTGGGTGAGTGCCGGCTTGGGGGAGCAGCCTGCGTTGCTGTCGATCCATACCTGGAGCGATGAAGTGCGCAATGACGCGGCGCTGGCGGCGGCACTCGGCGATCGCGCGGTCATCAGCCTGCTTCGACCCGACCCGGCGATCACCTCGATTCCCACGGACGTGGAGGGATGGGTTGCCTTTCACCTCGCGGTGATTGCCACGATCCCCGTAGACCCCCCCTACTGGCTCCTCGGGTGGTCGTTCGGAGGAGTGGTGGCACTCGAGTTGGGTCGAGAGCTCGAGGCCCGAGGTATCCCTGTGGCCTATGTGGGGATGGTCGACGCGGTGCGACCACTCCGGCTCAGTGGTCAACTTCTGCTCTTCGCTCGTAAGGTGGCGAAGACGTCCGGCTGGGTCGAACGCTGGAAGTTGACCAGGACCAAGGCCCGGCTCTTCGTCGATCAGGTTCGAGTGGGGTTACGAGAGAACCGGGGAGAGACGACTCGCCATCTCGGGCTCCGGCGCAAGAGCGCTCCGATTCAACCCAGCGCGACCAAGGATTCCTATGCGGCAGCCATCCATGCTTCGTACCTGTCGTATGTGGCTCGGCCCACCGATTTACCGGCGGCGATCTTCGCCTGTGATCGCAGCATCGACGCATTGGGTGGCCCCTCACTGGGGTGGGCGCCGTACCTGAAGGAAGGCTTTGAGTGCTACCGCCTCGAGGGTGACCACCGAACAATTTTCGCTGGGCAGAACCTGGATGCGAACGCCGCCCTGGTGGCGAGCAGCCTCGTCAGCATGCCACGATGAAGTCTGACGTTCGCTTCGTTTATGCGAATGATCGAGCTTCAGTGATGGGTCATGCCCACGGCCGATCAGCACACTCGAGGTGATTCTCGGATGGGACGAGATGACTGTTGATTCGGGGGAAGCAAGGTTGCTTCACCATCGCACCGGGTGACGTTTTCCGTATCGATGTCATGACCCATGAGGGGGCAGTCCTGATTCACCCTGTCGGATCAGGGAGAGGGTGCCTGGAGGGATTACGAGCGTTCTTGGCACCGTTGCAGAGATGCAGTCGTGGTCGAGTCAGATCGTTGGCAACATGGAAGATTCTTCCGCAGCACTCGATCCCGACTGTGGACTGCGTTCACTCTCATCAATTCGGGGCACAGCGTGATGCATCGTCAGCCTTGCTCATCGAAACAGTCTTCTCGCAAATCCAACAAAGATCACCCATTCGTACAGGCGTCGATAAACGGGGCGGCTTCAACCGGTGAGTCTCGATCTGACGAGGGACACCACAAGGATGGGAGGATGGCCGCCCCTGAGTGGCCTATCTGAGCTCGCCGGTCGCAGTGGGCCACCCGAGCTGCTGAGCGACGCCGATATCAGGGAGCCATACGAAGTTGTTGATGTAGCGGTCGAGCTTTGGTTCCCCCCACCGAGGTCGATCTGCCGCCACTTGATTGATGGTGAGATCAAAATCAGCAACAAAGCGCGGAGTGGTCGGATCGAGCCAGTAGCCGGTATAGCCAAGGCGTTCCATGAAATCGCGCACTGCAGCAAATGCTCCCGGGAGCCGATCTTCTTCTACTTCAATGATCAACGGAGGGCGCAGACGGGTCAGGGTGTCCAAAGCTCCCCGAAGCACAGCTGCCTCGTGTCCCTCAACGTCAATCTTGAGCACGGCAATCTCCTGCAATTCAAACGAGTCAAGAGTGCAGAGATCAACCTTGATCTTTCGGTGATCAAGTGTTGAATCCATATCGTCGTGCAGGGAAGATCGAGTCGTCACGTCTGCGTCGTTCATGAAGGGAACATGTAAGTCAGCCACCCCGAAAGAATCACTGAGGGCCACTTGGTGAACGACACCCTTGTTTCCGAGCAACTTCCGAAGACGAACTGCTTCAGCATCCACGGGTTCGAACGCTATTGAAGTGCGACCACACTGAACGGCGAGAACTGAATATATTCCCGAATTAGCGCCGATATCGACAAGAGGACCGGCCCGGTGCAGGAGCTGCTTGGCCACGTGGAGCTCGGGCTCGCCGTGGTCAAACTGCTCTGCCACCCAACGGCGACGGAGCACCGATTGGGGGATCAGGGGACCAACTGCCGCTCGCATCCTGCTCACGATGTTGTCAGACACAGATCTGACGCTCCTGTTCGCTAGATGCTTCAGTTCACGTTACCTGCGAACCAGCGGGACGCAACTGTCGATGACACCTGCTTCGGCACCACCGTCGATCACGGCACTCATAGAATTGGAAACGTGGATGTTGGAGCCGCTTTCTCGTTGAGAAGTGTAGATGGATGAACGCTCCTTGGGGGGGTTGCTCCGCGAGGACCCGGCACTCATAGGCGAGCCGTCGGGTGGTCTTCGATGTGCACGTCCAACCACCCGTGGCTCGTGAACGATCGAAGTAGAAGGCTCACGGCGAGGATACAGAGCGCAGCAAGCTGGCTGGCGATCGAGGGTACGGACTGAAGGAAGGGCACGAAGGCAGAAGCAATGAACACGGCGAAGAAGGCACTGAGCCGTTCGCCACCTCGTCGCAGGAGGGTTTAGAAACGAGGCAAGCGCCACCAGCACTCCGACGATTTCTGGCACCAACTGGAAGAACGTTGAAAACCCGAAGCGGCCCGCGCCACCTACCTCGCCTATCGCCCCCTGGCGGTGGACCTCCACGTGGCGGTGTTCGACTGCGATTGCAGCTTCGTCTTCGGCGGACCGTCGCTAGGTTGGGAGAGGTGCGTCCCGCCGGGCTTGCAGTCCCGATGACTCGAGGGTCCCCATTGCCGGCTGTTCGGTGACGACATCGCCGCGACAGCGCGTCCGATCGTGCAGAGCCTGCAGGCGCCCTCGAAGCGCTGGTCAACTTGGGTGGACAATGCCCGACCGCTCTACCGAGCGCTGCCGTAAATGGCGTTGCTGCCCGAGGCGTAGAGGACGTTGTAGTGGGAGCCCAGGAATCCCCTTGGGAAGGCGAAGAAGCTCAAGGCGTTCCCCACCTTGCCTCGGGCCTCCCGTGCGACCACGTTCGCGGTGGAGGCGTAGATCCATGAGTCCCGTCCAAGGAGGACCGGGTCGACCGAGCTGACGACCCGCGTGCGCCCCAATCCGATCGACGCCTCAAGATTGAGCCCTGCATAGGGGTCGGCTTGGAGGACCGTGGTGTTCTCGGCGTTGGCAGCGATCCACTGCGCGGCCTCGAGGTCGGACGGTGAGACGGCGAACCGATTGAGGACATCACCCGACGTGGAGTACGCCGCGGGTACACCATCGCCCGTCAGGATGCCACCGAGGCCGGTGCCCACCAAGAGGGTCACGGTGACCGCTGCGGTCATCAGGAGACTTCCGGTGAACTGGAAGATTCTGTGCCGGCGGTGGAAGACGGTGACCGCCCATGGTGCCGCAGCCGCCAGCAGCACCGAGAAGATCAGGTAGCAGTAGCCGCGGATCCGATCTGGTGCGAACTGCAGAGCAAGGGTGCCTGACAGGCGGCTGACGATGGAGATGAGCAGTCCGAACAGGCCCAGGCCGATGAACTCGGGTGCTCGGAACCTATGCCTGAGCCGCACGACGAGGAAGACGAGGGCGAGGAGGATGGCGACGATGAGCAACTGGCTCAATAGTCCGGAGATGCCGATGAAGATCTGGCTGAGGGCGGCTGGGGAGTGAGCGTTCTTCGCGGGGCTGGGCCGAAGCGTAGTGCGGGTCGCCCCCGGGAACGTGGTGAGCCAATGCAACCGAGTGGCGCGTTGTTGGAGGTCGAGCAGGCGCAGCGAGTGGGGCGACACATAGATCGTGGGCTGCGCCCCCTGGATCCATTGCGTGAGGAAGCCTCCTGATGCGGGGAGCAGCTGAAGGCCTTGGGAGCGCAGTGTCGAGATGGTCGTCTGGATCGAGCCCCCGACGTTGGCGACCATGTAGTTCCAGATGATGCTGATCGTCGCAAAGATCCCGAGGACAGGCAGGGTGAGGAGTCGTCTCGAACGATCGCGAATCAAAATCCAACCCGCCAGGGCGGCGAACACGAGTGCACCGATGGTCAGGTACGAGGTCGAGTAGTGGAGGACGGCGATCGACGTGCCGAGGATACCGAGCAGCACCCGCGTTCTCCGGACGGGGCCTGGGCGATCAATCATCACGAGAAGGAGGACAGCGAAGACGAAGAGTGCGTCGCACTGCCGGGTGATGGTCGGTAGCGACTGGAGGAATGGGGCTGAGGCGACCGTCACGAACACAGTGATGCAGGCGGCGATCCTCGGGCTGGAGATCCGGGCGAGCGTGAGGTACGAGGCGACGACCAGCAGCGCGAGGAAGATGCCGGGCACGAGTTGGAAGTACGTCGCCATGTCGATGCCGGTCAGCGCATGCGCCTGGGCGGGCACCGCCGTCAACGACAGCATCCCCCCGTAGGGGTCGTGCAGGCCCGGGACGGGGAAGCGGGCGAAGGCGATGGCCTGTCGGGAGACGAACCATTCGGCCTGGATGTCTGAGCCGAAGAGGAACCCTCCTCGCGATGGAAGCTGCCAGATCAAGGTGAGCACCAGACTGAAGAGCTGGAGGGTGGCGGGAGCTCGAAGCCATCGGGTCATCCCCGTGAGGAGCCCGATCAGGAGGCAGAGGTCGATGGTCGCCACCACGATGGCGATGGTCGGCCCGTGCCCAGCGTTCAGCCTCCAGGCACCGACGAGTGCGCTCAAGGGCAGGAGAGTGAAGACCATGGCGGACACCCAGGGGGTGGTCCGACGACCAGACCACAGGGTCGACATCGGGTCGGCCCCCGAGCGTGTGGCCCACAGGACCAGAGCTAAGAGGATGACGACCCACAGGATGCCCGTGGGTCCGCGGTCGTAGGGCCGATCGATCCCGAGGGAGAAGCCGATCCACCCCCACGCCCCCCCGATCCAGGCGAGGGTGCAGAGCCCGAGCGCTGCGGCGTAGATCCGGTGTCGAGCAAGCGACGCGCTGTGGATCCCAAGGTGGGAGAGCACCACGGCGCCGACCAGCATGGTGAGGCCGCCGAGGACCACGATCTGGCCGACTGGCGAGGCGGGAAGCGCGATGCCGATGATCAGGACGAGGCAGGTGGTCACCGTCCGGACCGGACGGCCTCGCCGGTAGCCGACCTCGAGAGCGGAGGGGGCTTCGAGGAGGCTCATCGTGATCGCACCCTGACGCTGATCGCCTGCGTGACGCCCTGCACGTGGATCGACAGCCGAGGGGTGCCGGGCGACGATCGGGTGGTGACGGTGAACGATCCCATGCCCGAGGAGCCCAACCGCACCGTGCCGTTGAGCTGGCCACCAGTCGCGCCGGTGGCGGTCCAGCGAAGGGTGGTGTTCGGGTGGGACGCGTCGTGGACGGCGACGGAGATCCTCGCGCCCGGCCGCACGCCCTGGTGGAGGCTTCCGGGAGCGGTGAACCAGAAGGCTCGTGTCGCTGGGACGCTCCCAATCCTGAGCTCGCGCGTGGCCACGCTGAGGGCAGGACCGCTCAGCAGCATGGCGAGGACGACCAAGCCCGCACCGAGGAGCCAGCGACGGCCAGCCGTCGCCTCGGAATCAGAAGCTTCAGTCATATCGCTGTCTTAGTCTCTCATCTGCGAGCTCGTCAGGGGTCCCAGAGACGTCGAGGGCGCACAACTGCTACTTTCATGCCCCATCGGTGTCGGCTCGGGCTCGCCTGTTGGGGCGGTAACGGTGCGGCCCTGCTGCACCGTCGGCTGGCCCATGGAGGGTGAGGATCCTCGGACCGGAGCATCAGCGACCGTCGCTCGGTCGCCGATCCGAGCTCGATGTGGCCGGAGCGAGCTCCGCCGCCGTGCGCTAGGTGCGCTCGTCGAACCTCCTTCTCGACCACGAGGCGCGCAGCCGGATGAGTCGGGCCTTCGGTCCGAGCACCATGGTCACGACATAGGGGCGGAGGAAGATCAACGGTGCCCGCAGACCGTAGTTCCGCCGGCTGAACCGCCACTGGTCGGCGGGCCTCCACCGCGTGACATTGGCGACGTCGCGCATCCGATCTCGCAACGGGACCGTGGCGTCATAGTGGGGGCGTCTCACCGCATCGCCGGCGCCGACGAAGCCCGGCGCCATCCACAGGGAGTGCCCTGCCCGGCGTGCTCGATGAGCGAAATCATGGTCAGCGTAGCCGTGCAGGTAGGTTCCGTCGAAGGGGTCGAGAGCGTCGAGCAGGGTGCAGGAGACGAGCACCACGTTGCCGTGCATCGTCTCGCACTCCCTCGGGACCGACCATGGTGGAAGCAAATCGTTGGAGCCGAAGAGCCAGGATCGTTGGTTCACCATGCCGCCCGTCAGGACGCGGTCCGTTCCCGGCACCCGGAGGGCTCCGCAGACGACGGGGTCGTCGAGGCCGCTTGTGCTGAGCTCGTGGCGGGCGACTAGTAGCCGACGTAGCGCGTCCGGCTCGAGGGCGACGTCATCGTTGAGCCACAGGTAGAGGTCGGCACCGGCCGAGCGGGCCGCTCGATGGGCGTCACCCATGCCGCCGGCCCAATAGCGCTGGCCGTCGCCTTGGAGGACCCGGATGCGCGCATCTAGGCGCCTGGCCATGTCGGCCGTCCCATCCGACGACCCGTCATCGAGCAGCCAGATGGTCAGTTCAGAGATGAGGTCGCCCAGGCAGTCCTGGGCGAGGAGCGACCTGAGGCCGCGTTCGGTGAGATGGCGACGGTTGTGGCTGGCGATGAGCACGGCGATGCGCATAGGCGGCACGGTCGTCATGGGGCAGATCGTCCCTTCCTGCGTCGTCGATGGGTGCCCGCGTCCGGCGACCGAGGGCACCCCGGGCCAACGGGTCGCAGGCCGGCGATGGTCCCGGCCGGACACCCAAGGATCATAGGCCCGGTGCGCCTCTCCTCCTGACACCGGCGGCACCTGCTCGAACACGAGGCGCGCGCGAAGGAGTGTCCCTCGCCAGATGGTCGATCCATGCCGACCGGTGACGGAGCGACGGCCGACCCCATCCTGCGCTGAACAGGAGGCAGATGTGGTCGTTGGGGGCTCCCGGCTCCTCCCGATGCCGACACGCGGATCCCCCGGACCAGCTCGATGAAGGCGGCTGGTAGAATTTAGGGGTGGCAGAAGAGAAGAGCATCTATGTGGCCGGCCACACCGGCTTGGTGGGCTCAGCCATCTTGCGCCAGCTCGAGCGGCGGGGCCGGACGTCCATCATCACCGCCTCGCACCAGGAGCTCGATCTGCGCGTGCAGGCCAGCGTCTGGGACTTCATGGAGCAGACGCGGCCGGACCAGGTCATCGTCGCCGCCGGAACCGTCGGTGGGATCCACGCCAACCGGTCCCGTCCGGCCGAGTTCCTCTATGACAACACCATGATCCACGCAAACGTGATCGACGCTGCGCACCGGGTGGGGGTCGAGAAGCTCCTCTACCTAGGGAGTTCGTGCATCTATCCGAGGCTCTCGCCTCAGCCTATCCCCGAGAGCGCCCTGCTCACCGGCCCGCTCGAGCCGACCAACGAGGCCTATGCCCTCGCCAAGATCGCCGGGATCGCGATGTGCGACACCTACCGGTCGCAGTACGGATGCAACTTCATCTCAGCTATGCCGATCAACCTCTATGGGCCGTGCGATCGATTCGACCTCGAGTTCGGGCACGTGCTGCCAGCGCTGCTGCGCAAGTGCCACGAGGCTGCGCAGCGAGGCGACGGAGTCGTCGAGGTCTGGGGATCGGGACGGGCGATCCGGGAGTTCATGCACGCCGACGACCTGGCGGACGCATGCCTCTTCCTCCTCGATCACTTCGATGAGCCCGGGCCGATCAACGTTGGCACCGGCATCGAGGTCTCGATCGCAGAGCTGGCGACCTTGCTCCGGGATCTGATCTGTCCGGGGATGGAGCTTCGGTTCGACCCGTCGATGCCCGACGGAACCCCCCGCAAGCTCCTCGACTCATCCCGCCTTGCGGCACTGGGCTGGACGGCATCGATCTCGCTGAGCGAAGGCATCGACTCGACGTACCGGTGGTACTGCGAGAACGTTGCCAAGTGATCCTTGGGCGGCGAGCGGGCGGCGAGCGGGCGGCTCACATGGTGCACTCCTCGACGCAGAAGGCTCGGGGTCGCCATCAGTCGAGCCGCACCAATCGGATACCGTGGGGCTATGGATCCCTCTCGGGCACCACGGCACGTTCTCGAGCGGTCGGCCCAACCAACCCTGACTGCCGCGGGACTGCGGGCGCTGGTCGACGGATGGTCCGCCCGTGGGGGGTGACGGGGAGGACGACGGGTCGTCTGGAGCGCCGTCGCTGAACCGGCGCGTCGCCGTGTCGAGCGTCGCCACGATGGCGACGAACCTCGCCGGCATCGCCACCGGGTTGGTGACGTTCCGCTTCCTCACGACGCGTCTGGGGACGAGTGCCTACGGCCAGCTGGCCACCATCACCAACCTCGTGTCGGTGTTCGTCATCCTGACCGACATCGGAGTGATCGCCCTCACCACCCGCGAGCTGGCCCAGCAGCCAGAGGAGGCGGCGTCGATCCTCGGTCGGGGCCTCGGCTTCCGGCTCTCGCTCTGCGCGATCGGCATGCCCATCGTCTGGATCACCGGCTTCGCCCTCTACTCCCAGCAGGCCTCGATCATCCGCCTCGGCATCGTCATCCTCTCCCTCAGCCTGCCGCTCGAGGGTGCATCCGCCCTCCTGATGAGCCACTTCCGGGCGTCCATCCGAGGGGTGACGGTGGCGCTGTGGGCCCTCACCAAGGGCACCATCACCGCCGTCGTGCTGATCGTCGTCCTCGTCTCGGGCGGCGGCGTGCTCGGGTGCGTCCTGTGCTACCTCGGTGGCGCGGTGCTCTCGACACTCTTGGCCGTGATCCTGGTGCGTCGCGAGGTCACCTTCCGACCCCAGTTCAAGGGGCAGTCGTGGCGTCGGACGGGGATGACCTCCTTGGCGTTCGGGTCGATCCAGATCGTCAACTTGCTCTACTTGAAGTTCGACATCCTGCTGCTCAGCGTGCTCTCGAGCTCGCGGGTCGTGGGGCTCTATGCCGTGGCCTACACGCTGATCGAGATCGTCAGCAACGTCCCGTCAGCATTCATGGCGACGGTGTTCCCCGTCCTCTCGAGGGTCACTGAGGGGGAGGCCTCGGAGCTCGCCGAACGCGCCAGCGCCAGCCTCAGCGCGCTGGCCGGTCTCGCCGTCGCCGGCGTGGTCGTCCTTGGGCCCGCCCTCATCACGCTCGTCAGCGGACCCAACTACTCGGGTGCCAGGATCCCTCTCTATCTCCTCAGCGTCACCTTCCTGTTCACCTTCCCGGCTCTGGCGCTCGGGACGACCCTCGTCGCCATCAACAAGATGTACGGGATCCTGCGCATCTCGATCTTCGGCCTATTGCTCAACGCTGGCCTCAACCTCGTGCTGATCCCCACCCACGGCGCTCCAGGGGCGGCGGGCGCCACCGTGGTGTCGGAGCTCGTCGTCTTCGTCGCAAGCGCCCGGAACTTCCAGAGGACCACCGGACGACGGATCCCGATCTTCACCCAGTCGGCACGACCCACGCTTGCGGCAGCCGCGTGCATCGGGCTGTCGCTCTTGGCCCCGCAGGTCTCGGCGCCGATCATCGCGGTGCTGGTCATTAAGTCCCTCGTGATCGCCATCGCCTATGTCGTGCTGCTCTGGGCGATGGGAGGGCTCCCGCAAGAGGCCAAGGCTGCGGTTCGCTCCGTCACCAGACGGTTCGCGCGCTAGCGACCTGGACGCTCACCCACCCGTCCTATCGGCGAGGTGCGCACGCAACCGACACAGTCGGCCGCGCTGGGGCCCAGCACTGCCCTCCAGGGCTTGACGCGGTCGGGACGAGATCGGTCAGGCGTCGCCGGAGGAGTTGCGCACCGCGGCAACGGGCTGGTCACGAGGCGCTGGCGCCGAAGCATCGACGGATCACGGCCTGGGTGGCAGGCTGGATGTCCTGACCGTACGTCGCATTCGTGCTGGTGAGAAGAGCGCCATCACGTAGATACAGCCATGGTCCCCAGAAGTACATCCCTGCCATCCGCTGGGTCTTGACCACCTTGCAGATCATGGCGAACCAGTTTGCCTGGATGGTGGGGTTGAAGGCCGACTCGGGAAAGTGCCAGGTGTAGGGCGCCTTGTAGGCGCCGTTGCTCGAGGAGATCCCGACCTCGTCGATCACGGTGTCGTGGAGCGGGACCGGTCCAGCTGGCTCTGTTGTCAACCATGCTCGGTAGAGCTGCTTGACGGTGGAGGAATCGTTGATCCCGGTCGTTGTCGGGTTGAGCCCGAGGTAGGCGTCCAGGCCGAAACTTGTCCCTGGCTTGGGAATCTGTCCGAGCGTTGTCCCCCAGTTCGCCGTGTTGGTGAGGTCTCCGGAGTAGTTCTGCTTGACCTTGGCGATGATCCGCCACCAAGCCGGGTCACTCGCAAGGCTGTCGAGCTCAGAGGCAAGGGTGAAGTGCTCGATACCGTGTGCTTGTGCCATCGTGATGTAGGGCATGATCACCTTGGAGTACGACGTGAACCATGCTGAGCGGTTGCTTGGTTGCAGGACACCTCGCCAGATTCCAGGCGTCGTGTTGATGTTGGTCTCGTCGATCAGTGGGCGAAGGCGGACGGCGAGACCAGCGGCATGCGCAACGTCGGCGATGGCGGCGAGCTGAACGGGTGATGGGGTCATCTGTAAATATGGTGCAGGTGGAGATGCGGCGCAGCCCGAGACCACTGTGCTCGAGGTCACCGAGTCGACGTAGATCGGGAATGCCAGGGCGACGGCGTTGGCGCCGAGTGACCGGAAGGCTGCCATCTGCGTCTGGGCTGTCTTGACCAATCCCGCAGTGGCGTCGGGATTCGAGCAGTTCGAGTACACAACATAGGTGTTGATCCCGAACTGCACCGGTCGTTTTGCCGCAGCAGGCTGGACCGGCAGCAGCGTTGAGAGCAGCGCAGCAGCAACGACACCGAGGCTCCGTGCTCGCCGCAGACTGATCATGAACGTCTCCCACTGGTGTCCCTTGGTGCTACCCATTGAATCATTGAGGCGGCTGCGATGGACATCGCCCTCCGCAGCGGTAGTCCCGCTGGAGTCGACGGGTACCTCAGGCACGTACTCATGGGGTGGTCGTGACATTGACAGACGAGGAGGTCACCGAGCCAATGGGGTTGGAGATCACGACGCGGTAGCGGTCGGTGGTGATCGAGGCTGGCGTCAGCGTCAATTTTGAGGCGACTCCACCGACCACGCTGATCCAGGCACCGTTGCGGTACTTCATCCACTGATAGGTGGGCGTTGGGGTTCCGACGGCCTTCACCTTCAGGGAGACCTTCTTGCCGACCTTCTGGCTGACGGAGACCGGCTGAACGGTGATCACCGGGGCTGAGGCAATGACGGTGACCGACACCGCTGTCGAGGTCACGGCCCCGATGCCGTTGGTGACCACAGCCCGATACCACTTGGTCGACCAGTGGGCGAGGTCACCAGGAACGGTCAGGGTCGTCGAGGTGGCCCCAGAGATATTGGCGAAGCTCACGTGG
>Ga0194043_1000738_pt1 | contig 18263 bp, 13 predicted proteins | sample JunL4415m_MetaG_FD_161274 | JGI IMG/M metagenome (GOLD analysis project Ga0194043, IMG submission 161274) | Anoxic zone freshwater microbial communities from boreal shield lake in IISD Experimental Lakes Area, Ontario, Canada - Jun2016-L442-15m | ecosystem: Environmental > Aquatic > Freshwater >...
ATTCAAGAACGGAAAGACCTTCCTTGAAGTTCGCCTTGATAGGCGTTTCGATAATGGTACCGTTAGGTTTTGCCATTAGACCGCGCATACCAGCAAGTTGGCGGATCTGTTCGATACCACCGCGTGCACCGGAGTGAGCCATCAAGAAAATAGGATTAAGATAAGGGCGTTTTTTGCCAGTCTCATCAGGACGGGTGTCGTTGCGAAGATCTTCCATCATCTGCTTGGTGATGGCTTTACTTGCATTGGTCCAAAGATCGATGACATTATTGTAGCGTTCGCGTTCAGTAATATTGCCTTTGTCGTAATTTTTACGAATTTTCTCAACATCCTTTTCGGCTTCGTTAAGGATTTTTTGCTTGGTATCAGGAGTGCGCAGATCGTCGGTGGCAAAGGAAAGGCCTGATCTGGTGGACTCGCGGAAACCGATTTCTTTCATACGATCAAGAAGTTCGATGGTAGCGCGTCTGCCAAGGGCTTGGTAGCACTCAGCAATAATGCGGGAAAGATTTTTGGTAGAGAGGGCAAGGTCGTAAAAGGCCATGCGATCATCAAGGATGTTGTTAAAGACAACGCGTCCAACGGTGCTTGTAACAAGGCCATTGGATTTTCTTGGAAGTTCTTCAACCTTGGTTTTATCTTTTTCGAAACGAATTTCGGAGATGAATTTTTTGTGGATGGGGAGTCGCACATGAATCCGGGCATGAATGCCAATTTTGCGCAAATCAAAGGCGGTGAAAACTTCTTTGACGCTGGCAAAAGTCTTGCCTTCGCCCGCTTCTCCGCTTTCGCCCATTTCTCCGCGAGTTGCAGTCAAGTAATAGCAACCCATAACAATATCCTGGGAAGGACTGATAATAGGCTGGCCATTTGCAGGGCTGAAAATGTTATTGGTAGACATCATCAGCACGCTTGCTTCAACTTGTGCTTCGATTGAAAGAGGAAGATGCACTGCCATTTGATCGCCATCGAAGTCGGCATTAAAACCTTTGCAAACCAAAGGATGAATGCGAATGGCATTACCTTCAATAAGGACAGGTTCGAAAGCTTGGATACCCATACGATGCAGGGTAGGTGCACGATTCAAAAGGACAGGGTGATTCTTGATGACTTCTTCAAGAATATCCCACACATGGTCGTCTTTTCTTTCAAGCATTTTCTTGGCAGACTTGATGGTGTCTGCGTGGCCTAATTCTTTAAGCCTTCGAATAATGAAGGGTTGGAACAATTCCAAGGCAATCTTTTTGGGAAGACCACACTGGTGCAATTTGAGTTCTGGGCCAACAACGATAACCGAACGGGCGGAGTAATCGACGCGCTTACCCAAAAGGTTTTCGCGGAATCGACCTTGCTTACCCTTGATCATGTCGGTAAGGGATTTCAACGGTCTGTTGCTGGATCCGAGTACGGGTCGCTTGCAACGACTGTTGTCAAACAGGGAATCAACCGACTGCTGCAGCATGCGTTTTTCATTACGAATGATAACTTCAGGTGCATTGAGATCGACCAATTTTTTAAGACGATTATTACGATTGATGATACGGCGATAAAGATCATTAAGATCTGAAGTTGCGAAGTTACCGCTGTCTAACAAAACCAAAGGACGAAGGTCTGGTGGAATCACGGGCACGCACTCAAGGACCATCCATTCGGGTTTGTTTTGTGGGCCACCCAATCCGGAATCGCGGATAGCTTCAACAACTTTAAGCCTTTTAACAAGGTCTTTGAGTTTTTGTTTACTGGGTTTGTCTTTCTTTTCTTCGGTATCAAGGCGTTTTCTTAAGTCGATGGAAAGATCGACAAGGTTCAGCCCGGTAAGAAGTTTTCGGATAGCTTCAGCGCCCATTTCAGCTTTGAAACCATCGCCATAATTTTCACGATACTTACGATACTCATCTTCGGTGAGAAGTTGGCTTTTCTTAAGTGGAGTTTCAGCAGGATCTGTAACGACATAATCTTGGAAGTAAATAATCTTTTCCAAGCTCGTGGTTTTCATATCAAGCAAGGTACCAAGGCGGGAGGGCATCGCCTTGAAGAACCAAATATGAACAACAGGGGCTGCAAGTTCGATGTGGCCCATGCGTTTTCTACGAACGCGACTATGGGCGACTTTAACACCGCAACGGTCACAAATCATGCCTTTATATTTCATGCCGCGATATTTACCGCAGGAGCATTCCCAATCTTTTTCAGGCCCGAAAATTCTTTCGCAAAAGAGCCCATCTTTTTCAGGTCGATAAGTTCGATAATTGATGGTTTCAGGTTTCTTTACTTCGCCAAATGACCAATTACGAATGTCATGTGGGCTAGCAAGACTGATGCGAACAGCACCATAGTCATTAATACGATCATAAGAACTATCACCATTATTAGCATTGCTCATAGATAGCATCGCCTCCGCAGTGAAGAATCCGGTAAAAACCCCGGCCGACCTATAGGGAAAATCTCAATAAATAACACAAACCCCGGCAAAGTAAACAAACCAAGCCGGGGTGTAAATTAACTATAATCGCTTCTTTTCTAGTTGCATGTTCAACGCCAACCCACGAATTTCATTGGTTAAAACATCAAAGCTTGCAGGTGTGCCAGCTTCGAGGGTGTTTTCACCTTTAACCATGGATTCGTAAATTTTTGTTCTGCCTTCAACATCGTCACTCTTGACGGTGAGAAGTTCTTGAAGGATGTAAGCAGCACCGTAAGCTTCAAGCGCCCATACTTCCATTTCCCCAAAGCGTTGTCCACCAAAGCGGGCTTTGCCACCGAGGGGTTGTTGGGTAATAAGTGAGTAGGGTCCTGTTGCTCGCGCATGCACTTTATCATCAACAAGGTGATGCAATTTAAGCATGTAAATATAACCGACGGTGACAGCCTGTTCGAATCGTTCACCTGTTCTACCATCGAACAAATAGCTTTTGCCCGAGACAGGTAAACCGCATTCTTTCAAGACATCACGAATTTCTTCTTCTGTTGCTCCATCGAATACAGGGGTGATCGCCTTGAATCCTAGCTTGGAAGCTGCCCAACCAAGATGGGTTTCAAGAATCTGGCCCACATTCATACGGCTAGGAACACCAAGAGGATTCAAAAGAATATCTACAGGAGTACCATCAGCAAGATAAGGCATATCTTCGACTGGTAAAATCTTGGAGATAACACCCTTGTTACCATGGCGGCCAGCCATTTTGTCACCAACAGAAATCTGTCGTTTTGCAGCAACATAAACTTTGACCATTTGTTGAACGCCCGGAGGAAGTTCATCACCCATTTTAAGGATGTTGAGCTTGCGGTCTTTTTCGTCAAACAAGGTGTTCAAGCGTTCGCGATGTCTGCCATAAACTTCAGTACAATCTTTTTTCCGTTCTGGGCTGCGAATATCGAGTCTATCCATGGTGAAGTGCTGGGCAAGGTCGAGCAAAGCTTTTTCATCTTTGTCGGTTGAAGACTTGCCTGCAAAATCCTTGACTAGGTTTTTGTCTAGAACGCCACCCAACTCGGTAAGCATCGAGCGGAATTCTTCGATGATCATCTTGTTGTAATGGGATTCTTCATCACGGGACTCTTTATCAAGTTTCTTTCTTTCCTCATCAGTCATGCTGGATTTGCGACAGAATCTCTTGGATTCAGTAACAATCCCTTCAATGCCTGAAGGAACCTCGAGACTGTCATTCTTGACATCTTCGCCAGCACGGCCGAAGATTGCGTAAAGCAGTTTTTCTTCAGGGGTAAGTTCACTCTTGGATTTAGGTGAAACCTTACCTACAAGAATGTCGCCTGGTTGAACATAAGTCCCAATACGAACCACACCATGCTCATCAAGGTTTGCAAGTGCCTTGGGTGAAACATTTGGGATATCGCGGGTAAACTCTTCCTTACCCAGTTTGGTTTCACGGATTTCGATTTCGAAATGCTCAATGTGAATGCTGGTATAGGTATCGTTATGAACTAATTTCTCACTGATGATGATGGCATCTTCAAAGTTATAACCATCCCATGACATAAATGCGACAAGCACATTTCTGCCTAGGGCTAGTTCACCATGACTGGTTGCAGCTCCATCAGCAAGCACGGTACCCTTTTTAACTTTTTGACCAAATTTAATGAGGGGCCTGTGGTTCTGGCAAGTATGTTCGTTAAGGCCTACGAACTTACGAAGGAGTAATTCGCGATACCCAGATTGAGCGCGTGCTCGATCAAGAACGCTTCCTTCACCAATATCAGGAAGTTTATGATGGCCTACAATAATGCGATCGGAATCGACATAAGTAATGTAACCATCGAGCGGGGATTTGAGAACCATGCCGCTGTTGTAAGCAACATCTTTTTCAAGACCGGTAGCAACAAGAGGGGCCTCAGTGATTAACAGAGGAACCGCTTGCCTTTGCATGTTGGAACCCATCAATGCACGGTTTGCATCATCATGTTCCAAGAATGGAATAAGGCCTGCAGAAACCCCAACCATCTGCTTAGGGCTAATGTCGATGTATTCGATATCATCAGCACCAACCTGTTTGAAGTCGCCTTCATGACGGGCAATGATGCGCTCTTCGGTAATTTTTTGGCCATCGGATGGGGCATCCGCTGGGGCAAGGTTAGCAAGAGCTTCTTCATCAGCGCGTAACCATTTAACATCCGTGGTCAACTTGCGCTTTTTGATAGCCCTGTAGGGAGTAATAAGGAAGCCATAATCATCAACGCCAGCATAAATGCTAAGGTGGGAGATGAGGCCGATATTCGTACCTTCAGGAGTTTCAATTGGGCAAATTCTACCATAGTGCGAAATGTGAACATCGCGCACATCAAAGCCTGCCCTTTTTCTGTTCAAACCACCAGGCCCAAGGGCAGAGAGTCGCCTTTCATGCGTCAACTGCGATAAGGGGTTGGTTTGATCTACAACTTGACTAAGTTCACCCCGGCCAAAGAAATATTCGATGGCAGCGGAAATGCTCTTAGGATTGATCAATTGCCTTGGAGTCATATCCGTTTGTTCGCGCATACTCATGCGTTCTTGAACGGTACGCTTCAATTTAAGAAATCCCTTGCGCAATTCATCCGCAGCAAGTTCATCGATTGTTCTAACACGCCTATTACCAAGATGATCGATATCATCAGCGTAACCTTCCTTGGCACGCAATTTGAGAACATATTTGATGGCGTTGAGGAAGTCGATGGAACGAAGAGTCATTTCGGACTCTTGAATCTCCTGATCAAACTTTCGGTTAAGCCTGAAGCGACCAACTTTACCCAGACGGTATCTGCTAGGATCTTGGAACTTTTCTTTGAAAAGTTCTTTAGCCTTTTGCAACTGGGGAGGATTACCTGGACGAAGCCTCTGATAAATTTTCAGCAACGCTTCTTCGTGAGTGCTTGTTGCATCATCTTTCAACGATGCCATGATAATAGGGTCTAAAGCCTTTTGATCAGGTTTTTTCGGGCTATTCTCATTCTGTACGGCTGGAGCTGGAATAGTTTTTAGAATGGTAATTTCTTTTACATTCGTAAGAGAAATAGCATTAACTTTTTCTTCGGTGAGAATTTCGCCACTCTCAGCGAAAATTTCACCCGTTTGTGGGTCGATGACATCCCCAACAACCTGAGCTGCTTTTAACTTGGCTTTTCCTGCCGCTGTCATCTTTACAACTTCAGTTTCGTAAAATTCCTTGATGATATCCGCATCAGTGGAATAATTAGGATCCATGGCACGAAGTAAAGTCATTGCAGAAAATTTGCCGGATTGATCAATTCGGACGCTTAACGCATCTTTTTTGGTTACATTGATTTCAATCCAACTACCGCGTTCAGGAATAATTCTGCAGCTGTGCAGTTCCTTATCGCCATCGATAGTCTTCTGGAAATCAACGCCCGGAGACCGATGAAGTTGACTTACAACAACTCGTTCTGCACCGTTGATGATGAATTCACCACCACCAATCATAATGGGCATTTCCCCGAGAAAAACTTCTTCTTCAACGGGTTGTTCTTTTTCAAGACGGAGCCAAACTTTAAATGGCCTGCCGTAGGTCAGCCTTAGCTGTCTACATTCATCAGGGCCAAAACGAGGTTTGCCCAATTCATAACGAAGATACTGAAGACGAATCGTCTTATCGTAGCTTTCGATGGGGAATATTTCTTTAAGAACGCCTTCTAAGCCGGAGGCATCGCGTTTTTCAGGATGCACATCCAATTGAATAAATCTATCGTAAGATTTAGTCTGGATGTCGGTTAACGAAGGAACATCAATAGTATCGCCAAATCTACCGAAGTTTCTAACAACTTCTGGGGTGATCGTGCGTTTAGAAGTAATGGGCATGGCAAGTAGCTCCTACCCTTGGTGGATTCCAAGCAAAGTTCAATAATGCCGACAGGTACGAAAGAGGTGACAAACCAAAAACGTTCCCAAGTCAGCCCAACGGGAACATCAAAAGTTAAAAATAAAAGCCGGAGGACTCAGTAACTTTAAAACAATTTCTGAGCGTTTGTTAACAGTATGGTTTAAAGCGATATAGACATTACCAAGATTTTTTGGCATAAGATAAAATCTCCCAAAATAGCTAAAGCCAGGTATAAGAACCTGGCTAAGTGCTTTAGTAAAGTCAAATAACTCGATAATAGGATATCCTTTTGCTGACATATTTAAGTGAGCTTTCCCTTTCAAACAGCAGCAATTCTAAATAAAGGGAATCCATTTCCTTAATTCAGAGCAAACATCAAACCAACGAATCATTTTCGTATTAAACCACAAGAACTAAGCTTTTCAAAATAAAAAACAAATCAATTCCGGAGAACATCTTTAATCGCTTAAAGAAGCTACCCGGAATCAAGATTAGTTTGATTACTTCAAGCTTACTTTTGCACCAGCATCTTCAAGCTTCTTCTTGACGGTTTCAGCTTCATCCTTAGCAATGTTTTCCTTAACATTCTTTGGTGCGCCTTCAACCAGGTCCTTAGCTTCTTTCAAGCCTAGACCGGTGATTTCGCGAACAACCTTGATGATGCTGATTTTCTTGTCAGCAGCAACAACGCCATCCAAAACCACGGTAAACTCAGTTTTAGCTGGGGCAGCTTCAGCGCCTGCAGCAGCACCACCAGCGGCGGCCATAACAACGGCACCACCAGCAGCGGGTTTGATATTGTGAACCTTTTCAAGGTAATCAGCCAATTCGACTGCCTTGCCTAAGGTAAGGGAAACGATTTTTTCTCCAAGATCTTTAATCTCAGGAGCGTAAGTTGTTGCATCGGACATGAAACTTTCCTTTCTTAAAACGCTGCTTGAAGCTTAGCAGCAATTGGTGCGTAATAACGGTTAAAAAGACCCCTTTAGCTTGCAGCAGGTTCTGCAGTGCCCCCAGTAGACTCTGCAGCAACCCCAGTGGTTTCCGCAGGAATTCTTTCGCAAATTGTTTTGATTTGGCTGGCAATGATGCCGCCAACTGAAGTTATCTGGCTAACAAGCCTTGCACCAGGTGCAAGAATCATGCCTGCAATTGTTCCAATCGCTTCTTCGCGAGTTGGCATTTTGATCGCAACATCAAAGGTAACAGGAAGCGAATCAGCGACCGCACCTTTAATTTTAACAGTAGTTTTGTAACCTGCAGAGGTTTTTGGGTTCTTTAATTCGGCTTCAAGTGTGCGGCACAATTCTGCAATTGAATTAGCACCCCAAACCAAAACAGTAGGCCCATGAAAATACTTGGAATCTTTACCAACATTAATGCCTTGCTCTGTTAAAACCATGCGAGCCAAGGTGTTTTTAACAACTTTAAAGTGGATTTTCTTTTTTCTAAGTGTAGCACGGAGGGCAGTGTTGTTTTGAGCGGTAATCCCTTGAACCTCAAGGAAAACCAGATCCTTTACATTTTTAAAGTCCTTACGAAGGGCTTCAATTTCCATACCTTTTATTAGCTTGCTCATGTTTTCTGTATTCCTGCTTTAGATCAAACTCTAGGGTTCAATCTTATCCTTTTGATTTAATTAAAGAGTGACTGGAATTCCAGGACACATCGTTGCTGATATTGTTACCGACTTAATATAGTTACCACGAATGCCCGTTGGTTTTGATGCACGAACCTGTTCAACAAAAGCCAATGCATTAGAAGCAATTTTATCAGCATCGAAACTGATTTTGCCAATGCCTGCATGCACATTACCACCTTTATCAGAACGGTATTCAACTTTACCCGATTTAAATTCTTTGATGATTGCAGCAATATCTTGACCTGAACCGATAACAGTTCCTGCCTTTGGAGTTGGCATTAAACCACGGGGTCCAAGCACTTTACCAAGACGGCTTACTTGCCCCATCATATCTTGGGTTGCAAGTACAACATCGAAATCCAACCAGTTTTCAGATTGAATTTTCTTAATAAGATCGCCTTCACCAACGAAATCCGCACCTGCGGCTTTAGCTTTGATGGTATTATCGCCTTGGCAGAAAACCAGAACGCGAACTTTCTTACCCACGCCATGGGGAAGAGCCACGCTGCCACGGATCATTTGATCACTTTGAGCGGAGTCAATTCCCAAACTCATATGAATTTCGATCGATTCATCAAATTTAGCGCGTTTAACCTGTTTTAAAATTGTTATCGCTTTATCTAAAGATACTTGGCCTTCTTTAGTTACCTTGGCATAAATTGAAGCAATTTGAGCCTTAAGCTTTTTGCCTTTATGTGGCGGCCTACCGGGTTGCTTGCCCTTCCTTTTACCAGTGGATTCGGAAGATACAGCAGGTGCAGCCTTAGGTGTAGCAACAGGTGCTGCTACTTCTTCTGAGACTTTTGGTTCTTTTTCTGATTTTGCCATGACTATTTCCCAAATTATTCGTGAATATTTATAGTAGATACAAATAGCAAGATCGGCCACTAGATATTGGCCGTTTCTTGACGATTTTTATTTACGCTTATGCTTCGACTGTTAAACCAAGGCTTCTAGCAGTACCAGCAATGATACGAGCAGCATGGTCTAAATCCCTGGCATTAAGGTCAACAAGTTTCTTTTGCGCAATATCTCGAACCTGCGCTTGAGAAACTTTAAAGCCCTTATATTTGCCACTTCCCTTGGTTTTTTCATCCCCAGGAATTACATCACCACCTTTTTTCTTTTCAGGTGGAATTCCCGCAGCGATTTTCAGAAGGATAGAAGCTGGAGGGCTTTTAACAATAAATTCAAAAGAACGATCAGAATAAACGGTGATAACAATTGGTACGATAATACCTTTGTTATCTTTTGTTCGTTCATTAAATTGGGAAACAAATGCCCCGATATTCACACCATGTTGCCCCAATGCTGGGCCAACGGGTGGTGCAGGAGTGGCTTGGCCACCTGGACACTGTAAACGAATCTGTGCTGTAACTTGCTTTGCCATTTCAAACCCTTATTTAAACGATTTCAACTTGCCAGTATTCCAATTCAACGGGAACTGGCCTTCCAAAAATAGTGAGTTCCACTTTTACCCGGCCCAATGCTTCCATGATTTCTTTGACTTCGCCATCCATGCCTGCAAAGGTTCCATCCTTTACCTTGATTCGATCGCCTGCATCAAATGCGGGCCTGCTTACAACTGTGGGCGCAACATTGTCGCCTTTAACGCGCAACATGCGTTCGATTTCCCGCTCGCTCATAGGTGTAGGAAGTTTGTGAGTGGCGGTGCCACCAACAAAATCACCCACTCCGGTAGTTTCGCGGAACAGGTACAAGATCGGGTCGTTAAATTCTACTTCGACCATAAGGTAGCCAGGAAAAAGCTTTCTTTCTCTGGAAACTCTTTTGCCTCTGCGCATTTCCGTTACTTTTTCAATCGGAATATGTATTTGGCCAAAGAATTCCTCCAAACCATCAATTTTGACTCTTTTTTCGAGAGCCTCTTTGATGGATTCTTCTCTACCACTCTGAACTTTGACAACATACCAGCTTTTGCCCAAGCTAGGCTTTGCACTAATTTCAGGTGTAGAACTTTGAACGGGATGACTTTCAGTATCGACTGAAGGGTCAACAGGTTGTTCTAAATTATCCGATACCATTTCGAACTCCGAAACAGTTGTTTACCATTTTTTCAGGTCAACACTTGTATTTTTCTGAACATTATCCTGACCGAAGCGAAGCACCCCCGCTTTTGTCAGGAAAATTCTCCAAAACTGATCCATTGCAAACAAAAAGACAGACATCAAAACCAAAGTGGTTAACACCACTATTGTATCATGGAACAACTTCTTTTTAGTTGTCCAAGAAACTTTATTCATCTCGGCTTCAGTTGCGATCAAGAAATCGGCAAACACCGGAATATTGACAACTTTCCACGAGACCCACAAAGCAAGAATGATCAAAAGAATCGGGCCTGAAAACTGAACGCCCGGGAGCAGAATAAAAGAATGATATATCACCGTTCCTTCAGCAGTTTTTAAAGGAACAGATTCAGCAGGTTTACGATCGTTTTTAGTTAATTCGCGAGATTCATCTTGATAGGAATCTTTAGTTACAATTTCTCCGATTTTGTATTTAGAATCGCCAGTCAATAAACCAATCTTAACAAAAATATTCGGGTCGATAGCTGAATTTGCTGCGCGAAAAGCTTCCCGAGAAACCAATAATTGTTCCTCAGGTTTGTAACCGGCAGTTTGGAGCATGACAAGAGCATCGCCTGTTTTATCGGGATTAATTTTCACTTTGCCGGTATAGGGGATTTCAATCTGCCAGTTCGATCCATATCTTGCAAGGCTATCGTTACGAACAAGAACCATGATGCCTGTACCGAAAAGAATCAGAAGACAAATGATGGTTCCTCTGCGGATTTTCGTACCTTGATTTTGTTTGAATGAATCGCGTGAGAACCAACCTTGTTCTTCGATACGATTAAAAAGCTTCAAGTTTGCAGGACGAAAGAAAAAGATGAAAGAACCAATTGCGATAAGTGCAGCACCTGCACCAGCCAAACCCATTCCAAAAGATTCAGGGAAGGCTCTTTTATCAAATACAAGGCTTTCAGTAAATTTACCCCACCAGGAATCCAAATAAAGGTTGGCAAGAGCAAGAACGAATGCGATGAAGATCCCCGCTTTGATTCCGGGAAGTTCGTGGAATATTTTGTTTTTACCAATGATGATAAGAGCAAAAATACCAAGTCCAAAGCCTGCTAAAGCAAGTGTGATATTTGAAGTAGAGGTAGAGGGGAGGTGTAACAAATTAAACCAAGCCCAAGGTAGTAATTGAAGCAAAGCGAAAGCAATTGCTACAAAAAGAACGAGGAATCCCAGACTATAAATCGCAGGATTTGCGTTTACAGAAGTTGAGGTTGGTTCGGGCTTATTTTTAATGGTCGATGCCATTTTTGTCCTACGAATACCGACAGTTTGAAAAAACCAGGCGAGTTAGCAATCGTTCGCCAAAGAAGATCATATGAGAAAAATATTTTTTTTCCCGATAATATTATTAAGAACACGGGCGGAGGGAGTCGAACCTTCAACCCCCGGTTTTGGAGACCGGTGCTCTGCCAGTTGAGCTACACCCGTATTATCCATGAAACCAACCCCATCTTATCACAAACACCAGGTTGGTTGAAATTACTTTTTGCGGGTTTCTTTATGAATAGTAACCTTACGCAATTTTGGACAATATTTCTTAAGTTCGAGGCGTTCTGGGCCACGAGTTTCTTTCTGAGCCCTGTAGTTGCGTTCGCCTGATTCAGTGCATTCTAGCCAAACATATTCACGCATCTTAAACTCCAATAACAAATGGCCTAAAAACTAAGGGCACCCGAATGGAAATCTTTCCCGTGCGGGCGCCCCACGGCTTTAACCTTGGTGGTATTACTCAAGAATCTTGGTTACCACGCCTGATCCAACAGTTCTGCCACCTTCTCGAATTGCAAAGCGGAGGCCTTCTTCCATAGCAATTGGAGAATCTGGTAAAAGTTGAACCACTAAACTTTTAACATTGTCACCGGGCATACACATTTCAACCCCAGCAGGCAAAGTTACAGATCCTGTAACATCGGTGGTGCGGAAATAGAATTGGGGACGATAGCCGCTGAAGAATGCGGTGTGACGACCACCTTCCTCTTTGCTAAGCACATAGATTGAACATTCGAATTTGGTATGAATGTTGATACTGCCTGGCTTTGCGAGAACCTGACCTCGTTCAACGCCATCGCGGTCAATACCACGAAGCAAAACACCAACATTGTCACCAGCTTGGCCTCTGTCGAGGGTCTTCTGGAACATTTCGATACCTGTGATAACGGTTTTCACTGGATCCTTGCGAAGCCCAAGAAGTTCAACTTCGTCACCAACTTTACAAGCACCGCGTTCGATACGGCCAGTAGCAACAGTACCACGACCTTTGATTGAGAACACATCTTCGATGCTCATCAAGAAAGGCTTGTCTTCTTCACGAATAGGGTCAGGAATATAGGTATCCAAGGCATCCATAAGGTCGTCGAGGCATTTGCCAGCAGCATCATCTTTGCCACCTGAAAGCATAACAGGAAGCGAGCTTCCACGAATGATTGGCACTTCGTCGCCTGGGAATTCATACTTGTTAAGAAGTTCGCGAATTTCCATTTCCACAAGTTCAAGAAGTTCTGGATCATCAACGAGATCAACTTTGTTGAGGTAAACAACCACTTTAGGCACACCCACTTGGCGGGCGAGCAAAATATGTTCGCGCGTTTGTGGCATTGGTCCATCGTTTGCAGCAACCACAAGGATGGCACCATCCATTTGTGCTGCGCCAGTAATCATGTTTTTGATATAGTCAGCATGCCCTGGGCAATCGATGTGTGCATAGTGGCGTTTGTTGGTTTCGTATTCAACATGTGCAACGGCGATGGTGACGGTTTTGAGATCATCGCGAACGGTACCGCCTTTGGCGATTTCCTTGTAATCCTTGAATTTCAGGATTTTGTTGATGTGAGCTCGACGAGCGACGATAGCCGCTGTTGTTGTGGTTTTGCCATGGTCAATATGCCCAATGGTTCCAACATTAACATGGGGTTTATTACGATTGAAAATTTCCTTAGCCATCACGCCTCCGAAAGATCAAAATAAGGTTAACAAGGATGCCTACAAAAGCCACATCCAAGATTCTAGGAAAAAACCAATAAAATACACCTGTAAATTTTAAAAAACAAGTGAACCCCCAGTGAGACACTGGGATAGTCATTGGTAGTAAGTGCCCGGACTTACTAAATAGCTGCTGCTGGGACTTGAACCCAGGACCTCTGCCTTACCAAGGAAGTGCTCTACCACTGAGCTACAGCAGCGTAGTGGAACTTTTAAGGGAACCACAAAGCGGGTGAGGAGAATCGAACTCCCATAGCCTGCGTGGAAGGCAGGTGCTCTGCCATTGAGCTACACCCGCATGGCAGATAATCTTACAGAAATCCCAGTGGGTAGAGAGGGATTCGAACCCCCGTAGGACAAAGTCCGACAGATTTACAGTCTGTTGCCATTGGCCGCTCGGCCACCTACCCGGCTGAATTTTCCGCCTAAAAAGCAGAGTTACACTCACCCATGTTCAAACTCTGAAGGCGCAAAAATTAAAACCAACAAATCCCTGCAAAATTTTCTACAAAGCTATCTTACAACCGCCCCAACCAGAGCTAGCGGAGGGACTTGAACCCTCAACCGCTGGTTTACAAAACCAGTGCTCTGCCATTGAGCTACGCTAGCATTGCTAGCCTTGGAGAAAAGTAAATATAGGCCAGCTATTGTCTTAAGGCAAGGCGAAAACAACATTCTAAGTGTATTTACATTTGTTTTTTTGTAAATATTGATGCATTTGAAGGGATTTAAGGTTTGGGTAAAAGCTTATATTGGCGTAAAACCCCATCTAAAGCAGGGTAAATTTTAAAGGTTCTGCCTGAAAAGCCCGGTGAGGAGGGAACCGGCATGATTTCAAATGATTTTCCTGAGTCTGTGGTTCGAAGAGGGACAAGCCAAGATTTTTTTTCATTCACTAAATTTCCGGGTAGTTCTAGATTGTTAATTGTTAAAGAATCACCAACTTTAGGCGTTTTATTTTTTAAAGAAGAATAAAGGACCTCGGTAACCCGGGTAAGAACGATGTTTTCTTGGTCGGTAACTTCAAGGACCAAGTCGAGTTCAGAGGTTAAGAATTGGGGATGGGATAAGCGCACAGGTTTTCCATCCGTACCACGCGTGGTATGGGCGACCAAAAATCCCAAATAACTGATCCAAGATAAAAACAAACCCATGGCGAGGAGAAGCCTCAAGCGGTTTGGCTTCATCGTGCTCTCTCATTTTCAGGCCTAAAAGCAATCACATAATCATGCATAAGCCCAGTTTCAATATCGAATATATCTTCAAAATCATTCATGGAGTCATTATCGGTTTTGCTCATGAGTCCGATTTCGACAAGGTTGAAAACCATGTTTCCGAAATCGCCGGTTTTTTTGATTCCCCATTGGTTGAAAACACACCGCGCCATCAGGCCGAACTCTTCAAGGGCAAATTTTCGAATCCCTTCGATCAATTGTCTGCCTGAAACATGATGTTCCTTGGCGGGTTCTTCTCCATCGGGGGGCTTAATTTTCCCTAGCATTTTTTGAGTATATGCAAGTGCTTGAAAAAGAAACTCATAGGCCTCATAGGGAAACCTTGGGTCTTTCTTTATGATTTCGTGGATTTTAGGATGATAAGAACCCATGACTTTTATTTATTCCCTAAGTGTTTAATTTGCAGAAACATTTAGAACTTCTGAATGCATAATGGAAATTCTACGACCATCTTCAAACTCTACCAGAAGCCTGCGCGAAAGAAGTTCCTGTGCTAATACACGGCCTTTGCCTTTTTCCGTTATTATCAACGACCCTAGCTCAGGCAATTCTTGCTGATGCTGATCATATACATCCTGTTCGAACCGAAGGCAACATTTTAACCTGCCACACCTTCCAGATATTTTAGCAGGATCAAGAGAAGCTTTTTGCATGCGAGCCATTTTCATGGAAACCGGAGGCATCTCGATCATATGAGAGTTGCAACAAACAGGCTTGCCACAATCTCCAAAGTCTGCAAGAAGTTTTGCTTCATCGCGGACGCCTATCTGCCTCATTTCAATGCGAGTTTGAAATTCTTTCGCAAGGTCTTTTACCAGATCCCTGAAGTCAATTCTGCTATCGGAAAGGTAATAAAAGATAAGCCTCTCTGCGCCAAATAGAAGTTCAGCATCAACCATCGTAAGCTGAATGCCTCTTTTTTCGGAAAATTTGCAGCAGGTATTGATGGCCCTTGCTTCCAGCTTTTTGTTTTGCGCAATGGATTGGACATCTTGAAGGGTTGCTTCGCGAACAATTGTGCCCTTGGTTGGATCTATCAGCCATTTAAGTGAGTCCGCCGTTGATTCACATAGGATTTCACCAGATTCCTGACCTCTTGGCGTTTGAATGATGACGGTTGCGCCCTTAACATAGGTAGTCAAAGCAGGATCGTATTCTCCCATCAAGCGCATTGCACCATGCCGTACGATCCATTTTGTTGCCATGACAACAATGCTCCAAACGATGAATGATAAAAACCAAATACAATGGGTTCAATAAAAGTTAATGGTTTCAAGATTGCAAAGCATACCAGAAAAATGGTTTCATGTAACGGGTATGCAGCATCTGCAATTTGATTAGTGGTTAAATTGAAAAGCCTTTGAGTTAAGTAACGCCCAGACGAGATCTTGTGCCCCGACCTGTCTTTTATCGATTGGCTTACCGAAGGAAGAAAGATTGTTTTGCAGTCGGATCAATTCTGCATCTTGATCCCTGAAGGCTGCTAAAACAGCATTTATCTGCATGGGATTTCTTTTGGCAGGTTCCAACAGTAGAATTTTAACGAGCTCAGATTCTGCACCGAAGGGCTGAACTTGGCCCTGCGATTTAGTGAGGGAAATTCTGAACCTACCCAGAGTATGCTGGGTGCCAAAATTTTGAATAAGAGTAATGGTTATCTCGCCTTTATCAGTGATAAGTGCGGGGTTTTGAATTTGAAAATAAGCGGAGTTTGGTTTGCCAAACTCGGGTGCAATAGCCCAACCCGTGGTTAAATTGTTATCAATGGCGTTGGCGATGGGGAAAGTCGGTTGGTTAAAAGTGGACTTTGGATTAGTAAGAGGAAGGGGCATGGGCTTTTTTCCCTCAAGGTTAAAAGTAGCTTTAAATTCGTTGAGAACAAAGTTGCCATTGGGCGCACGACCGGGCCCTTTGGTTGGTAGTAGGGAGTCGTGGGGTAAGACTTCAAGCAAAATGCCAGTCCAAGCCTGTTTATCGACAGGAATTTTTACAGTGATGGTTTCTTGGAGTGGATTTTCGCCACTGGCAAGAAAGCTTCCATCATCGAGTTTGGTGAATTTAGCTTTAGATTTCGCAGATGCCGTGGAGGTTTTGATGTTTTCCCACTCCGCAACTTTGGTGTAGGATTTTTCCCACTGTGTGATGCGCTGTGATTCACTTTTCTTGTGAATTTCGAGGGCCTCTGCTCTGCGATTAAATTCTTCCATCAGGGGTTGGAATTCTGGTTCGCCATCTTTGAGGGCTTTTAAGCCTGCATTGATTTCGGGTTGGGTTGGAGGCCGATTTAAAACGCTGAGAAACAATTCTTCAACTAGTTTTGAGTCATCTTTTTGGGTGCCTAGAAGCTTTGCGATAAGGTTGTTAGGGTCGCGAACAGCATCGCCAATGACTGGGCCGTTTACCAAACTTAAAACGGGCCCGAGCATCATGGAGGAAGATCTTTCGCATTCGCAAGCACTTTGGCGTGGGGGTTTGCCAAACAATTGAAAGAACCCGCCACCAACATCAACCGAAGCATCAACTAATTGTGCGGCTCTGGTGCCAGCGGGTACGCCTGGAAGTTTGGTGATAGAACCGGTTGCACGATGGATGGAATCAAAGAGAACCTCAGCAGGCAGCCTGCGTGCTAGGGCATGGGAGAAATTGGATTCATCATCTTTGTTCCAATCATTGGTTTGAACAGAAAGCTGATAAACCCGTGATTTACAAATAAGCTTGACGATGTGCTGGATGTTGAATTCACTTTGAATGAATTCTGCTGCAAGTTTCTCGAGGAGCATAGGGTTTGAAGAAGGGTTTCCAGCTCGGATATCGTCAATCGGTTCGATAAGGCCAACGCCCATTAAATAGGCCCATTGCCTGTTGACAAAGCTACGGGCAAAATAAGGGTTTTCCTTCGAGGTGACCCAGTGGGCCAATTGCTGTCTTCTGCTGGAATTATCAGCCGCTTTGTCTTTCAATGCGAAAGGAAACTGAGGCGGTGCAACCAATCCCGTTCGCTCATGTTTCATTTCCCCGGATTTTGAATCTTGAATCACTTCAACCAGGGGTTGGGCACCTTCAACTGCACTGCCACCAACTTTTTGACCTTTGTACTTTTGGTCTTCCACTCTAGATATTTGTGCGAAATAAGCAGAAAGCTGGTAGTACTGGTCTTGGGTCCAGCGTTCGAATGGATGATCGTGGCACTTGTTGCAATTGAATCGTACGCCCAGAAAAAGGTGAGTACTATTTTCTGCAGCAGCAGCGGGATCGCGCAATATTTTAAAGTAGCTTGCAGCAGGGTTTTCCAAATTCGACCCAGAACTAGTGAGGATTTCGCTGGCAAATTTGTTGTAGGGCTTGTTGGTTGCAATTAAATCACGGATGTAGCTATTAAGCTTAGCTGCGCCTTGATCTCCTAAATATAATTTGTTGACTTGTAAAAGATCGGCCCATTTGTTGGTCCAATGTTCGATGTAATCTGCTGACCCAACGAGCTTGTCAATCACTTCGTCGCGCTTTGTCTTACTTTCGCGTTTGTCTGCAAGAAATGCTTTTACCGTCTCAGAAGTCGGGGGCAGGCCAGTAAGGTCGAGAGTGATTCTGCGCAGAAACTCGGTGTCGCTGCAAAGGCCGCTAGGCAGCACTTTGATGGATTGAAGTTTTTCAAATACTAAGTGATCAATAAAGTTGTTTTCGATCTGAGGCGCCCATTTAAAGTTCTTGCGATCTCCCATGATGATGAAGGTGGAGGCAGCATAATTGCCCTCAAATCTAGCAAGAACCGTAGCTTCTCCCCTTCTCAAACCTTGCACTACGCCATTCTTTTCTACAAGTGCTGCATCGATATTACTGCTTTCAAGAAATGCTTCGGCAGTAACATCTCTGCTGGTGTTGTCTGGGTAGAATGCTTTGACCAGCATTTGTTGTTTCATGCCGGGAAGTGGGAGAACGAAATCTTTAGGGAAAACCTCGATTCTAGAAACTTTAGGAG
>Ga0194043_1000743_pt1 | contig 18208 bp, 19 predicted proteins | sample JunL4415m_MetaG_FD_161274 | JGI IMG/M metagenome (GOLD analysis project Ga0194043, IMG submission 161274) | Anoxic zone freshwater microbial communities from boreal shield lake in IISD Experimental Lakes Area, Ontario, Canada - Jun2016-L442-15m | ecosystem: Environmental > Aquatic > Freshwater >...
CGCAGGCCGCCGAGACCGCCGCGGCGCTCGCGCGGCTCAGCGCGGCGGCCGACACACTTTGGGGCCTGCGCGGCCAGCTTCTCGGCATCTGCGACGCCGGCCGTGACGAGGTGACGAAGCTGGCCGTGGAGGTCGAGGGCCTGGCGTTCCCGCTGCTCCCCGACGACGGACGCGTGGCGCAAGCCTACGGCGCCCTCAAGAAGAGCGGCGAGACGCGGCCCATGGCGTTCATCGTCGACCGCGCCGGCAAGATCGTGTGGACCGGCGAGGGCGAGGCCGCCCTCAAGCCCGCCACGCTGGTGGCCGCCTTCCGCCAGGTCGCCCGCTGAGCTTTCGTTCGGTTCTGCGCTTCGTGGGGAAGACAGGACAGGCAGTACCCGAGAAGGAGCGCCCCCGATGATCGTCGGTCAGACAATGTTCAGCGTCCTCAAAGGCACGGAGCATCGCGCCGAGGCCGCTCTCCGGGAGCTCGCCGCATGGGTCGGCGAGGCCCCCGGCCAGAGCAGCCACCGTGTCCTGCGTTCGTTCGGCATGTCGCCGCTCGCCAGCGCGCTTCACGACGAGGGGCGTGAGGCCGCCCTCGGCGACGTGCACTTCGTCTTCGAGACGCAGTGGGAGTCGCTCGAGGCCCACGACGAGTTCTACGGCGGCGAGCCCGTGCAGCGCATCTACGGGACGCTGCACTCGATTCTCACCAGCGGCCCGTTCGAAGTGCTGTACGACGGCCTCGTCGAGCAGCCGCGGCACGACAATGTGGCCATTTAGGCGCAAGGGCGCGGGCGGCGCAGCCGGCCCCGCGTGCGTGCCCACCATCGACGTCGACGAAGCGTTCGCGCGCAGCAGGCGCGGCGCCCGGCTCATCGACGTGCGTTCGGCGCGCGAGTACGCGCACAGCGGGCATCCCAAGGGTGCGCGCAGCGTGCCTCCGGACCTCATCAAGCGGGACGACACGGGCCTCGGGCGCGACGACGAGCTGCTCGTGATCTGCCTGAGCGGTCACCGCAGCCCGCGGCAGGCGAAGCGCCTCGCGGGCATGGGCTACACCAACGTGACCAACGTGCACGGCGGCCTGATGGCCTGGAAGAAAGCCGGGCTGCCGGTCAAGAAGTGAAGCTGGGGTGGGGAGTCGGGCTGGGGCGCGGCACGCGCGCCCGGGTCAGACGCGTCAGCCACCGCCGGCGGCAACCTGCACCGACCCATCCTCCTCGACGATCACCGGCACCATCGTGCCCCCGAGAGTCAGCTCCGCGAGCCGCTCCTGGGCGCCGGGCACCGCGGTGACGTCGATCTCCTCGTACTCCGCGCCGCGGGCGATGAGCTCGTTGCGCGCCGTCGTGCAGTACGGGCAGCCGGGTTTGGTGTAGAGGACAACGCCCACAGTCCCTCCTCGCGTGGCGGCCCGGAAGCCCGAACCGATTTCATTGTACGCCAGACAGACCTCAGCGGCGGAACAGGCGCAGGCCGTTGGCCGTGACGAGCAGCGAGGCGCCCATGTCGGCGAACACGGCCAGCCAGAGGCTGACCAGACCGAGCGGGGCGAGCACCAGGAAGAGCGCCTTGACGGCGATCGAGAAGACGATGTTCTGCCAGATCACTCGTGTAGTGCGCCGCGCCAGGCGGATGGTGTCGGGCACGGCGGAGAGGTCGTCGCCCATGAGCGCGATGTCGGCGGTCTCCAGGGCGGCGTCCGTGCCGGCCGCGCCCATGGCGATGCCGAGGGTGGCGGCGGCCAGGGCGGGCGCGTCGTTGACGCCGTCGCCGACCATCGCGACCGCGCCGTAGCGGTCGCGCAGCTCGGCGACGGCGGCGACCTTCTGCGCCGGCAGCAGGCCGGCGCGCACGTCGTCGATGCCGGCCTGCGCGCCTACCACGGCCGCCGTCTCGGGGTTGTCGCCGGTGAGCATGGCCACGTGCGTCACGCCCAGCGCGCGGAGGCCGGCGATCGCCGCGGCGGCCCCGGCGCGCAGCGGGTCGCTGACGGCGATCACGCCCAGCGCGCCGTCTTCGTCGCCGACCACGACCGCCGTCTTGCCCTCGCGCTCGAGGCGCGTCACGGCCGCCTGCAGGGCCGGGTCGCCGGCATGGGCGCCGAGCAGCTCCGGCCGCCCGACGAAGAAGAGGCGGCCTTCGATCTCGGCGCGCACGCCCGCCCCGGGGATCGCGCGAAAGCGCTCGACGGAGGGTCCCGGCGCTCCGGCCGGGGCGGCTTCGCAGCCGTCCACTTCGCACGCGCACGCGGTGATGGCGGTCGCGTCGGCCGCTTCACAGCCGTCCTCGCCGCAACCGCAGGCATCGTGCGCGGGCGCGGGGTGCGCGCTCGCCGGGTGCGCGCCGCTCGCGGCGTGCTCCACGATCGCCCGCGCCAGCGGGTGCTCGCTGAGGCGCTCCAGGGAAGCGGCGATCTCGAGCACCCGACCTTGCGGAGTCTCCCTCAGCCCGAACACGTCGGTGACCTGCGGTCTTCCCGCTGTGAGCGTCCCGGTCTTGTCGAAAGCCACAGCCCCAAGCGTCGCCATCTGCTCCAGGTACACGCCGCCCTTGATGAGCACGCCGCTGCGGGTGGCGTTGGCAAGCGCCGCGAGGATGCTGACCGGCGTTGAGATCACGAGGGCGCACGGGCAGCTGATGATCAGCAGGGCGAGGCCGCGGTAGAACCAGGTGTCGAAGGAGGCGCCGAGCAGCGGCGGCACAAAGGCGACGGCCGCCGCCAGGGCCACCACGACCGGCGTGTAGCGCGCCGCGAACCGGTCGACGATGCTCTGGGCGGGGGCACGTTGCGCCTGAGCCTCTTCCACCAGGTGGACGATCCTGGCGATCGTGTTATCGGCGGCGGCAGTCGTGGCTCGAATGCGCAGGGCGCCGCCCTCGACGATCGAGCCGGCGAACACCAGGTCGCCGGGAGCCTTGGCGACCGGGCGCGACTCGCCGGTCACCGGGGCCTGATTCGCGGCCGCAGTCCCCTCGAGCACGACGCCATCGACGGCCGCGCGCTCGCCGGGACGGATGAGGATGACATCACCCGGCGCGATATCGACGGCCGGCGCCGTGACTTCGACGCCGTCGCGCAGCACCACGGCCTCGGGAGGCGTCAGCGCCACGAGGCCGCTGATGGCGCGGCGCGTGCGCTCCAGCGTGGCGACCTGGAGCCACGTGCCGAGGCCAAAGAGAAAGACGACGAGCCCGGCCTCGGACCACTGGCCGATGGCGGCCGCGCCGAGGGCGGCCAGCGTCATGAGGACGTTCATGTCGATCTGCCGGGCACGGAGGCTGAAGAAGGCGGCGCGGGCCACGTAGGTCCCGCCCGCGACCATCGCCGCGGCGAAGAGCCACGGCGATACGGCCGGCGCCACCGCTCCGGCGACAAAGCCGGCGATCACGAGCACGCCCGAGCCCAGCGTGAGGAGCGCGCGGCGTTCGCGGAACCATGGGACCGGCGGCGCCGCGGCCGCACGGGCCGCCGCCGCCGCGGCCGCACGGGCCGCCGCCGCGCCGCCCGCCGTCCCCGGGGCCGCCGCCGCGGTCCTCCGCTCCACCGTGTCGTAGCCGAGCCGCCGCACCGCCGTGAAGACGCCGCCCAGGTCGGTCACGGCCGAATCGATGGCGACGGTCAAGGTCGCCGCGCCGAAGCTGACATCGGCGGCACGCACCCCGCGCTCTTTGCGCAGCGCGCCCTGCAGCTTGACGGCGCAGTCGGCGCAGTCCATCCCGGTCACGTGCAGCACGCGGCGCTCGGCGCCGTCCTCCCCGGGCAGAGGCGCGAGCAGATCGAGCCGCCCGTGGGCGTGGACCGCGAGAGGGCAGTGGTCGGGGCAGTGCGCCTGCGCGCCGGCGCGGCGCGCGAAAATGCGCACCTCGTCGGCGTCCAGGGCCGACTCGTCGAACTGGACGTTGAGAAGGCCGCGAGGGACGTCCGCCGCGACGGCGTGCACGCCGTCGAGGCGGCCCAGCTCGCGGCCTACTTCGTCCACGCACATGCCGCACTCCGCCTCGCGCGGCAGCAGCATCGCCAGCTCCAGGGTCTGCTCGGTCATCGCGTTTCGCGCCCGTGACGGATGTGCTCGCGGGTGATGTCGAGGAGTAAGCGGATGTGCGCGTCGTCGGGGGAATAGAACACCATCTTGCCCTCGCGCCGCGCGCGCACCAGGCCGTGGGTGCGCAGCACGCGCAGGTGGTGGCTCACGTTGGACTCGCTCATCTCGACGGTAGCCGCGAGATCGCAGACGCAAAGCTCGCCGGCCTCGATGATGGCCGCCACCAGCCGGCAGCGGCTGGCATCGGCGAGCACCTTGAAGACGGCCGCCATCTGCTCCGTCTCGGCGGCCGACACCAGGCGCTCGCGCACCGCGCGCACGCGCTCGGGGTTCACGACGAGGACGTCGCAGTGGTCGAGCGCGTCCTCGTCACCCTTGCCGCAGATCGTCGCGTCCGGCATGCCCTCTCCAATCCCTGAACGTATGAACAGACATTCATATGATACCCGCATCTTGCGCTCCCGACAAGTGCTTCCGTTGGTTGACCGATCGACGGGAGGAGGCGGTCGGTCAGCCTCTTCACCGTGCTTCGGCTCCGCGCGCTGCTCACGGACTCGACCGCGCCGACCGCTGCACCCCGGATCTCCGCCATGCACGTGGACTTCGCGCGGCGCGGCCGATGGAGCCGCCGGAGCCGCCGGGCCGCCGGGGTCGCCGCATCCCGGGCGCGCCGGCGGCCGCCCGGCGACCCCGGCGGCCCCGCCCTCCTGAGGGCGCCGCATCCCGGGCGCGCCGGCGGCCGCGGCGACCCCGGCGGCCCCGGCGCGGGGTAGTACGAAAAGGGAAGATAAGGATTCCCTAACTGTCGGGCCGCCTACGGCCCTCCGCAGGCTCGCGCGCCGGAGGGAAGATAAGGATTCGTTATCTTCCCTCACACTACTACCCCGCCGCGGCGGCTCCCACGGCCGCGGCGGCTCCGGCATCTGCGACGGACAGGCACGTGCCGGCGGGCGGGCACTCGCCGCCGGCTGAGAAAGCATTCCCCATTTTCAGCGGTCGCGGGTGGCGAAAGCCGCGAGGGGAACCTGTCGATTTGCGACATGCCGCCCGGCCGCCCGGCCGTCCCGCGGCGGCAGAGCCCGGATGCGCGCTACGATGTGGTCGGCGGATCGTTCCCGCCGCGCACAAGAGGAGGTGCGATGAGCGTCATCACGCTCTACGGCGTCGCCGCCGTCACGTTCATGATGGTCATGTACGCGCTCGAGGGCCACGGCCGCGGATTCATCCTGGCGTTCGCCGCAGGGTGTCTGCTGTCGAGCCTCTACGGATTCCTCGCGGGTGCCTGGCCGTTCGGCGTCGTCGAGCTCATCTGGACGGGAGTCGCGGTGCGGCGGTACCTTGCGGCCGGCGGCGACCGCGCGGTTGACACCAAATTATCTTGATGTATTATGATATCTAAAGAAGTTGATGCGTTCTGCGCTGAAGGGAGCCGGGATGAGCGAGACGACGACAGACGAAGTCCTGAGAGAGCAGATCCGTTCGCACTACGCCGAGCGCGCGGTCGCCGCCGGCCAGGCGCAGCCGTGCAACTGCGGCTGCAGCTGCGGCCCCGCCGCGCCTGTCGAGCCTCAGGACGAGCTCGCGCGGGGCCTGTACGCCGTTGACGAGACCAGCGAGCTGCCGGCCGAGGCGGTCCTGGCCAGCCTCGGCTGCGGCAACCCGACGGCGCTCGCCGACCTGCGCCTCGGCGAGGTCGTGCTCGACCTCGGTAGCGGCGGCGGCATCGACGTCCTCTTGTCGGCTCGTCGCGTCGGTCCTACCGGCAAGGCCTACGGCCTCGACATGACCGACGAGATGCTCGCCCTGGCGCGCGCCAACCAGTTCAAGGCCGGCGTGGACAACGTGGAGTTCCTCAAGGGTGAGATCGAGAGCGTGCCGCTGCCCGACGCGTCGGTTGACGTGATTATCAGCAACTGCGTGATCAACCTCTCCACCGACAAGGACCGCGTGCTCGCGGAGGCCTTTCGCGTGCTCCGGCCCGGCGGCCGCTTCGCGGTCAGCGACATCCTGTTCCAGGGCGACATGAGCGTGGTCCCGCAGACTCTGCTCGACGACGTCGAAGCGTGGTCGGGCTGCATCGCCGGCGCGCTCGAGGAGCAGGACTATCTGGCGCGCCTGCGTCGGACGGGGTTCGACGACCCCGGCGTCGAGGTCACGAACGTCTACGACGGGTCCGCGGGCAACTCCATGTGTGGCGCCCCGGCGCTGCCAGACGGAGTGCGCCTCATCAGCGGGTTCGTGCGCGCCACGAAGCCGCTCACCTGAGGTGCGGCGCGACGCGAAGAGGGCGGGGCGCTCGCGAGCGCCCCGCCCTTTTCTTGCGTGCAGCGTCTCGCCGCCTGTCGACTGGCCTACCGCCCGTTGACCCACGTCGTGCCGCCATCCGCGGTCTTCAAGACGACGTTGTCCTCGCCCACGACCCAGCCCTGCTGGGCGGAGACGAAGCAGACGGCCAGCAGCCCGGTCTTCACGCCCGACTTCTGCGCCGTCCAGGTGACGCCGCCGTCGCTCGTCGCCCAGATGGCGCCCGAGTTGCCGACGGCCCAGCCGTGCTCGGCGTCGACGAAGAAGATGTCCTCGAGGTCCTTGTCCCGCCCGTGGACCACGGCGATCTTGGTCCAGGTCGCGCCGCCGTCGGTCGTGCGCAGCACGCTCTTGTCGGCGCTGGCCCAGCCGCGCTCGGCGTCCACAAAGCAGATCTGCAAGAGCCATCCGCTCTGCGGCGCCGGCTGCCTGCGCCAGGTCGCGCCGCCGTCGCTGGTGGCCAGCACCACGCCGTGACCGGTGTGGGCGCCGTAGCCGGACGCCCAGCCGGTGTCGGCGTCGATGAAGTCGACACCGGTCAGCACCGTGGTCTTCCGCCCCGACTGCTTGAGCTGCGTCTGCCAGGAGGAGCCTCCATTCGTGGTGCGCACCACAACGCCGTAGTGCTCGATCTCGCTGGTGGCGCCCACCGCGCACGCGGTGTCGGCATCGATGGCCACCACGTGGTCCATCTCGCCGTTCACGCTGGGGAGGACCCGGGACTTCTCCCACGTCGCGCCGCCGTCCGACGTTGAGAACAGCAGGGGACCCGCCTTACCCAGTTCCTCGGACGTCCACCAGTTGCCGCTGGCGAAGCCGTGCGTGGAATCGGCGAAGCTCACGCTGTTCAGATTGACGCGCCCGCTCATCGTGGTCTTGGTCCATGTGGCGCCGCCGTCGGACGTGCGCAGCACGTACCCCGCCTGTCCGGCGATCCAGCCGTGCTCGGCGTCGATGAAGCTCACGTCGATCAGCACCGTCGACATCCCCTGGTGGCTCGCGCCGCGCTGCGCGGCGGTGTGCGCCGGGTTGCGGGCTGCCGCGGCGACGCCCGCGGCGAGCAGCAGCACCATCAGACCCCCGAGGCCCATCGTGATCGCCCGCCGAGGTCCCGTGAATGTCCATGGTCGCTTGAGCCGCGTCACGATCCGTCCTCCGCCCGCTGTCCCCGTTCTGCTCATGGCCGCCCTCCATCACATCGTTTCCGGACCTGCGGCGCTCGCTCGGTGCTCTCGAAGGTACCGGTCGCGAGCGCTCGTCCGTGTGTCTATCGGCAGGCTCGGGCGAAAACGCGACTCGGAGAGAAGCGAGTGAGCGTGCGTGCCCGCGGGTTCAGCCCGCGGGCAGCCGGGCGACGAAGTGCCCGCCGTCGCCCGGGCGCACCGAGACGTCGCCGCCGGCGGCGCGAGCAAGGCGGCGCGCGAGGGCGAGGCCGAGGCCGGCGCCCGCAGGGGCTCCGGCCGCGGCCGCGCTGCCGCGTACACCCGGCGCGAAGATGGTCTCGATCTCGTCCGCCGTCACGCCGGGGCCGTCGTCGTCCACCGTTATCAGTACTCCGCCGTCGCCGCGCTCGACATGGAGGCGCACGCGTCCGCGGGCGAACGCATAGGCGTTCTCCACCAGCGGCTGCAGCACGCGCACGGCGATCTCGGCCTCGACGCCGAGCGCGATCGGCGGCGAGGGAGTCTTCGCCTCGATCTGCAGCCCTCGGCGCTCGGCCAGCGCAGAGCAGGTGTCCGCGACCTCAGCGAGAACGTCGCCCGCGTCGCAGCGTCCGCGGGCCAGACCGCTCTCCTGCTGGGCGGCGGCCACCAGCGTCTCGATGGCCCTCGTCATCTGCTGCGTGTTGGTGACGATGGTCGTCAAAGCCTGCCGGTACTCCTCGGGCTGTCGTTCGCGCCGCAGGGCCAGCTCGGCCTCGCCGCGGACCTTCGCCAGCGGCGTGCGCAGCTCGTGCGACATCTCGGCGGAAAAGCGCTGCTCGCGGCGCAGGCTGGCGGCGAGGCGGTCCAGCAGGCCGTCGAGCGTGGCCGCCAGCTGACTCAGTTCGTCATAGGGCTCGCCGGCGGCGAACCGCCGGTTCGGTTCGTGCTCGCTCCAGGCTTCCGCATCGGCGGTCATGCGAGCCACTGGCTGGAGCGCGGCGCGCAGCATCCACCGGGCTATGAGGGCGACGATCAGCAGGAGCAGGCCGGCGAACGCCAACGAGCCGACGAGGGCGATGCGCTTGGTGCGCTCGTACGGTGCCAGCGAGACGCCGGCGACGACCACGGTCGACGGATCGTCGCCGGTGGCCACGGCGTAGAGCCTCGTGTCCAGGCCCGGGACATCCACGACGACGCCTGGTGTGGCCGCGGCGCTCCCGGCCGCGCGATCGAGCGCCGCGCTCACTTGCGGCTGGGTCAGGGCGCGGCCGTCGCGAAACACCCAGGCCTGGCTTTCGAGGCCGCCGGTGTCGGGCTGGTCGGACGGCGTGACGCGGTCGCTGCCCACGTCCACCGCACCCGCCTCGGTCGCGGCCCGCGAGCGCAGCAGGGCGTCGGCGTCTCGAGACAGGCTTCGCGCGAGCAGCACGTTGAACCCGAGCGTCATGAGCGCCAGGGCGATGGCGACCGACGTGACGACGACGACGAGCAGCCGGCTGCGAACGCCCAGGGGCCGCCTCATCGCAGGGAGTACCCGACGCCGTGCACCGTGTGGATCGTGGGCGCGCCGGGGAGCGAAGCCAGCTTGCGGCGCAGGCGGGCGATGTAGACGTCAAGCGAGTTGTCGTTGACGATGGCGCCGTGCGGCCAGGCCGCCTGCACGAGGGCGTGGCGGCGGACGGCGTCTCCGGGCGCCGCCGCCAGCCGGGCCAGCAGGCGGAACTCCGTGGGTGTGAGCTCCGCCGATGCACCCCCGCACTGTGCCGCGTGGGCCGTCGGGTCCAGGCGCAGCTCGCCAACGGCGATGGACTGAGCGTGACCCGCGCGGCGCAACAACGCCTGCAGGCGCGCCACAAGCTCGGCGAAGTCGAACGGCTTGGTGAGGTAGTCGTCGCCGGCGCTGAAGCCTGAGAGGCGGTCGGGCAGCGCGCTTCGCTGCGGAGGCCACTCTATGAATAGTCCACTGCTCGTGGTGCTCCGCAAGGAGCTCGGGGACGCGCTCCGCAGCCGCCTCGTGCTGCTGCTGGTCGCCGGGCTTGGGGCCGTCGTCATCCTTTCGGTGATCGTCGCGGCGTCGGCGTTCCATGCCAAGGTCGCCGACTATCAGCACTACCTGCAGGCGTTGCAGCAGGCGGGGGGGACCGCGCCCACCGCGCCGCTCTTCTTCCCGCTGCAGCTCCTGCGCGGAGCCGTCGAGTACCTCGAGATCATCGGCGCGATCGTCGCCATCGTCATCGGCTACGGGATGATCGCCAAAGAGAAGAACCGAGGCACCCTGCGGCTGCTCTTCAGCCGGCCGGTGAGCGGCTACGCGGTAGCCGGCGGCAAGCTCCTCGCCATGGTTGTCATCTGGCTGGTGGTCACCGTCGGCGTGGGCGTCGTGATGATCGTCGCGATCCGCCTGGTCGGCGGAACGGGTCTCTCGGGCGTCGAGCTCCTCAAGCTCGGCATCACCCTCGGCCTGGCGTGGCTGTACCTCTTCATGTGGAGCGCGCTCGCCATGGGCCTCGCGGGCTACACCAAGCAGCTCAGCACGGCACTCGTCATCGGCCTGATCGCGTGGCTCGGGTTCGTGCTCATCATCCCGCAGATCGGCGACACGATGGACCCTGACAACCAGGCGCCGGGTGGGCTCTTCAAGAGCCTGCAGGTCGACAAACCGCACGAGAAGACCGTGATGGCCAAGTTCGCCGGCTACGAGACCACCCGCAACCGCCTCGAGGAGGCCTCGATCAGCAAGCATTTCGAGCGCACGAGCTTCGCCTATCTCGGCGTGAAGGACAAGTACAACCAGGCGTCGCTCGGCGTCATCGGCAGCGCCATGTGGACCAACTTCGTGTGGCTGTTCGGCGGCGGCGTTCTGGCCACCGTCCTGGCGCTCACGCAGACCAGCAAACGCAAACTCTTACGGAGGACATGACATGAACATCAAACGTCTCGGAGGCGTCGTCGCCATCGCTGTGGTGGCGCTCGGCGCCCTGGCTATCGCCGGGTGTGGTGGCCAGCAGGCCAGCGCGTCGAGCAACACCGCGCCCAGCGCCGCTCCCAGCGCCGCCGCCAGCCCGGCCGGCGGGCCGGTGCTCCCGGTGGCCAGCGACCCGATCGTGAACACCTCGACCAAGCCGGGACTCGAGATCACCGGCATCATGGTCGAGAACAACGTCGACCCGGTCACCAAGGAGGACCTCGGCGACCGCCTGCAGATGACCCTCGTCAACACGAGCTCCTCGACGCTCAGCGACCTCGAGGCCTACTACAACATGACCGACTCCACGACGAACAAGAGCGAAGGCTACTACCAGAAGCTCACCGGCCTCACGATCGCCCCCGGGGCGAGCCAGACGATCTACTTCGACACCGACAGCGGCCCCGGCCACTACCCGGAGAACGTCTACAGCCTGTACCGGACGTCGCCGAACGAGGTCGTCATCGACGTCAAGGTGAGCGCTCCCGGGTTCGCGCCGGCGACGGCGCAGGTCAAGAAGGCCGTCGGCACCGGCGAGAAGGCCGGCGAGTAGGCGGGCGAATGGGCGGGCGACTGGGCAGCGAATGGGCGCTGACGCCTTTCATGCTCGCTTCATGAGGGCTTCACCCGCGCTTCGTAGAGTCACGCTGTCAGAGCAGCGAGACAAGGAGAACAGACTATGAAGAAGATGAAGATCGCCGTCATCGCCGCGATCGCGGTGCTCGGCCTCGGCGCGCTCGGCGGCATCGCGGTGCGCGCCAACGCGGCGGACACCAGCCCGGCTCCCGACCCAGCGACCACGCTCAGTGCGCCCGCTGAGGCTCCTGAAGCCGACGCCACCACGCCCGACACGGACAATGTGCAGCTCCAGGAGGGCGACCAGAGCAGCCCCGACGGCGCCGCCGCCGACGAAGCTGACGCCGATGGCCCCGGTGGTCCCAACGACCAGTCGGGCAATCAGGTCGAGGACGGTCAGCCCGACACTGGTCCTGCCGACGTCGAGTGACACGCGGCCTCGTGTGACACGCGGCGCGAATCACGCGTAACTGCGTACCACGACCGGGGCGCGGGCGGCAGTGACGCCCGCGCCCCGGTCTTTCGGCACTGCCGCCCGCGCCCCCGGTCCTTCATCTGGCTTTCATGTGGCTTTCATGTTGCCCGCGTACACTGGGCTCTCGGTCAACGACCAAGGATGGCGCATGCACGTCCTGATCGTCGAAGACGAACGCCGCATCGCCGCCTACGTGAAGCGCGGCCTGGAGGAGGAGGGCTACGCCGTAGACGTCGCCACCACCGGCCGCGAAGCGCTGAACTGGGCCAGTGGCGTCCCCTTCGACGTCATCGTCCTGGATCTGCTGCTGCCCGAGGTCGACGGTCTCACCGTGTGCCGCGAGCTGAGGGCGCGCGGGGCGAAGACCCCGATCCTCATGCTCACCGCCCGCGACGGCGTCGACGACAGAGTCGCCGGTCTCGACGCCGGCGCCGACGACTACCTGGTCAAGCCGTTCGCGCTGAAGGAGCTGCTGGCGCGGCTCCGGGCCGTCACCCGGCGGACCGACGACCAGCCTCGGGTCAGCGTCCTGCGGATCGCCGACCTGACCCTGGACACGCTCACGCACCGCGTGGAGCGCGGCGGGCGGCGGGTCGCCCTGACGGCCAAGGAGATGGCCGTGCTCGAGTGCCTCATGCGCGAGCCCGAACGCGTGCTCACGCGCACGCAGATCGCCGAGCACGTGTGGAACTACGATGTGTTCAATCACTCCAACGTCGTGGACGTCTACATCCGCAACCTGCGTCGCAAGCTCGACGACGGCGCCGCGCTCAAACTGATCCACACGGTACGCGGCGCCGGCTACCGGCTCTCGACCGAGCAGGACGATGGTGCATCTTAAGACCCTGCGTGCCCGGCTCTCGCTGGGCATCGCCATACTGGTGCTCGCGGTGCTCGCGGTGGTGGGGATCGTCGTGTACTACGGCACGGCGCAGCGCTTGACGGCGTCTCTGGACGCCTCGCTGCGCACGGCGACGGCGCAGGCCATGGCCGGCGCCAACAACCAGAACGGCCACCTGACGCTCGGGCCGCAGCTCGACGAAGGCCTCGGCTCTGACGACTTGCGCGCCCCGGGTCTGAGCCTGGCCGCGTTCGGTCCGACCGGGGAAGTGCTGCGGCAGTCTGGCCCGTACAATCAGTCGGTCCCTCAAGGCGCCGCTCTGGCCGCGGCGCAGCGCGGCGTCACGAGCACCGAGAGCCGCGCCGACCCTCGTAGCGGCGTGCGCGTGAGGGTGCGCACGACGCCGCTGAGTGAGAACGACAGGACGATGGCGGTGTTCAGCATCGCGCTGTCCGAGGAGCCGATGCTGGCCACGCTGCGCCAGCTCCGCCTGACGCTGCTCGTGCTGCTCCCGCTGGCCGCGGCGGTCGCGGCGCTGCTCGGCTACCTGCTCACGAGGCGGATGCTGCGGCCCCTGGCGCGCATGCAGGCCACCGCCGCCGAGATCTCGTCCCAGGATCTCTCGCGACGACTTGGGGTCGCCCCCGGCGACGACGAGGTGAGCCAGTTGGCCGCGACCTTTGACGCCATGCTTGACCGGCTCGAGGCCTCGTTCGTGCGCGAACGCCGCTTCGTGGCCGACGCCTCTCACGAGCTGCGCACCCCGCTGGCCGCGCTCCAGGCGATCGTGAGCGTCACGCGGGAGCGGCCGCGGTTGGCGGGGGAGTACGAACAGGCGCTGGACGACGTCGATGGCGAGACCGCGCGGCTGCGCACCCTGGTGGAGAACCTGCTCGAGCTGGCGCGCGGCGACGCGGAGCGCCTGGTCGAGCGCGAGCCGATCGATGTCAGTGGGTTGTTGCGTGACGTCTGCGCGTCGCTCGAGGTGCTCGCCGACGACAAGGGTCTGAGGCTTACCTGTCAGGTGGAGGACGGCCTCGCTCTGGAGGGCGACGGCGACGCGCTCGTGCGGCTGTTCGTCAGCGTGGTCGACAACGCCATCAAGTACACCGACGAGGGCGGCGTCGACGTTGCCGCGAGGGCGGCGGACGGAGGCATCTGCGTCACCGTGCGCGACAGCGGCCGCGGCGTGCCCTCCGCGCAGCTGCCGCACCTCTTCGAGCGCTTCTACCGCGGCGACGCCTCGCGCTCGGCCGAGGGCACCGGTCTGGGTCTGGCGATCGCCCGGCTCATCGCCCAAGCGCACGGCGGTACGATCACCATCGCCAGCACCGAGGGCCGGGGGACCACCGTCTCGATCACGGTGCCGGGGTGAATCGTCTACCTTCCCCGCGCGCTGCTTGGGCCGTAGCATGAAGGGAACACCGATCTCGGCTGGTCAGATGATTCGACGGCCTTCAGGATGGCTTGGTGTTCGTGTCGTTTTCCATGGTATACTATAGTCAAATGTAACATTCTGCTATAGTGTCAAAGAGGAGCCGGCCGCCGTGAATCTCTCTGCTCTCGAGGCGCAGAACCCATGGTGGGTCGACGGACGCGTGCCGGCGGCGATGCGCGATACCGTGCCCCGCCGGCTCATGCCGTCGGTCGTCGCGGGGCTCTCGCCCGGCCGCGCGACGGTGCTCCTGGGTCCGCGGCGCGTCGGCAAGACCGTCCTCGTTCACCAGGTCGTGCGGCGCCTGCTCGAAGGCGGCGTGGCGCCGCGTGCGATCGTGTATCTCTCCGCCGACGACCCCCTCCTCGGACCCACGGCGACTCTTTTCGAGGAGCTCCTTGCCTTCGTCGAGGAGCGCTTGCTGGGAGGGTCCGGCGAGCCGGTCTACGTGCTGGTCGACGAGGTCCATGTGATCGCCGACTGGCCGTTGTGGGTGAAGCGCTCGATCGACCGGGGACGGCCACTCGTCTGGTTGGTGACCTCATCTGCCGGCTCGATCCTTCATCGTGGTTCGCGCGAGAGTCTCGCCGGCCGCGCCCGCGACGTACGCCTCCTGCCGTTCTCTCTCGCCGAGGCGGCGGTGCTCGTGCGCAGCCCCGCCGCGCCGCTGCTGGCACGTTGCGCCGGGGTATGGGAGAGCCAGGGCGTCGGCGCCCTCGTCGGCGAGCGGGCCGCCGCTCTGGTCCGCCTCCACGACGAAGCTCTCGGCTTGGGCGAGGAGCTGATGCGCCTGTCGCGCTGGTACTTGCGCAGCGGCGGCTTCCCCGAGGCGCTGGCGGCCTCGGGGGCGCTCTCTCCGCGGGAGTACTTCTGGCAGACGCTCGTCGAGCGCGTGCTCTACGTTGATGTGCCGGCGGTCGCGCGAGTGCGTCAGGCCCACGTGCTCCGGGAGCTCTGCCTCAGATTGCTGAGTCAGGGCCCCGTGTTGATCAACATCGAGCGACTGGCGTCGGAGCTGGGCGTCACGCACGTCACCGTCGCCGAGTACCTGGGGATCATCGAGCGCACTATGCTCGATTTCATCCTGCCGAGGTACGCGACCACCCTGGCCGGGAGGCAGCGGGGCGGCAAGAAGTCGGTGCCGGTGGACACCGGCCTTGTGGTCGCGCTGGGCGGCTGGGACCTCGGCGGGGCGCAGGGCGCCGCGCTCGAGGGTCGTCTGGCCGAAGTCGTCGTGCACGCATGGCTGCGCCGACACGCCGCCGCCGGCGACATCATGCATTGGCGCGCGCGCGAGGGCGTCGAGGTCGATTTCGTATTCGCCGCCCACGGCGGCCTTGTCTTGCCGATCGAGGTCAAGTGGGGTCAGAGCCAGCGCGGCCGGCATCGCGGATTGGCCGAGTTCCAGCGGCGCTACGGCGTGGCAGAAGCGCTCCTGGTCGTACGCGAGGGGTTCGACGCCGCCGCGGCTCAGGCCAGCCTGCCGCTATGGATGCTGGCCTGAGCCACGGCCGGAGCGGGCTGCGAGTCAGCGCCTCTGACGTCAGTGCTCGCCGTCGCCCTCGTGAGGGGTCGACGTGCCGCCGGAGTCCGAGTGGTGAGTCGGCGTGGCGCTCGTGGTCCCGCTTGTCGAAGGCGCGGCCTCGTGGGCGTCTCCGCCGTGCGACGCTGCAGCGGAGCTCGCGTGAGCGCCGTCGTGCGACGCTTGGCCGGCGTGCCCATCGGAGCCATGGCCACCGGAAGCGGGGTGGTGTGCGCCACCGTGGTCTGCGTGGGAGAGGCGCTCGTCGACCGCGTGGCGGTGTTCCGTCCAGGCGTCATGAGGGCCGTGATACGCCCCACGACGCGCGCCGCCTGATTCGTGGGATGCGGGCGCCGCCGGCGCCGCCGCCGGTCCGCTGCGGCCTGCCGCCGCTCCGTCGTGCCGCGACTCGCGCACCGCCAGCCCGCCGCCGGCGATGATCGCCGCTCCGCCGGCGACGATCGCCGCCTTGGTCCCGGCGGCTGCCGCCAGCTTGGCCAGAAGGCCGGCCCCGGCCGGACCGACGACCGAGCCGGGATCCAGCCCGGCGCCCGCCGGCCCGGGAAGCGCAGGGCCGGGCGCCGTCACGAGGGGCGGCGCGAGCGCCGCCGGCAGCGGCGGCAGCACCTGAAGTGTGGCGGGGACGCTGAGCGCCGGCAGCGCCAGCGCCAGATTGGCCGGCGCCACGAAGCCCTCGCCGGCCAGGCCGGCGAACGCCTTTTTGAACGAAGCCCGGGCGCGATGCACGAGCACATCCGCGGCCGGCCGCGAGACCTCGAGCACCTCGGCGAGCTCGTCGCCGCCCAGGCCGTGCAGGTCTTTGAGCACGAGGGCGGCGCGGTAGCGAGCGTTCAGGCGGCTCAGGGACTGCTCGATGAGGGCCGCGGACTGCGACTGCTCGTAGCCATCGTTCATGGCCGGCACGTTGTCCGCCTCGGCGAGGCCGCCGCTGGGGCGGCGGCCTCGCACGGTATTGAGGCAGGCATTGGTGGCCACGCGATAGAGCCACGCTCTGAGCCTGACCTCGCCCTCAGCCGCAGGCGGACTGCTGAACGCCTTGATGAACACATCCTGAGTCACGTCCCGGGCCTCCTCACGGTCGTCGAGGATCCTGGCGCAGAGGTTGTAGATGCCGGCGTGGTGGTCTGCGTAGACGCGTGAGAACGCGGCGGCGCTCCGCGCCTGAAGACCGCGGACGAGCTCGAGATCGGTCGGGGTGGGTTTCATCTACTGCTCATCGGTCGGCCTGTCAGCGTACGCTATGCGTTGCGCCGGCGCATCCGTCACCCGTGGTGGGTGCCGCCGCCATGATGCGTGCCGCCGCCATGATGCGTGCCGCCGCCATGATGCGTGCCGCCACCATCGTGCGTGCCGCCGGAGCCGGCGCGAGTCTGTGCGCGCTGCTGTGCCTGCGCGTGGTTCATGATCGCGCCCGCCTTCTGCGCGCTGTGGTCGCGCGCGCGATCACGGCTCATCGCGCGGTCGGCCTGCATGGCGTGCAGCTCGACGGCTTGGCCGTTCACGGCGCGCAGGAGCCGCGCGAACTGGCCATCGGTGAGGGTCACGCCGGCGCCTTGGTGGGTCTGGGGCGCGGCTGGGCCGGCGGCGGGCGTCGCGGCGTCGCCGCGGTCGCCGACCTGCCGCGCGCCGGCCATGGCCACAGTGGTGAGTGCGAACACGATCACCGCCGTGGCCACGATCGTCTTGAGTGCCTTCATGGAGCCTCCTCGGTTCGAGAGTGATGCCTACACCACTCTCAACACGCGAGGAGGCGCTTTCTTACACCCCGCGTGGCGCGGAGCCGCTCACAGGTCCTTGAGCTTCTGCAGGTACTCCTCGCGCTCGATCTCGCCGGCGGCGTAGCGCCGCTGCACGATGTCCCGCGCGCTCTCGAGCGCCCGTTGCTCCGCCGCCGGCTGCGCCGCCGCGTAGTACGCCGGCGGATGCGTCTGCGCCTGCTGGTTGGTCGTGCTGCGCACCAAATACACGACCAGCAGTACGACAGCCACCAGGACCACGATCATCCCGATACCCATGAGCCAACCTCCCGCTCCCCCGAAGGCGCCGTGCCCCCAGGATCCGTTACCGTCCCACATCATCGTGAGTCACCTCTTCTCCGTGGCCCGCCAGGGGCCGATCAGTCGATCTGCCACACGCCGAGCATGCCGATGTCCTCGTGCTCGACGATGTGACAGTGGAACATGGCCATGCCGCGCCAGTCGCTCACCTTGACGAGCTGGGTGACGCTCCCGCCGCGCGGCACGATCACCGTGTCCTTCCAGGCCGGGGCCTGCGTGTACAGGGCGGCGTAACCGGCGTCGCCGCCGCTGACGGAGAGCACCTGGGCAGGGTTGGTGTGCTGGTGCCAGGGGTGATCCATGCCGGTCGCGTTGGCGATCGTCCAGACCTCCCAGGCGTCGCCCGAGGCGGGCAGCTGCGAACGGACCACCAGCGGATCGACGTCGAAGTCGCGGCCGTTGATGTAGCCGCGGCCCATGCCCATGCCGAGGACGAAACGTCGGCGCACGGCGGCGCTGAGGTCGGGACGGGCGCGCTGGGCCGTGGGATCGATCGTCGCGGGCAGCGTCTCGATTGCCTTGCTTCCCGAGACGCGCAGCGTCATCAGGGTCGCCTGCGGCGTCGTGCCGCCGCCCATCATGCCTCCGCCGCCCATCATGCCGCCGCCCATCATCCCGCCGCCGCCCATCATGCCGCCGCCCATCATCCCGCCTCGTGAGTAGGGCAGGGTGCGCAGACGGTAGGCGCCCGGCGTGGCCGCGACCTTGACGAGCAGGTCGGCGCGCTCGCCGGGGGCCAGCAGCAGCTCCGTGAGGCCGTAGGGCTTGTCGAGCAGGCCGCCGTCGCTGCCGATCACCGCGAGCGTGTGGTCGTCGAGGGCGACACGGTAGAAGCG
>Ga0194043_1000745_pt1 | contig 18203 bp, 16 predicted proteins | sample JunL4415m_MetaG_FD_161274 | JGI IMG/M metagenome (GOLD analysis project Ga0194043, IMG submission 161274) | Anoxic zone freshwater microbial communities from boreal shield lake in IISD Experimental Lakes Area, Ontario, Canada - Jun2016-L442-15m | ecosystem: Environmental > Aquatic > Freshwater >...
GCCCTTCCCTCGGTGTCGCTTGCGAGCGTCGTGGCCAAAGATGCCGCAGCGGTCAAGATCGTTCAGGCTGGGCTTAACACCGTGACCTCGGCCGGTTTGGTTGTCGATGGTGGCTGGGGACTGCTCACCCAAGGCGCATTCGACGCATTTCGCTCGAACGTCCTGCACCTCACGGGGGCTGCCGCTACCGGAGCGCCGACCCTTTCCTCGCTTACTGAACTGGGCACCCGAGCGGGCTTCACCGTCACTGCCTGACCGACGCTGCCGATGTCGGTGGGCCGACAGTGGGCTCACCTAGGATGGGCTGCGATGTCGACCCTTTTTTCGCTGCCGGAGCCCGAATCCGCACGCCCTGTCGCGCCCGTTGGCCCCGATCCGCTCGCTGACCTCAATCCCGCTCAACGCGCTGCGGTCGTGCACGAGGGTTCGCCGCTGCTCATCGTCGCTGGCGCTGGTTCCGGAAAGACTCGCGTACTCACGCGCCGCATCGCCTACCTGGTGTCCGAGCGCGGAGTGCGCCCTTCGGAAGTTCTCGCGATCACCTTCACCAACAAAGCGGCCGCCGAGATGAAGAGCCGCGTTGAGGAACTCGTTGGCGCTCGTGCTCGCGCCATGACCGTGTCGACATTCCACTCAGCATGTGTGCGTATCTTGCGGCGTGAGTCCGCGCGATTTGGTCTTCCGTCGTCATTCACGATTTACGACCAGGCTGATTCGCTGCGACTCATCACGTTGGTGGGACGTGACCTCGGGATTGATCCCAAGCGCATCACGCCGCGGTCGCTGCAATCGATGATTTCTGGGCTTAAGAACGAACTCATCGACCACGAGACCTACACATCGCGCGCCAACAATTCGCTCGAACAGTCGTATGCCGAGGCCTACCGCGAGTACCAGCGCCGATTGCGCGCCGCTGGTGCCATGGATTTCGACGACCTCATCTCCACCACCGTGGCCTTGCTTCAAGCCTTTCCCGATGCTGCCGAGCACTATCACCGACGATTCAGGCACGTGCTCGTTGACGAATACCAAGACACCAACCACGCGCAATACGTGTTGGTCAACGAGCTTGTCGGTAACGGATCCGATGGAGTCGCTCCTGCTGAACTTGTGGTCGTCGGTGATGCCGACCAGTCGATCTACGCCTTCCGCGGGGCGACCATTCGCAATATCGAGGAGTTTGAGCGCGACTACCCGTCGGCGGCAACCATCGTTCTTGATCAGAACTACCGCTCAACTCAGAGCATCCTGTCGGCGGCCAACGCAGTCATCGCTCGTAACCGTGGTCGCCGTGAGAAGCGACTCTGGACCGATGCGGGAAGTGGATCACCGCTGGTCGTGTACGTCTCCGACGACGAGCGTGATGAGGCGGCGTTTGTTGCCAATGAGATTGACCGGCTCTCCGATCATGAATCCGTGCGACCAGGTGACGTTGCGGTGTTCTATCGCACCAATGCTCAGTCGCGAGCCCTCGAAGAAGTATTCGTGCGCACCGGAATGCCGTACCGCGTTGTAGGTGGCACTCGCTTCTACGAGCGCAAGGAAGTGCGCGACGCACTCGCCTACTTGCGAGTGCTTGCCAATCCCAGCGACGAGGTGTCGCTGCGGCGGGTGCTCAACGTGCCCAAGCGCGGAATCGGCGACAAGGCTGAACAGGCAATCGAATCGCTCGCTGCGCGCGAACGTGTTCCATTCGCCGACGCATTGCGTCGCGCCGCCGACATTCCCGGTCTTGCGACACGCTCGATCACGGCCATCCAGGGCTTCGTGCAACTACTCGACGACTTGCGCACGCTGGTTGAGTCAGGGTCGCCGCCCTCAACCGTCTTGGTCGCGGTTCTTGAGCAGAGTGGCTATCTGGCTGAACTGCAATCCAGTGTTGATCCGCAAGACGAAACTCGTATCGACAACCTCGGTGAACTTGAGTCGATCGCGCGCGATTTCGAGAACGAAGTCGAGCAAGGAGCTGCGGTCGATACTGAAGGCGACGCGCTGACTCGGGCAACTCTCACCGATTTCCTCGAGCGGGTCGCACTGGTGGCCGATGCCGACCAAATCCCCGACCACGGTGATGGTGTGGTCACGTTGATGACGATCCACACCGCGAAAGGCCTTGAGTTTCCCGTGGTGTTCATCACCGGACTCGAAGACGGAAGCTTTCCGCATCAGCGGTCGTTCGGCGAGGCCGCCGAGATGGAAGAAGAGCGGCGGCTGGCGTACGTGGCGATCACCCGCGCGCAACAGCGGCTCTACCTCACGCGTGCCATCGTGCGAAGTCAGTGGGGAATGCCTGCGTACAACCCGCAGTCACGATTCCTCGATGAGATTCCTGCCGAACTACTTGAGTGGCGTCGGGGTGGGCCCGAGGCTCCCATCACAACGAAAGCTTCTCCGAGTCGCGGCGGGTTTGGCTCGGCGCCATCGCTGCAAACGGCGGCAATCCGAGCGGCGTCCAAGGGGTCGGTCGGCAAAGAGAGCATTGTGTTGCAGCCCGGTGAACGGGTCACTCACGACACGTTCGGACTCGGCACCGTGGTGTCAACGTCGGGCCAGGGAGATCGCGCCGAGGCAACCATCGACTTTGGTAGCGCGGGCGAAAAGCGTTTGCTACTGCGTTACGCGCCAGTCGAGCGCTTGTAACTCTTGATTGTTTCGCCTTCCTGATCAAGGTGGGCGAGTGTGGTGCAGATTTCATGCACCACGCGCCCGTCAACCGGCAGTGACATATGGCCGACGCCACGCACCAAGACATTGCGGGCTCGTAGGTCAGGGTGCGTGATGCGGGCGTTGCGTTGCGGCACGATCAATTGGTCGAGGTCTGACCAGAAGGCGATCATGCGCGTACGGCATCCCGGGGCAGGCTCGGCGAGTTCTCGCACTACATCGCTGCCAGGGCGCAGTTGGCGAACGAGCGGAAGTGGAATGAGGGCAGCAGGCATCGTGCCGTTGTGTGGCGAGCCCAGCGTGATCAGCGTGTGCACCCGCTCATCGCCGGCGAGACGCTGCACGTAGTAGCGGGCGATGATTCCACCCATTGAATGGCCCACGATGTGAACGCGTTCGTAGCCGCTGACTTCGCAGATCTCCTCAACCATCAACCCCAGCGACCGGGCCGCCGCGCGCACACCGCCGGTGAGCGGCGAATGGTTCATCGTCAGTACTCGGTCAAAACCGCGCCGGGTGAGCCCGCGGCCAAGCAGGGTGAAAATCGACCGGTTATCGATCAATCCGTGCACCAAAATGATGGGCGTTCCGGCGGCCTCGATGTCTCCGATGAGTAGTCCACGTTGCACAGGGGAGAGGTGATCGAGTCGGTGACGGTCGGAGCCTTGGCTGCGACGCTCTTGCAGAACTCCCCAGGGGTACATCGCTAAATGCGTGGTGACCCAGGCTGCTTCGACGGCTACTCCGCGCACTCCGCCGGTGCTCAGGAGTGCTCGGGCGCCCGCTTCTGCGGCACGCCCGGCCCGGGCAATGGGGTTGCTGGTGCCGGGTTCGTCGATCGGCTCAACTCCCACCTTGGCGACAGTAGTCGACCGAGGAATGGTGGTCGGTAGGGTGGTAGCGAGATTGTGGTACCGAGATTGTGCTAGCGACGATGTGTTTCGATTCGCGGGAGGTTTGTGTGACTTCGCCCATCCGTGTTGTGGTGGCTAAGCCTGGGCTCGACGGTCACGACCGTGGGGCGAAGGTTGTCGCCCGCGCACTGCGTGACGCTGGCATCGAGGTGGTCTACACCGGGCTGCACCAAACTCCCGACCAAATCGTCACGACTGCGATTCAGGAAGACGCTGACGCCATTGGGCTGTCAGTGCTCAGCGGAGCGCACCTCACCCTGTTCGAATCGGTGATGCAGGGCTTACGTGCCAAGGGTGCCGACGACATCGTGGTCTTCGGTGGCGGCATCATTCCCGAGGCGGATATTCCGTTGCTCACAGCCATGGGTGTCGCGCAGATCTTTACTCCCGGCACGCGAACTCAAGAAATCGTTGATTGGGTGCGCGCGACCGTCACCCCTGATGAGGACTCGTGAGCCCCTCGCAATAGGGTCTGGTGAGAAGTCATTCCCACCATCTCGAGGACGGTTCCTCAGTGGATCTTTACGAGTACCAAGCGAAGCATCTTTTCGGAGTTCACGGCGTCCCGGTGGTTCCGGGTGAGGTGTGCACCACTCCCGAAGCTGCTCACGAAGCAGCCCGCAAGATCGGCACCACCGTGGTGGTCAAGGCCCAGGTCAAGGCCGGTGGGCGAGGTAAGGCCGGCGGCGTGAAACTGGCCGAGAGTCCGGATGAAGCGCAAGCGCGCGCGGCCGACATTCTGGGCATGGACATCAAGGGCCACACGGTGCATCGAGTGCTTGTTACTGAGGCCGCCGAGATCGCCGACGAGTACTACGTGTCATTCCTGCTCGACCGTGCCAACCGCTGCTACCTCGCGATGGCCAGTGTCGAAGGTGGCATGGAAATTGAGGAAGTGGCAGCCACGAAGCCCGAGGCGCTCGCCAAGATTCGGGTTGACGCACTCGAAGGCTGCACGCCTGAAAAGGCCGCTGAGATTGCCGACGCTGCCAACTTCCCCGCTGAGGTGCGCGATCAGGTGATCGTGGTGCTCGAGAAGTTGTGGGATGTACTCGTCAAGGAAGACGCCACGCTGGTGGAAGTCAACCCCCTCGTGCGCACGCCCGACAACCGCATCGTCGCTCTCGACGGCAAGGTCACCCTCGATGGCAACGCCGACTACCGGCATGCATCGCACACTGACTTCATCGACCATGATTCCAGTGACCCGCTCGAACTGCGGGCCGCTGAATTCGACCTCAACTACGTCAAGCTCTCAGGTCAGGTCGGAGTCATCGGAAACGGTGCCGGTTTGGTGATGTCGACTCTCGATGTTGTCGCCTACGCAGGCGAGGAGTTCGGCGGCATGAAGCCTGCGAACTTCCTTGATATTGGTGGGGGCGCGAGTGCCGAGGTGATGGCCAACGGACTCGACATCATTCTGGGCGACCCCGAGGTGAAGGCCGTTCTGGTCAACGTCTTCGGTGGAATCACCGCCTGCGACGCCGTGGCGAACGGTGTGGTGCAGGCCATCGCGATGCTCGAAACTCGTGGAGCGCCGGTCACCAAGCCGATTGTCTGTCGCATCGACGGCAACAACGCAATTGAGGGTCGACGCATCCTCACTGAGGCGGCGCTTCCGATTGTGGAGCTCGTCGAGACCATGGACGACGCCGCCCGCCGGGTGGCCCAGCTCGCGGCACAGGGAGCCTGACGTGGCCATTTTCCTTAACTCCGGCTCGCGCATCCTCGTGCAGGGCATCACTGGGCAGGAGGGCACCAAGCACACCCGCCGGATGGTTACTTCCGGTACCAACGTTGTCGCAGGTGTCACGCCTGGCAAGGGCGGCCAGGTCGTCGACGGAATCCCGGTGTTCGACAGTGTGGGCGAGGCGGTTGCCGCGACCGGCGCTGACACGTCGGTGGTGTTCGTTCCGCCGAAGTTCACCAAGGGCGCTGTTCTCGAGAGCATCGACGCCGCGATTCCGCTGTGCATCGTGATCACCGAGGGTGTACCGGTTCTCGATACGGCTGAGTTCTTCCAATACGCACAGAACGCTGGCACCACGCGTATCGTCGGTCCTAACTGCCCCGGAGTGATCAGCCCCGGACAGTCCAACGCCGGCATCATCCCGGGAGACATCACGGTGCCCGGGCGCATCGGCCTAGTGTCAAAGTCGGGCACTTTGACCTACCAGATGATGTACGAGTTGCGTGACTTCGGATTCTCGACCTGTGTCGGAATCGGCGGCGACCCGATCATCGGAACGACACACATCGACTGCCTCGCGGCATTCGAGGCCGACCCTGACACCGACGCGATCGTCATGATCGGTGAAATCGGCGGCGATGCGGAAGAGCGTGCGGCTGCCTTTATCAAGGACAACGTCAGCAAGCCAGTCGTTGGCTATGTTGCTGGATTCACGGCGCCTGAGGGCAAGACGATGGGCCACGCCGGTGCCATCGTGTCGGGTTCGGCCGGTACCGCCGCTGGCAAGCAGGAAGCGCTTGAGGCTGTTGGTGTCAAGGTCGGACGCACTCCTTCGGCAACGGCGGCGATCATGCGGGAGATCATGTCTGCCCTGTAAGTGGCCCATCAGAGCGTGTCACGCTGCCGCGGTGGAGGTTTCACACGGCTTTTCGCCAAGTGAAAACGCCACCGCAGCAATTCTTTTGGCATGGCCCCGGGGTCGGGTTGTGTCACGGGCGAGACAGACGCGGGTAAGTCAACCGGGTGCAATCACCCCGAAACGGTCGTTGGCGCGGGATGATGTGTACGTCCGCACCGGCCGCCCTCGCCGGACACTAACTCCAAGGAGATATCGTGACCGATCAGCCCGGCCCCCCGAGTGACTCGGGCGACGCCGTTCCGCCTGTTACTCCGCCGCCTGCTACTCCGCCTCCGCCGCCTCCGCCCCCGAGTGGCGCTGCTACTCCTCCGCCTCCGCCGCCCCCGCCTGCGCCTGCCCCCGGAACTGCGGGCGGCAACGTCGACGTCGGAACCGCGGTGTCGTGGGCATTTGCCAAGTTCGGCCAGTACGCTCTGATCTTTATTGGTCTGGCCGCTGTGGTGTTCGTCATCCGCCTGATTCAGGTGCTGATCGGCAATGCCCTCACCAATTCGCTGTCGGGCAATTGCGCCAACACGGTCATCACTGAGAACGGCGCGATCATCGCCGGAGGCAATTGCGTTGCTTCTATGGGAACGACGATCACGGCCGGCATCGTTTCGGGCATCATCTTCGGATCTCTGGCCTGGATCGCAACAATCGGAATCTACCGGGCCGCACTGCGCACCAGCGATGGCGAAGTTCCGGCGTTCTCCGATCTGACCACCGGTAAGAACCTCGGCAAGTACATCGTCGTGTCCATCGTGTTCGGAATTCTGAGCACGATCGGTCTGTTGCTGTGCATCATCCCGGGCTTGCTCGTCTTCTTCTTCCTGCAGTTCTCGCCCCTGTACGCACTGGACAAAGGCCAGGGCGTGGGCGCTGCCTTCCGCAGCAGTATTGATGCAGTGAAGCAGGCACCTGTGCCAGTCATTCTCACGATGATCGTCAACGCCATCGCCGCCTTCCTCGGCACGTGGTTCTACGGCATTCTCACGCTCGTGGCACTGCCGTTCGCGGCGCTGTTCACGGTTCACGTGTACCGCCAGTTGAACAAGGAAGAAATCGCTCCCTGAGCTGCTCAGCGCCGCGGCCCCTGCCCTCGTGGGCGGGGGCCGCTGTCTGTGCAGCGACCCCTAGGATCAACGTGTGCGCCTGGTTGTCTTGGTCTCCGGAAGCGGCACCCTGCTTGCGTCGCTCATCGACGCGACATCGAACCCCGAGCACCCTGTTGACATCGTGGCCGTGGGTGCTGACCGTTCAGCGATTGAGGGTCTAGCCCGCGCTGAACGAGCAGGAATTTCCACCTTCACTGTGGCACCAGCCGACTTCGCCGATCGCAACGCGTGGGGTGCAGAACTGCGTGAAGTCGTCGCTTCGTTCGAACCTGACTGGATTCTGAGCGCGGGCTTCATGCGCATCCTGCCGGCCGAATTCCTCAGCGCGTTCCCCAATCGGGTTCTGAACACCCACCCAGCACTTCTTCCCGCATTCCCGGGCGCCCACGGCGTGCGAGATGCGTTGGTGTACGGCGCGAAAGTGACGGGTACCACGGTGCACCTCGTTGATGAGGGAGTCGATACCGGACCGCTGGTAGCCCAGCGGGCCGTTGAGGTAGAGGATGGCGATACCGAGGAGTCATTGCACGAACGCATCAAGGTTGCCGAACGCAGTCTGGTGGTTGACGTCATGACAGGCATCGCGGTGCAGGGCTGCACCATCAACGGTAGAAGGGTGACCATTCCGTGAGCGACTCGACTAGCGAGGACAGGCGCCCCGTTCGACGGGCCCTCGTCTCGGTGTATGACAAGACCGGACTCGAAGACCTTGCGCGTGCACTGGCCGATGTCGGTGTCGAGATCGTGTCGACCGGATCCACCGCCTCACGTATCGCCGACCTGGGTATCGCCGTCACCGCGGTGCAAGACCTCACCGGATTCCCCGAGTGCCTTGACGGGCGGGTCAAGACGTTGCACCCGCGCGTGCATGCCGGGCTGCTTGCCGATGTGCGGCGCAACGGTCACCGTGACGAACTCGACGAACTCGGCATCGAGCCCTTCGAACTCGTGGTCGTCAACCTGTACCCGTTCGAGCAGACGGTGGAGGCGGGTGCGTCACCTGACGAGTGCGTCGAGCAAATTGATATCGGCGGACCGTCGATGGTGCGCGCGTCGGCGAAGAACCACGCGAACGTTGCCGTCGTTGTTGACCCCGCGCGCTATAGCGAGGTCATCGAGGCGGTCGTATCGGGGGGTTTCACGTTGGCTCAACGTCAGCGTTTGGCCGCAGACGCGTTCATCCACACCGCCACGTACGACATCGCGGTGGCTTCGTGGATGGGCAATGTGGTGGCCCCCACCGATGATGGCACCGGCTTCCCGGTCTGGATCGGCGCGGCCTGGAACCGTTCGTCGGTGCTGCGGTACGGCGAAAACCCCCACCAAAGCGCCGCACTCTATGTGAGCGCACACGGGGATGGGGGTGGACTTGCCACGGCCGAACAGTTGCACGGTAAGGAAATGAGCTACAACAACTACGTCGATGGTGAAGCAGCTCGTCGCGCTGCTGGTGACCATAGCGAGCCCTGCGTCGCGATCATCAAGCACGCAAATCCGTGCGGAATTGCTGTTGCCGGCGACATTGAGGCGGCGTATCGACTTGCTTTCGCGACCGACCCGGTGTCGGCCTTTGGCGGCGTTGTTGCCTCGAACCGCATCATCAATGAGCAGATGGCGTTTGCGATTGGAGAAGTGTTTACCGAAGTTGTTGTTGCCCCTGGATTTGATCCAGCGGCACTTGAGATTCTTACTCAGAAGAAGAATGTGCGACTGCTGGTGTGCGCCGTAGGCCCGGCACACGGTGTCGAGTTGCGACCCATCAGCGGTGGTGTTCTCGTGCAGTCGGTCGACGCTGTTGACGCCGAGGGTGACTCTCCTGAGCACTGGACGCTTGCCTGCGGGGAGGCCGCCGACGAGGCGACGTTGCGAGACCTCGAGTTTGCTTGGCGGGCCTGCCGTTCAGTGAAGAGCAACGCGATTCTGCTTGCCAACGATGGCGCCACTGTTGGAATTGGCATGGGTCAGGTCAATCGAGTTGACTCTGCCCGCCTGGCCGTGGCGCGAGCTGGTGAGGAGCGCGTTCGCGGTTCAGTGGCGGCAAGCGATGCATTCTTCCCCTTCGCTGATGGACTGCAGGTGCTACTTGACGCTGGTGTTCGCGCCGTCGTTCAGCCGGGTGGTTCGGTGCGTGACGAGGAAGTCATTGAGGCGGCCGCTGCTGCGGGTGTCACGATGTACCTCACTGGCACACGTCACTTCTTCCATTGAAACACCCCGCAGCACTCGCGATCGCTTTCCTCAGCGGTGCCGTCCTCGTGGCACAGGGGCGCGTCAATGCCCAGTTCACGCTTGAGATCCACGATGGTCTGTTCGCTGCGTTGGTCTCATGCCTGATCGGAATGGCGGTCATAGTGGTGATCGTCCTGGCCGTACCAGCCCGTCGTAGCGCGCTTCTCACCGTTCCGACGGCCATTCGCGAGGGGCGCATTCGGTGGTGGTTCTTGCTCAGTGGATTGGCGGGTTCGTGTTTCGTCGCCAGCCAAGCGATCGGTGTGCCACTCCTGGGCATTGCCCTGTTCTCCATCGTCGTGACCGCAGCTCAGGTGACGTCATCACTCGGCGTTGATCGCATCGGCCTCGGACCTGCGGGCAAGTCGCCGGTGACCGGTCGGCGCGTCGTCGCGGCACTCCTAGGACTGAGCGCGGTGGCGGTTGCTGCGTTGGGGCGATCCAGCGTCGAAGGTGCGGTACCGCTTGCGGCCCTTCTGTTGGTGTTAGGGGCTGGCGTGGTGATGGCACCTCAGCAGGCGCTGAACGCGCGCATTGCCGGTGCGACGCATTCAGTCAGCGTGGCCACGGCGATCAACTTCACCGTCGCCAGTTTTGGTCTCCTCATCGCGGTGCTCATCGCGCACCGTGGGATTCCAGCGGACTTCGCCGATGGCGTTCCCCCATGGCTACTACTGGGCGGGCCGATCGGACTGATCTACATGGGGATGGCCACCCTCGTGGTACGCGTGGTTGGTGTGCTGGTCTTCGTCCTCGCAGCGGTATCGGGGCAATTGGCGGCCTCGCTGCTTGTCGACATCGTGCTCCCCGTTCCTGGCACTGTCGTTACCTGGGGATTGGTGAGCGCCCTGTGCCTCTCTCTCGTTGCTGTGGCAGTGGGAGCGCTGCGGCGCTGACAGCCGCGCAATGACGCGACTGCTCGCCCCCTAGGCTCGTCAGCATGCCCACCGGCGAGTCACGGATCCTTATTGCGCTGCTGGTGGTGGTGACGGCATTCGGAACTGTGGTGCAGTCGCGGATCAACGGCGAACTCGTCGTGATTACTCGCAATCCTTTCGAGATCGGGATTCTGAATTTCATTGTTGGCCTTGTCGCGTGCACGATTCTCGTGGTGTCACGCCGCGCAGTGCGTACGGCGTGGACAAGAATGATGACGTTGACGCGTCGCGGGCAGATTCGATGGTGGGAGTGTCTGGGAGGGATTTGCGGAACGTACTTCGTGACGGTGCAGTCGGGCTCAGTGCCGATTCTAGGCGTCTCCGTCTTTACAGTGGCAGTTGTTGCTGGCCAAGCAACAAATGCGGCTGTGCTCGACCGCATCGGTCTGGGCCCTGCCGGACGGCAGCCGGTGAGCGCACTGCGCATCTGCGCCGTCATTCTCGCCATTGTTGCGGTGGTTGTCTCCGTGTCCGATCGCTTCGATTCATCACGTTTCGCCGACTCGCGACTGTCGATGGTTTTTGCGCTACTGGCGATTTCCGCAGGCCTGGTCAGTGCGGTTCAGAGCGCACTTAACGGCCGCGTGGCGCAGAAGGTAGGGCATGGAATGGCCGCGGGCTGGATGAACTTCGCCGTAGGCACCGTCGTCGGGCTGCCAATCGCCATTGTGTTGTCTGCGGCGACCGGACGTGCGTTTGTGGCACTGCCGCTTGATCGACCCTGGCTGCTGATCGGCGGAGCCCTCGCTCTGCTGTACGTCGCTACCGTCGCGTGGGCGATCCGTCCACTGGGAATCCTCGGGGCGGCGGTGCTCTCAGTCGTGGGACTGCTGCTTGGTGCGCTCGTCATTGACCTCCTGGCACCAACGCCAGGCACCCAATTCGGTTGGCATTTGGTGGTGGGTGTCCTGCTGGCGATTGCTGCGGCTGGACTCGCCGCGCTCGGACGCACCCGTTGAAAGCGACGAAGCGAGGCTCGGCGCTTAGGGTGTGGGAGTGAACGATCTCGTGATCGCAGGCGGCGGTATCGCAGCTGCCACGCTGGTACGCGCGTTGCGCATGCTGGGCGATCAGCGTGAGATCACCGTGCTGTGCGCTGAGGCTCACCCGCCGTACGATCGGCCGCCGCTTTCCAAAGAAGTACTCGCCGGTTCAATGACCGAGGCGGCGACGGAACTTTTGACTCAGAGCGATCTGGAATCGTTGGCGGTCGATCTGCGAGTCGGGGTAGCGGCGTTAAGCATCGATCCCGACACACTGCGCGTGCAGTGTTCCGACGGCACCGCCCTTGAGGCGTTAGACGTCGTGATCGCAACGGGTGCACGGGCCCGACGTGTTGCCGACTACGACGTCGAGGATTCGGTCTACTACGTGCGCACCCTGGATGATGCTCGTGCGTTGAGTGATGCGCTGAGAGTAGCGCCATCTGTCCTTGTGGTGGGCGCAGGATTTATCGGAATGGAAGTGGCTTCGACTGCGCGGCACCTCGGCTGTGACGTAACGGTGGTCGAGTTCGCGGAGGCACCGATGATGCGACTACTCGGCGCCGAACTTGGTGCCCTCGTGTCGAGTCCAGCGATTCCGCATGGAGTCGATTTGCGGTGCTCAACGTCGGTCGTCGAATTCGTTGTCGACGGTGGACATCGTGTAGCAGTGCTTCAGGACCAATCACGGATACAGGCAGATGTGGTGGTGGTTGGTGTAGGAGTTGAGCCGGAAGTTGAGTGGCTTGCAGGTGCTGGCGTCGAGGTAGACAACGGCGTGGTCTGCGACGCGGGAGGGCGTACCTCACGTGGCGGTGTGTGGGCGATGGGTGATGTGTCTCGCTGGCCCAACGCGTTGACCGGTCAGCACGTGCGCATGGAAGCGTGGCAGGCGGCGCTCGATCAAGCCCAGGTTGTTGCGGCCAATCTGGCGCACGGCCGCGGTGTCGGCGACCATGACGTGGTCTGGAACACCTTGCCGTACTTCTGGTCTGACCAGTTCGGCGCCACGATCCAACTCGTGGGAGTCACGGGTGACACGCGCGAGGTGTGGGAGGGCGAAGGTGGCCCCATCGTTGCTTTCGGAACTCCTGACCGAGTAACCGGACTGCTCGCCGTCGGGCACTCTCGACTGATCTCCAAAGCTCGGCGCCTGATCTCTAGTTCGGGCTCATGGGAAGAAGTTCGCGCACTCATCGTGTGAGATGTCCCCCAATGCCAGCCGCGTTCGGATGGCCCTAGCATTGACTCAACCTTGAGAGGACGTGACGCGATGACTATCGCAGCCGACTTGTACATCGATGGTGAATGGGTTCCGAGCGCGAACCGCGTGGCCGTGCACGACCCGTCTGATAACTCCGTCATCGTCGAGGTTGCCACCGCCGGACCGGCTGAGTGCGAAGCGGCCCTAGCTGCCGCTGACGGCGCGAAGGAATCCTGGGCTGCGACTGCGCCGCGTGTTCGCGGTGAGATTCTGCGACGCGCCTACGAGATCATGACCGCCGAAGCCGACCGCTTCGCTGAACTAGTCACGCGCGAAAACGGCAAGGTCCTCTCCGACGCCAAGGGCGAGGTGGCCTACGCCGCCGAGTTCTTCCGCTGGTTCTCAGAAGAAGCCGTTCGCATCTCGGGTGACTTCCGCATGGCTCCCGCGGGGGATAAGCGCATCCTGGTCACGCACCAGCCCGTAGGGCCGTCGTTGCTCATCACGCCGTGGAATTTCCCCGCGGCGATGGCCACTCGTAAGATCGGTCCCGCGCTCGCGGCTGGTTGCACGATGGTTCTCAAGCCGGCGACAGAGACACCTCTCACGACCCTGGCGGTTGTTGAAGTGCTCGAGCGCGCTGGTCTGCCCAAGGGTGTACTCAACGTCATTCTGCCGGTTCCGGTGGGTTCGCAGATCTCTGCGATGCTGCACGATCCGCGCATCACCAACTTGTCGTTCACGGGTTCCACCGAAGTCGGGCGGCACCTGGCCCACGAGTGTGCTGACCGCATCGTGCGTACGTCGCTTGAACTTGGTGGCAATGCGCCGCTAATTGTGCTCAGCGATGCCGACATCGACAAAGCAGTGGCCGGCGCGATGATCGCCAAGATGCGCAACGGTGGCTCGGCCTGTACTGCGGCCAACCGCTTCATCGTGGCGCGCGAAGTAGCCGACGAATTCAGCAAGGCGTTCAGCAAGGCGATGGCCGCTCTTGTGATGGGCCCGGGGCTGGCGGCAGGAAGCCAACTCGGACCGCTCGTCTCGGTCACCGAGCGAAACAAGGTGGCCGAGCTCGTCACCATGGCGCTCGACGAAGGTGCGGTGGCACTCACCGGCGGAGCGGTTCCCGATGGCGGCGGCGCTTTCTACCCGGCCACCGTGCTCAGCGGTGTGTCCTCTGATGCGACGATCCTCGATCACGAGATCTTCGGTCCCGTGGCACCGATCGTCGTCGTCGACTCTGATGAAGAAGCCATCGCACTCGCGAACAGGACCGAATACGGACTGATCAGCTATGTGTTCAGCGAGAACCTTGGCCGTGCGCTGAAGGTCGCAGAAGGCATGGAGTCGGGCATGGTCGCCATCAACCGCGGAGTCATCTCCGACCCGGCAGCACCCTTCGGTGGCATGAAGCAGAGCGGTATGGGCCGCGAGGGTGGATTCGATGGAATTCACGAGTTCCTTGAGACCAAGTACATCGGCTTCGAGCTCTAATCACGACGCGCGAGAGACGCCAGCGAACTGACATGACAAGATCGGCTTCGTGACCGCGACCATTCTTGACGGCAAGCAGACAGCAAGCGACATCAAATCCGAACTCGCGATCAGGGTCTCAGCCCTGCGCGAGCGGGGTATCGTCCCCGGTCTCGGAACTGTGCTCGTCGGGGATGATCCCGGTAGCCGCTCGTATGTGGGCGGTAAGCATCGTGACTGTGCCGAGGTCGGAATCGAGTCGATTCGCGTCGACCTTCCTGATACAGCGACGCAGGCCGATGTTGAGGAAGCCGTGGCGGCGCTCAATGCTGACCCTGCCTGCACCGGCTACATCGTGCAACTGCCACTGCCCAAGGGACTCGATTCCAATTGGGTACTTGAACTGATGAGCCCGAACAAGGACGCCGACGGATTGCATCCGACCAACCTTGGTCGGCTGGTACTTGGCACCCCCGCACCCCTGCCGTGCACCCCGCGCGGAATCGTTGAACTGCTGCGACGGTACGACGTTGAACTCAACGGTGCTGAAGTGTGTGTCGTCGGCCGAGGTGTCACGGTGGGCCGCCCGCTCGGGCTGTTGCTGACCCGTCGTTCTGAGAACTCCACCGTGACGTTGTGCCACACAGGAACTCGCGATCTTGCCGATCACGCCCGCCGCGCCGACGTGATCGTTGCGGCCGCTGGCGTTCCCGGCATCATCACTGCCAACATGGTGCGACCCGGTGCGGCCGTGCTCGATGTCGGCATTACACGTACAGACGCCGGACTCGTGGGAGATGTTCACCCTGACGTGATGGAGGTAGCCGGTTTCGTTGCGCCGATGCCTGGTGGTGTCGGCCCGATGACGCGGGCGATGCTACTGATGAATGTGGTCGAGCAGGCCGAACGTTCGGCTCAGTAACCGAGAACTTACGACGGCGGCGGAACGACGAGCGAGAGCGTCGACACTGCGAGCGCCAGCAAGCTGAGGGTGATTAGATCAACGCTGCGCGATCTCACCACGAGCAGGCCTGCATCGCGCTCAGAAAGTAGGAGCCGCAAGAAGAACGCGAGCACGACGGCGAAGGAGAACAGCACCGCACCTCGTCGGAAGTGGTCGCCTGCGGCGATTGCCAAACTCGCGATCATCAGCACGGAGACGAGGAAGAGCGGCCACTCGGCCAAGCGTCGACGCTCGGGGTGCAACTGGCGCACATTGTCGGGTACCCGTTCGGGTTCGGGCACACGTGCTGGCAAACTCACCCCCCCAACCTACCCCCCCTCTTGGCTCCGGGCCGTCTACGGCACAGATCGGACGGTCCGGTAGGGTACAGGTGTCTTGATATCGAGACATTTGGCATCCGGCGGCCCGCACATACCGGCCCGGTCGCCCGTGAAGGAGAGGCAGTCATGGCCCGCACTCCCGTCAACGTCACCGTCACTGGGGCAGCCGGACAGATTGGATACGCGCTGCTGTTCCGCATCGCATCCGGTCAGTTGCTCGGTCCCGACACACCCGTGCGACTTCGACTTCTTGAAATCCCTGCAGCGGTCAAGGCCGCTGAAGGTACAGCGATGGAACTCGACGACTGCGCATTTTCATTGCTGTCGGGCATCGACATCTTCGACAACCCGACCGAGGCCTTTTCCGGCGCCAACGTCGCCCTTCTCGTTGGCGCGCGTCCGCGCACGGCGGGTATGGAGCGCGGCGACTTGCTGGAGGCCAACGGCGGCATCTTTAAGCCTCAGGGCGAGGCCATCAATGCCGGTGCCGCTGATGACATCCGCGTGTTGGTCGTCGGAAACCCTGCGAACACCAACGCGCTCATCGCACAATCGCACGCACCTGATGTTCCGGCCGAACGGTTCACTGCAATGACGCGCCTTGACCACAACCGCGCACTTGCGCAGCTCGCCGCCAAGACGGGTGCGTCATTGGGCGACATCACTCACATGACGATTTGGGGTAACCACTCGGCAAGTCAGTACCCCGATTTGTTCAACGCACTGATCGACGGTCGTAGCGCTGCTCAGGTCGTGGGTGACGCCGAGTGGCTCGAAAACACCTTCATCCCCACGGTGGCCAAGCGTGGCGCTGCCATCATCGAGGCACGCGGACTGTCGTCTGCTGCGTCAGCGGCAAACGCTGCGATCGACCACGTGCACGACTGGATTCTCGGAACCCCCAAGGGTGACTGGGTTTCTGTGTCCCTTCCGTCTGACGGTTCCTACGGAGTTCCCGAGGGCATCATTTCGTCGTTCCCGTGTGTCTCACGCGGCGGCCGCTGGGAAATCGTTCAGGGAGTTTCCATCAACCAATTCTCACGTGAACGCATCGACGCATCGGTGGCCGAGTTGGTTGAAGAGCGTGACGCCGTCCGGGCCCTGGGTCTGATCTGACCGCCGGGCCGCGACGCGCGGTCCGTTTCACCCGAATCAAGGAGTAGCAGTGTCGAAGATCAAGGTCGCAAACCCCGTTGTCGAACTCGACGGCGATGAGATGACCCGCATCATCTGGACCTTCATCAAGGAGCAGCTGGTCCTGCCGTACCTTGACATTGACCTGCAGTACTTCGACTTGGGTGTTGAGAACCGTGATGCGACCGACGACCAGGTGACGATTGATTCAGCGTTGGCGATCCAGAAGGTGGGTGTCGGCGTGAAGTGCGCCACCATCACCCCCGATGAGGCGCGCGTTGACGAGTTCGGCCTGAAGAAGATGTGGAAGTCGCCGAACGGAACGATTCGAAACATTCTCGGCGGCGTCATCTTCCGCGAGCCGATCATCATCAGCAACATCCCGCGTCTGGTGCCGGGATGGACCAAGCCTGTGGTGGTCGGTCGTCACGCTTTCGGAGACCAGTACAAGGCCACTGACTTTGTGGTGCCCAGTGCCGGAACTCTCACGATGACGTTCACGCCCACCGACGGCTCAGAACCTATGGAATTCAACGTGTTTGACTTCCCGGGTGGCGGCGTTGCGATGGGTATGTACAACCTCGACGACTCTATTCGCGACTTCGCGCGCGCGTCGCTGCGGTACGGACTCAACCGTCAGTACCCCGTGTACCTGTCAACGAAGAACACCATCCTCAAGGCATACGACGGTCGCTTCAAGGATCTGTTCGCCGAGGTGTTCGAGAACGAGTTCAAGGATGAGTTCTCCGCGGCGGGTATCACCTACGAGCACCGTCTCATCGATGACATGGTCGCTGCTTCACTGAAGTGGGAGGGCGGCTACGTCTGGGCATGCAAGAACTACGACGGTGACGTACAGAGCGACACCATCGCCCAGGGCTTCGGTTCACTCGGTTTGATGACCAGCGTGCTGATGACTCCTGACGGCCGCACGGTCGAAGCTGAGGCGGCGCACGGCACAGTGACTCGTCACTTCCGCCAGCACCAGAAGGGTGAGCCCACGTCGACCAACCCGATTGCTTCCATCTTCGCGTGGACGCGTGGGTTGGCGCACCGCGGTGCACTCGACCGAACTCCGGAAGTCACGGCGTTCGCTGACACTCTCGAGCGTGTGTGCATCGAGACGGTCGAGTCCGGCGCGATGACTAAGGACCTCGCACTGCTCGTTGGGCCCGACCAGCCGTGGCAGACCACCGAGGAGTTCCTCGCCTCGATCGATGCCAACCTGCAGCGCGCACTCGCCTGACGCGCGTGGCCCGTACCTCAAAGCCGGCGGTTGTCGGCTGGAGCGCGGTCACGGCCAACGTCAACGGAATCCGTGCCGCATCGCGGCGCGGTGGATTGGCGTGGCTCGCTGACAGTTCAGCCGATGTCATCTGCTTACAAGAGGTGCGTGCCACCCACGAACAAGTACACGAAGTATTGGCCGATGCGCGACTCGACCATCTTCACGTCTCACACAGTCCTGCCTCAGCGCTTGGACGTTCCGGTGTTGCCGTACTGTCACCGCAGCCCCAGTCGGCAGTTCGTATCGGGTTGGGGCACGCAGACTTCGACGAGCAGGGCCGCTGGATCGAGGTTGATGTTCCCAGTCCGTTTGGCATTGTCACTGTGGTGTCGGTGTACGTGCACACCGGAGAGGCAGCGACACCGAAACAGGATGAGAAGCAG